>TARA_R110000737_G_scaffold80019_1_pt1 | contig 38275 bp, 29 predicted proteins | sample TARA_R110000737 | Tara Oceans TARA_R110000737 (sample SAMEA4398027) | marine metagenome | biome: Polar Biome; feature: [SRF] surface water layer (ENVO:00010504); material: water (ENVO:00002006), including particulate matter (ENVO:01000060) such as... | depth 5 m | reverse complement strand
CCGAAATAAATTTTCGCATCATAAGTGGCTAAAAAGCTGAAGAAATCGATATTGAACCCAATCGCTAAAGGTATTAATCCCAATATCGTAGTGATGGCAGTAAGTAAAACAGGTCGTAAACGCGTTTTACCCGCCTCAATAGTTGCAGCCACTACTTCGTGATAAGGAAGCACCTCATCTTCACTTAAATCCAAAGCTTCTCGTCTTTGTTTTCTCAACATATTGGTGAAATCTATCAATACAATAGCATTGTTTACTACAACACCGGCCAGAGAAATAATTCCAATCATGGTCATCATGATAACGAAATTTTGACGGGAAATAACCAATCCTAACAATACACCAATTAATGAAAGTAGTACGGTTAGCATAATTACTGCTGGCGCTGAATATGAGTTAAATTGAGCCACGATAATCAAAGTAATTAAGAATACGGCAATTAACAAAGCTGAACTCAAAAAGGCCATTTCTTTTGCTTGTTCTTCTTGTTGACCCGTAAATTTAAATGTCATATTTGGATTCAAATCTCCATTTTTCTTGAATTCTTCTAGTTTGACTTTTAACTTCTCAACAACCTCATTTCCATTATAACCTTCTGTTACATTCGAATTCACCGTTACTAAAGGCAACTGATCCTTGCGAATTACTGCAGAATAGGATGAAACCTCTTCAGGGCGTTTTACTACTGAACGAATTGGAACTTTTATCAAAACTCCTTTAGAATTTCGGAAAATTAAGTTTTGATCCAAAAGTGCGTCCAAGTTATCTCGACTTTTTTGGTCGAAACGCACCACAATATCATAAGACTCTTCATCGATAGTATATTTCGAAATATCTTGTCCTAACAAGGCCTTACGTATCGCATTACCCACCATCATTGTTGATGCACTTAATTTACGAACTTGATCTCTGTCGACTACTATTGGAATTTCTGGGCGATTCGTTTCTACGTTAAGTTTTAATCGATCAACTCCAGGTATCGCCTGGCGATCAAGATAATTTTTAATCTTGGCCGCTTCAGCGATTAATTCTCTATACTCACCTCTTCCTGTTACTTCTATATTAATTGGTGGTCCAGTTGGAGGTCCTTCAGAGTTTTTATCGGCTGAAATTTCAATATCTGCGGTGAATTTTCCTTTAATGCCTTTTTGAATTTCCGCTAAAATCTCACCTGTTTTTACATCCCCTCGGAATTGAGATTCCGTAAAATTAATTGTTATCCGTGCTTTGTGAGGTGTATTACCCATTGTTGCACCTTGTGCAGGGTCGCTTGTTCCTTCGCCTACTTGAGCAATAATGGAACGTATAACTCTTTCCTTGGAATCCTTCGGTAATTTTGCATCTGCATCCAAATATGGTTTTAAAATCGTGTTGATTTCTTTCTCTAATTCCAAGGCAGATTCATTCGTTACCATAATATCCGTTCCTATAGGCTGCGACATGAAAATATTAACGTAATTAGGTTCATTCACAGGGAAGAAATCAACTTTTGGCGGGAGAATAGCCATAAGAATAATTGCGAAGAACAAAAGTCCGAACGTACCGAGAAAAAACTTAACAGGATTTCTTCCTTTCAGTGCGAAAGTTAAAAATCGTTCGTAACCAGCCTCTAATCTCGGTAAGAAGCCATTCTGGAATTTCCGCGCTCCTGGCACGAAAACATAAAAATTTAGAAGAGTGACAATCGCCATAACTATTAGGAAGTTTCCTAAAGTCATAGTACCCATCAAAACAAATAATACGCCTAAAACAGTTAAGATTCCGGCAATACGGAAAACCATTTTCTTTTTAGGTAGCTTCTCTTCTAGTTTCATAAATGCAACGGCCAAAACAGGATTAATCACCAAGGCTACAAATAACGAAGAACCTAAAACGATAATTAAAGTTATTGGAAGATACTTCATGAATTCACCCATGATTCCCGGCCAAAATGCAAGTGGAATAAACGCGGCTAAAGTCGTAGCCGTGGAAGCAATAATAGGCCAAGCAACTTCGCCAACACCTTGAATTACTGCTTGTTGTATTTTCATTCCTTCGGAAAGATTACGATAGATATTTTCGACGATAACAATCCCGTTATCAACCAACATTCCCAGTGCAAGTACCAACGAGAACAGAACCATTACGTTTAATGAAACTTCCATTGCATCCAGAATTAAGAAGGACATTAACATAGAAAGTGGAATGGCGACACCAACAAAAAGTGCATTACGAAGTCCTAAAAAGAAAAGCAATACTCCGACAACAAGTAAAATTCCGAAAATGATCGAATTTTCAAGGTTGGAAACCATATCTCGCGTATTATTCGATTGGTCATTTGTTGTTGAAACAATTACACTTCTTGGAATAGTTCCGTCATTCTTTGCTTCTTCAATAAGCTTGTATATTTTTTCAGAAGCAACCAACAAGTTTTCTCCTCCTTGCTTTTTGATATCCAACATTACTACTGGATCACCAAATTCTCTTGCAAAAGAGGTCGTGTCTGAATTTCCAAAATAAACTCTTGCGATATCTCCTAAATAAACTGGCAGATAATCATCATCCTTTACAACTAATTTATTTAGCTCATTTGCATTTTTAAACTCACCGTTGATACGAATAGTTTTACGCATCCCATCCATCAATAATTCACCAGAAGGTATCGTTTGATTTTCAGCACCTACGGCATTTTCAATATCGGTAAGTGAAACATTAACAGCTTGTGAACGGATCGGATCTACGTCAATACGCATTTCTTGCTCCTGAACTCCTCGAATATCAACTTCGCTAATTTCCGGTAATTCTTCTATGCTCTTCTCTAAATCTTCAGCGATATCTTTCAACAGAGATGCATTTGAACCACGTAAATTGATATTCATTATTGGCATCGCAGAAGGATCCAATTCAAAAATATTTGGTTCAACAGGTAGTTGCGGGAAATCCGATTTCGTACGAGCTTTATCAACTGCATCTTTTACCTTTTGCAAGGCATCGGACACCTTCATTTTAAAATCAAATTTCACACGAATTGTCGTATACCCGTGAATTGCATTTGAGTTTATTTCATCTACAAGTTTTATCCCGCCAAGTTCCTTTTCAATCGATTGATTGATTTTTTCGGACATGTATTCTGGTGAAGATCCTGGTTTTGCAATACCTATGTATATTTCAGGGATTTGAATTTCTGGGAAATTCTCTTTTGGCATACTTGTATACGCTCCTAAACCACCTAAAAAGATGATGAATGCAACAAGAAAAATTGATTTTCTATTGTTCACCGCCCAAGTAGACAAGGCAAAACCTTTATTGTTTTGTTCTTCCATGTTTTCTATCTAACTAAAATTAAATTCGAACGATGTCTTTGATAGTAATTCCCTTTGCTCCATCTGTTATAACAAAAGACCCTTCACTCAAACGACCTTCAAGGACTTTGATATAGGCTTCGCCTTTGTATTTTTCGATTACTTGAACCATTACTTTTCGAACCGTATATTGATTTTTTTCTTTCTTGTCAGCCACATATACAAAGTCTTTGTTGTCTTGATCTTTGATAATGGATTTCGCTGAAATAACCAATGCATTTGGCACCGTCATATCCGTCAAGCTTAGTTCCGCTAACATATTTGGTAAAAACACTTTGTTATTATTCAAAGTTGCTTTTATACTGAAAGTGCGATTGACAGGCTCGATATATTGACCAACATTGCTAACCACTAAGTTTAAAACCGTGTCTGTATAATTTGGGAAACTCACTTCAATTACTGTTCCGACGTGAATTGAAGAAAAATGCTTTTCAGAAATATCGGCAACAACATCGATCTTACTATTGTTTACCAAACGAACGATTGGACTCTGTGGACCAACAACCTGTCCATCTTTAGCATAAACTTGATCTATAATGCCGCTAAATGGAGCTCTAATACTTGTTTTTCCTTGTTGAGTATTTACTGACCCCAAACGAGATTTTAAACTGTTCACTTGGCTTTTGGCAGTTTCATAATCAAATTCCGTCCCTACACCTCTTTTACGCAATTCATCTTGTTTTTCAAGCATGTATTCCGCATAAACAAGTTGTGTTTTTATCTCATTTGCATTTGAAGCCAAAACTGCTCCATCCAATGAAACTAAAACCTGACCTGCACTTACTCGTTGTCCCTCTGTGACATGTATTTTTGTTACCATTCCACCCATTTCTGAGTTTAAAAGAACATCTTGATCGGTTTCTACATTTCCTTGAACGGAAATTTTGTGTTCAAATGTCTTTTTCTCGGCTTTTTGAATTTTAACTAATGGTAAAAACACTTCATCTTTGTTTTCAGTTTTATCCTCGCCACTGCAACTCGGCAATGAAAAAACAGCTACTAATAACAATACTAAAAATGGGGTAATTCTGTTCTTCATCTTTTTATTTGTTGGTCGTCATTATTTGATTGTACAATTTATCTAATTCTAATTTTGCAGTAAAAACCGAAATTTTTGCTGCTGTGTATTGTGCTTGAGCCATTACCAATTGGTTGTATTTTTGGGTAACTGAAATACTCGTTTCTTGTCCAATGTTCTCACGAATGATGGCATTCTTGTATATCTTTCCGGCTAAATCTATGTTTGCTTGTTGCAAATCGAGCTTCATTAATGCTCCTGATAGATTATTTTTAGCTTGCATTTCTTGAAATTTCAAAGACTCTTTAAATTGAGCTAAACTATTGTCCAATTGCTTTAATTTGATTTCCGATTGTTTCACTTTAGCATATCGAGTTCCACCTGAAAACAATGGGATGTTCAATTGAAGTCCCCAAAAAGTTTGTGGGAACCATTTTTCATTTGCGAAAAAATTGAATTCATTACGATAAGCGTTGTAGGTGTGCTGAAAAAAGGCATTTAAGCTTGGCATGTATGCCGACTTTAAATATTTCAAATTGTACGACTCTAATAAACGTTGTTGTTCTAATACTGTAATATTTATGTTATTATCCAGTTTCGATTCTCCTTTTGAAACATTGCTTTTAAGCATTAGTGAAGCACTGTTGTCAGTAATACCAATCTCATTGTCCATAGGGAAATACATCGCCATTTTAAGCATGATTAATGCGTTCTGATATTGAATTTGAGCATCACTTTGAGCATTTTTTGCGGTTAAAAGAGAATAGGAAAGTTGATCCATGTCATCTTGTTTCATCAAACCAAGTTCCAAGTAGTTCTTTTGTTTTTGAATCAAATTGCTCGTGATCACAACCATTGAATCTACGAAGGCAATATTATCCTTAGCAACAGATGCAATTTCATAGGCCTGAATGACATTGAATACTACATTTTCAACAGTTTGAGTCTCCAACGTTTTCTGAAAGTCTATAAATAATTGTGATACCTTAAGTCCAACTAAATAAGAACCATTGAATAACAATTGATTTACTTGTAATGTTCCACTTGCTGAATAATCCGTTCCCGCTTTAAAGGCAATTGTTTCTCCTGCAGCTGCATTTGGATTAATAAAATTAGCTCCAACTACTTGTACGGGAAGATTAATGAAATTATTGAAACTACCTGTAATGTTTGCTTGCGGCAAACCCATGCCTCGCACTTCATTTCTGCGCTGAACGGCGATGTCATTTTCTAAGTTAGCATTCAAAGCTGTAGGATTGTTCTGTAAAGCGTATGCCTTTGCTTCCTCTAAACTAAATTCTTTTTTCTCCTGACCTATGGCTACGAAACTTAGTGTAACACTCAAAAGGACGGAAACTAGTGTAAAATTATTACTCATGTGAAAGATGTTTTCTTATGTATTCTTTTCCTGAATCCGTTGCCATACCAAATAAAATAAAGCGTAACGATTCTGCAAAAATTTGTTTAACAGTTAGGTCATTTTGACCAATAATTGATCTTTTAAAAATAGAGTCATTTACAATAACATAGATTTGAGCAACTATGGCGGCATCAAAATCTTTACGGTACAATTTCTCTTTTCTCCCTCGTTCTATGTTTTTTAAGAAAATTGGCAGAACATATTCCTTTTCATGTCGGTCAATTCTATTTTGAGCACTTGGGTGATATTTCTGCAAATCATAAAAAACTGAGGGATGAATATTATTCATGTTTTCGGATGCCAAGTTGATAAATGCAAACAGCTCCTGAATTGCATTTTCACTTTTTTCCAGCAACGCACCACAATCACATTCGATTGAAGCCATATGAGAGGCAACTACAGTTTCAACCAAAATATTTTTATCCTTAAAAAAGGTGTAAATGGTTTTTTTAGAAATTCCTATTTCACGAGCAAGGTCATCCATGGATACACTTTTAATGCCATATCTCATAAAAAGCTCACCCGCTTTTATTAAAATTTCTGTTCTTTTATCCATTTCGACGGCAAATGTAAACAAAAAATAAACTTTGGAAACTTTTATTGAAAAAAAAGTTTCCAAAGTTTATATAGACATCTCTAGTATGCTTTATTATCTTCGTTTCAACAATGAGTTCAATCGTAAAAATATATACAGATGGTGCGGCAAAGGGTAACCCAGGTCGTGGAGGTTATGGTGTCGTAATGAAATTTGGTGCTAAAACACTAGAACTGAGCGAAGGTTTTCGGATGACAACTAATAATAGAATGGAATTGATGGCGGTAATTGTTGCTTTGGAAGCCTTAAAGTCAACTCAACACCCCATTGAAATATACTCCGATTCGAAATACGTTGTGGATTCAGTTGAAAAAAAATGGGTTTTTGGATGGAGGCAAAAAGGTTATGCTGGTAAAAAGAATAAGGATCTTTGGGAGCGCTATATTCCTTTGCATATGAAATTTAATCCAAGATTTCATTGGGTAAAAGGTCATGCTGGACACCCTGAAAATGAGCGTTGTGATGAACTAGCTGTTTTTGCTGCTGAAAGTAATAAATTAGGTGTTGACGACTTTTATGAGCGATCGATTGATGGGGATCAAGCCAATTTCTTACCATTAAGTTGATCTATCATTTTACTTGCCTTCATAAATGTATAAATGATGGGATGCGGAATTTCTCGTGTTGATGATATTTGCGGACAATTGGCCATCGCTAAGAAAAATGGATGGTTCGTTAAACTTATAATTTCTGGTTCTTCTAGTTGATTGTATGCCTCAATATCCACCAATCCCTCTTGTAAAGATTGAATCAACTTAGGATACATGCTATACCTCGAAGAGGTAAGTTCCAAATGCGAATGATTCTCATATAATTTAATCATTGCCAAAGAATGAGGCACAATATTTACACTTTCAAACTGATTTCCTTCCACCAAATTTTCTGAAACTAACTTTTCATTGTTTCCATTTAGTTGATGCTTGTTGATAAGAATCTCTATCAATGAACGGTAGCCTTCGCCAGTTATCAACGTTGGAATATTTAGCTGAGTCAAAGTATCCACAATAGAATTCAGGAAAAATACATTTTTGAATGGTCCAGGAGCTAACCAAACACCATCGTAACGTTCAAAATTCTGCATTTTAAAGTAAGCAGCCTCTTCGACTTTAATCCAATAATAATTGATTTCCTCTTCTAAAAAACGACTGGCATGGTCAATCGCCAAGTTTGTGGCTTGGTGAGAATTATAAGTGAAGTTATAATCTCCTATTACCGCTATTTTCAGATTTTGACTCATCTAGAGGTAAAAAAACCGTCTTAGTTATACTAAAACGGTTCCTGAATTATCTTTTAAAGTAACCATTTAAAACGGCGTTCTGTATGGTTGCTGTTGCATACACAGAGTCCACTAATGGGTCTAATTTTGAAGGTCTCCAATTCTTTACAACACAAGAAAACTCGCACTTGAATTGAATATAGTCACCTGCATCATCTTGTTTTTCTTCTAGTTCACTGAACAAAACAAAGCCTGGAATGGTTTCATCAGAACGGAATAAGTTGCCATTCGCATCAGTATATCTCACCTCAAAACCAGCTTTTGCCGTGTCAGAGTATACAGGCATTAAAGGATCGGAATTCGCATCCATGAAAGCTCTAAATGTTGTTGCATTTGGTCTTGTACCTAATGTTGGGTCTTGCTGAAGAGAACCTAATCCTATACCTATCCAACTAACTTCGGAAGAAGACTTCATATTACAGTAATAAGCCAAATTCAAGTAGTTGATTCCAGTCATTTGATCAAAATACGGAGTCGCTATAGAGGTAGCCTCTGCTTTGTATTTCAATACATTTTTCGTCCATTCTACATCAGAACCATTGATGATTCCTTCAAAGTGAATTTTCAAATCTGCTGAATTTGTTGGTGCTGGAATAACTTCTGCTTTGTTACATCCTACAAATGGAAGGATACTTAGCAATAGGGCAGCGATAATTATTTTTTTCATTTTGTATTAAGTCAAGTGTTTCTAATTAGCTAATGTACTATATTTTCATCCACCTAACCAAAACTAATTTGTGAAAAAATTCGATTAAGCTCGAATTTGCTTTAATGTTTGATTGTTAGATTGATTTTCAAAAATGAATTCTGTACCCGAAAATTCGCCAAAATTGAAGATATATCGGAACTCATCCTCTTCCCATTGTTCAATTTTTAAACAATCCTGAATGTCTAAAGAATTATTCTGCTTTTGTAACTGGGAAATTAGTCTATTTAGCTCCATTCCAGGTAGTACCAAGGTTGTTTTATAGGCGAAAAAGCCGTTTTTTACCGTGCAAGACAAGTGCATGTCGGACTCATTATTCGTCCATTCTATTTGGTTTACTACTATTTTATCAGTCAAATTTTTCATAATTCCTTCGTATTGATGAAACAAAACTCGATGTTCAGAACGTAATCGATTTACGTTCACTTGAAACGCCCAGTTTTTTTAACCTTTTTCTTCGAAGTCACTATTAATTACTTAATTTTAATGCTTTCAACAATCATTCCATAAAAATGAAATACGCCAGAATTAATAAAGAATTATACATCCGAAATCGGAAAAAATTTACGTCGAAAATGACAGCCCAAGGTTTAGCTGTTTTTAACTCAAATGATATTTATCCAATATCGGCTGACAGCACGATGCCCTATCAGCAGCATAGAGATATATTGTATTTGTCTGGTGTTGATCAGGAGGAAAGTATTTTGGTTATTTTCCCGGATTCGTCCAACCCAGATCATAAAGAAGTTTTGTTTCTAAAAGAAACGAATGAACATATTGCTGTATGGGAAGGCGAGAAATTAACCAAAGAGGCTGCTTTTGAAACTTCTGGAATAAAAACGGTTTATTGGCTTTCTCAGTTTGATACAATATTCAAACAAATGATGTCGGAGGCAACAACAATATATTTTAATACCAACGAACATTTGCGAGCAAATACCGAAGTAGAAACTCGTGAAGATCGTTTTATAGCAAAAACTAGATTGCTTTATCCTGCGCATCAGGTGGCGAAAAGTGCACCTTTAATGCATGCCATTCGCGCTGTAAAAGAAGATATTGAAACAGAGTTAATGCAAAAGGCATGTAATATTACTGAAGCTGGATTCAGACGTTTATTGAAATTCGTCAAACCAGGTGTTTGGGAATATGAAATAGAAGCCGAATTAATGCATGAATTTTTACGCAGTCGCTCGAAAGGATTTGCCTATACTCCAATTGTAGGTTCGGGACCGAGCGCTTGCGTTTTGCATTATATTGAAAACAACCAGCAATGTAAGGCTGGGGATGTTATTTTGCTTGACGTAGGTGCGGAATATGCAAACTACGCATCAGATATGACACGTTGCATTCCTGTTAGTGGTCGCTTTTCGGAAAGACAACGCGCCATATACGACTCTGTCCTTCACGTGAAAAATGAAGCTGAAAAAATGTTGGTTCCCGGAACATTAATTCCTGAATACCATAAAGAGGTTGGTAAAATTATGGAAGGTGAGTTATTAAAGTTAAAACTTATCGATCAAACAGATATTAAAAACCAAAAAGCGGAATGGCCAGCATATAAAAAGTATTTTATGCACGGAACATCTCATTTTATTGGGCTTGACACGCATGATTTAGGATTATACCATGAACCAATTACTGCTGGAATGGTGTTCACCTGTGAGCCTGGTATTTACATTCCTGAAGAAGGAATTGGCATCCGATTAGAAGATGATTTAGTTATTCAAAAATCTGGTCCGGCGTTCAATTTAATGGGTAATATTCCACTTGAAGCTGACGAAATTGAGTCTTTAATGAATGAATAATTCCGCTAAAGAATTAAATTTTTCAATTGAAGGGGAGGGTCCTAATTTGGTCCTAATTCATGGGTTTTTAGAATCCAATCGGATGTGGGACCCTTTGAAATTAGAAGAGGATTTTCAATGTATAAAGATTGAACTTCCTGGTCATGGAGAATCTAAAATTACAAATCCAGAGCGAACAATTGCTTTTATGGCTGAGTGTATTAAATCCACATTAGACTCTCTCAAAATAGAAGAGTTCAGTTTAATCGGACATTCTCTTGGTGGATATGTTGCTTTGGAATTTGCATCGCTATTTGGACTTACCGGAAAATTGATTTTACTCCATTCCAATTTTTGGGAAGACGATGCCCAGAAAAAAATAGATCGCCAGCGTGTTGCGAATATCGTTCTGAAAAACAAGAACCTGTTTCTAAATGAGGCCTTACCGGCCCTATTTATTCAACCTAAAAAACATTTTTCAGTAATAAACAATTTGCTCCTTGAAGCAAAAAAAATGACTGCAAATGCTATAGCGGAGAGCTCTTTATCGATGCAAAATAGAAAAGACCATCGGTCTACTTTGGAAAAATTCTCTTCAGAAATTTCAATTATTCAAGGAGAAATGGATCGATTAGTTCCCCATGAAAAAATGAGAGAAATGCTAGATGGATTAGAGAATAAAATCTTAATAATTCCGAAAACTGGCCATATGGGTCAACATGAAAATACCGATTTGATTAGAAGCTCAATTCTAACATTATTGGCATAAAAAAACGGACACTTTTAATGTCCGTTATCAATGAATATCCAAATAAATTGGACGGTTTGGTGTATATTTTTATTCATAACTACTGAATTAATTAACTATTTAAATCTTTCCAGAAAGTTACGACTTACTTGTTAAGAAAATATAACAAAAATGTAAAGTGCTAAAGCTTTTGACTTAAGTGTATAATAATCAGTGTTAACGGATGTTTATAAAGATTAAAACGCCCGCAAATTCAATTGAAATCTATATTTAATTGTAAATTTAAATTAGCTAAAACACAAAAACATATTAATCTAAACCAACATGAGTTTAAAAGCAATAATCATAGACGACGAAGAATTTGCCCGAAAAAATCTTCAAATTCTGTTGGAAGAACATTGTCCTGATGTGGACGTGGTTGCCGATGCAGATGGTAAAACAGAAGCTCTCGAAAAAATTAAAGAATTCCAGCCAGACGTTCTCTTTTTAGATATTCGAATGCCTTCTGGTTCCGAAGGATTTGAATTACTCGAAGAAATCGAAGACATGAATGTTTTGGTTGTTTTCGTTACAGCTTTTAAAGACTATGCTATTCGAGCATTCAATGCCAATGCTGTTTATTATTTACTGAAACCAATTGATATTGACGAGCTTAAAACTGCGGTTGAAAAATTGATTGAGTCGAAGAAATTGTTTTCTGAAAACCCAGAAAATTACACAACCTATTTCCGCTCATTAAAAAATCTTTCGGATACTTTCCTGCGCAACAAACCAAATAATAGAATTGCCATCAGTCATACAAAAGGCTTGAAAATTGTAGAAGATGATTCGATTGTAAATTTAGAGGCAAGTGGAAATTGTACCATGTTGCATTTTAGCGATGGCTCCCGTTATTTGGATACGCGAACTTTAAAAATTTATGAGAATTTGTTGGACCCCAATAAATTTAGTCGCATTCATAAATCACATATTATCAATCTAAATTATATGACAGATTACATCAATGAAGATGGTCATTTTGCAGTTTTAAAAAATTCGGAAAGAATACCAATTGCCAGAAATAGAGTTTCTGAATTTGTGAAAGGTTTGAAGAATTGATGATGCGTTTCTTGCTCCTTACATTTTGTTTGTTCGTTGGCTACTCTTTTGGTCAGCGATATTCTTTTGTAGAATATTCTACCTCAAAAGGTCTTCCGCAATCTCAAGTATCTTCAATAGCACAGGATGAAAATGGATATTTATGGGTCGGAACCCTAGGTGGATTAGCAAAATTCAACGGTAAAAAATTCACTTCTTATACTCGCGATAATGGACTAGCATACAACAAAATAACTTTCTTAAAAAATTTCAACAAAGAATTATGGATAGGTCATGAAGGAGGTGTTTCTGTTCGTAAAAATGGAGAGTTTTCCCGATGGTATTTACCAAAGGATGCCAAGAACATCCGTGTAACTGGGTTTTCAAAATATAAAAAATCCGTGATAATTGCTACAAATGGTGATGGATTATATCGTCTATTTGACCAAAAGTTATTAGCGATTCCTTTCCCAGAAGAATTCAGCAACAAGATTCGAGATATTACAGAAGTTAAAGGAACCTACTATCTTGCTACCAGAGATGGAGTATGCACTACGACTGATTTTAAAATTTTCAAAATAATAGCGAATACAGAACTTTGGAGTATTTCAGATTTAGAATTAAATTCCGAAAAATTGCTGATAACAACCTTCAACGATGGTGTTTTCTCATTCAATACAAGCACGAAGAAATTAACAGAATTCCCTATTAATAAGGAGCTCTTTCCTGATGGAGCTTATAAGGATCATAAAAATAACTTGTGGTTCAATACTTCAGAAGGATTACTGAAATATGACAATAATGGCCGTCAAGAATTGATTGATGGAGCTAAAGGCCTGCCATTGGCCCAAATAGAATGCATATTTGAAGACAACGAACAAAATATTTGGTTGGGTTCAAGTGGAAAAGGACTGATTTTTTTCCCAGGAGATCAGTTTGTTTACTACGATCACAACTCTGGACTTCCTACCGACCTTGTGCTCAACATAAATCAGGATAAGTACAAGCACTTTTGGGTTTCTACCTATAACATGGGAATCGTTTTAAAAAAAAATAATTCCTACAAAACAGTTTATGACAACGTAAAAACCATTTGGACATCGGCAATGGATGTAGACGGTCACAATTGGTTTGGAACTGAGTTGGGACTAGTTTCATTTTCGGGCGAACAATTTGTGAGAAAATATGCAAAAGAGGATGGACTATTGAACGATAAGATTACCTCATTGTATCGAATTTCCAAATCTAAAATGTATATCGGTGGCAAGGGCGGCCTATTCATATATGATTCAGGTAAAATAAAAGTTATCCATGATAACGAAGAATCTCTTGCCAAAGATATAGGTACAATTCGTGATATCGAATTCTATGAAAATGATTTGTATCTGGGCACCGACAAAGGGCTTTTTCGATTGAATAATGGAAAAATAGTTCCTGTTCAAAATTTCTCTCTCACCACTTTTTGCTTGGTGAATGATAAAAAAGGACAGCTTTGGTTAGGTACTGAAGAAGGTTTGTATTCTCTAAGAAAAGGAAAAATTGAGAACAGAAATTTTGCCACAGAAACCGCTTCTCGATTTACTAATTTCTTAAACTGCAAGGATAACAAACTATACATCGGAACCAATAATGGTTTATATGTTTCACAACTTGGTTCTAATGGCAAAATTGAGACTATCGATCACTACGGAATTCAAGAAGGAGTCGTAAACCTTGAAACTAATCTAAATTCTGGATACATCGACAACTTAGGAAATCTATGGTTTGGAACTGCATCTGGCATGGTACGATACAAAACAGCTAAGGAAAAGAAATTGTCTCCCCGTCCACAGCTGATTCTCCAAAACATACTTTTAAATTATCAAGCTACTCCTTTCACAGAGAATGACTTGAATGGAAATTTATCCATGCCTTCATCAAAAAACAATATCTCTTTTGAGTTTGATGGTATTTCTCTTTCAAAACCAGGAGAAATGTATTTCCAATTTTGGCTCGAGGGAGTGGAAGAAGATTGGTCGCCAAAAAACAGTATTCCTACGGCAACATTCACTGGCTTGCGATCAGGCACCTATACACTTCATGCTCGAACAGTTGGCGAACAAGGTATCAACTCCAAAGAAATAAAGGTAAAATTTACAATCCGACCACCTTTTTATCAAACTTGGTGGTTCATTGCGCTTTGCGTTCTTGCTCTTGCGTTCTTGATTTATCAATTTTTTCAATTCAGAATACGAACGGAAAGGGAAAACAATGAGCGGGAAACTGTTGTGTTTAAAAATAAATTAATGAAACTGGAACAACAATCCCTTAATGCTAGTATGAACCGTCATTTTATTTTCAATTCGCTTAACTCTATTCAATACTTTATAAATACACAGGATAAGCAATCAGCCAATAAATATTTGACAAATTTTGCTCAGCTCATTCGTAAAAACCTCGACTCATCAGGTTCTGACGGGAATTTTATTCCATTGACGAAAGAACTTGAGCGATTGGATTTGTACATGAGTCTTGAAGCAATGCGATTCAAGGACCGATTTACTTATAAATTCGAAAACTCCGTTGAAAATGCAGACCAAATTCTAATACCGGCAATGCTATTACAACCTTTTGTTGAAAATAGTATCGTTCACGGAATCCTTCCTAAAAAAGAAATCAAGGGGGAAATTATCGTTAAAGCATGGACCGAAGAAAACATGCTATTTATTCGCATTACCGATAATGGAATAGGAATAAGTAAAAGCCTTAAATCTAAAGCAACTTTCGATGGCGACCACAAATCACAAGGTGTTGAAATTACCGCTAAACGCTTATCGCTGATTAAAGAAATGTCTAACAAAGGATTCGAAATAATTGGCCCTGAAGATATTATTGATGAAAACCGTTTAATCAATGGAACATACGTTTTACTCAAAATACCATTTGAACTTTTGGATAATTCAGACTAAATAAGTATGTTTGATTATTGAATTGAAGTATTATTAATCATGTTCTCAAAAAAATACATATTCGTTTTAGCAGTTGCAGGTTTATTGTTTTCTTGTCAAAAGGAAATCATTCGACCTAATGTGAATCACACATGTGTTTCCGCAGATAGTGATAAAGGCTCTGGCACAATTGCAGGAAAGTCTGCTACAGGCGGAAATTCAACAACAGGTAATTCTGGATCTACATTTGGAACAATGAAAAATGTATCAGACATTACAGATCCGAACAACGATGACGATCGTAACAAGAAGAAAAAAAATTAAATTAAAATTATATTAAAAAAACCCTTTCAAATTTGAAAGGGTTTTTTTTGCTTTAAACATCCGTTTGCTCAATAAAATATACATTTCAGAATTTTGCAAAAAATTACTAGAGAGCTTATTGTATATTAGCTTAGGTTTCAAAAAAACGTAATTTATTATACATGTCTAGCAAAGTCAGTGATTTCTTACATGAGCTTATTCATTCCTTAACAAAATCGGAAAAAAGGTATTTTAAGCTTCTTTCATCTCGCCACACAATTGGAGAAGAAAACAACTATATCTTACTCTTTGATTTTATTGATAAGCAAGAAATTTATGATGAAATGGAATTGAAGCTACATTTTAAAGGCGAAAGCTTTTTAAATAAATTATCAATAACAAAAAAAAGACTGTACGATCATATTTTAAACGCCCTTGACAATTTTCATTCTCAGTCAAATATTGAATCACAAATCTTTAAGATGATTCATAGTGCTGAGATATTAAGTCACAAAACTTTATATGCTCAAGCAAAGAAAACGCTTATTAGTGCTGAAAAATTAGCAGAAAAAAATGAGCTCACCAATATTCTTATCCACATCCGAACAAAGTTCAAAGTCTTGCTCGAAAAAAACAATTACATCGATATTCAAGAAAAACAATTGTTGGAGATATTGAAGGAAGACGAGAGTTTACAAGATAAATCACGAGATGAATCGAATCTTTGGAATATTAAAAGTCAATTATTTCAGCATATGGCGCTTCATGGTGTTGCACGAACTGACAAAGAAAAAGTCGAATATGACCACATTTTTGCCCAATTGGATAAATTACCAAACATTAAAGATCCAAATACCGAATCAATATACTTGAGAAATCATATTAAAAGCGCCTACTTCTTTTCCATACAAGACATGAGTAAAAGTTTTGAAGCGCTTAAAGACAATTTACAGTTATTTAAAAAACAGGATAAGCTAATCAATACACATCCGGATCGATACTTTTCTATTCTGACAAATTTAGTTTATACGGCGGAGCATCTTTGTTTACTGGATACAGCTGAAGTTTATTTTGCTGAATTGAAAAAATTGGAAAAAGAATATTCAACAACAACACAAGACATTGATCTTCAGATTAAACTTTTCTCAACAGTTTCAAGCATAGAATTGTCTATGCTAACACAAAAAGGGAATTATTTAGAAGCGAAACAAATTTTAGAAAAAGTTAAAAATGGTCTCGAATCATATGGTCATTCGATTTCCTCGATTCGTAAAGCTTATTTGTGGTACAAAGTTTCATGTATTCAATTAGCAAACCAAGAGCCCCAACTTGCACTTAAATCACTTCGGAAAATCTTAAATGATACTGATTTGGACAAAAAAGAAGACATTGTTTCGTTCGCCCATCTTCTAGAATTATTTATATATATCGAACTGGATGATTTAGAGTATCTGAACTACGCCGCTAGATCAACCAAACGCTTCTTAACTTCACGCAAGCGTTTTTTTACCTTTGAAAAGGAGTTATTGAGCTTCATTTCAAAATATGTAACCACTAAAAACAAATTCGACAGAATTGAACGCTGGGAATCTTTACACAGCAGTCTACAAGAGCTCACCAAAGATCCTTATCAAGCTTCCGGCCTTGAGTATTTTGACTTTTTAACCTGGGCCGAATCAAGAACAAAGAATTTGTCCTTTATTGAATTGAGTCGTATGAAATTCTTGAAAAAATTGAAAAACGTGGCTTAATCTTTAAAGTGATTCCAACCTTGAGCAGACAATTCAACAACTGCACCGTTGCTATCAATTAAGTAATTTCCTTCGCCTTCATGGCTAATAAAACCGATTACAGTAAAATTTGGGTTTGCACCTATCGTTTCGTAGTCTTTTTGTGAGATGGTAAATAACAATTCGTAATCCTCTCCACCATTTAACGCGCAAGTATTCGGATTAATATTGAATTCAAGTGCTTGCATCGACGTTTTCGCATCAATAGGCAGCTTTTCATCATAAATGTTACAACTAACCTTACTCGCCTTTGAAAGGTGAAGCAATTCTGAAGCTAAACCATCAGAAATATCTATCATCGAAGTTGGAATGACTTTTAACTCTTTGAAGATTTCGACTACATCAACTCTCGCTTCAGGTTTCATTTGACGCTGTAGAATATAATCATGACCATCTAAATCCGGTTGAATATCAGGGTTTGCTTTGAAAACCTCTTTTTCTCTTTCTAAAACTTGAAGTCCCATGTAGGCTGCCCCTAAATCGCCAGAAACAACTATCAAATCATTTTCTTTTGCTCCAGAACGGTATACGATATCGGTTTTTTTAACTTTTCCAACAACGGCAACATTTATTACCAATCCAGAAAGTGAACTCGTGGTGTCTCCCCCAACTAAATCAACTTTGAAATGTTCACATGCATGCTGAATTCCTTCATATAATTCTTCCAAAGCTTCTAATGGAAAACGATTGGAAACAGCTAAACTCACGGTAATTTGTTCCGCTGTTCCATTCATTGCGCAAATGTCGGATACATTCGTTGCTACAGCTTTATAGCCCAAATGTTTGAGTGGCATATACATTAAATTAAAATGTACACCTTCCATCATTAGATCTGTAGAAATAAGTGTAAAGTTCTCTTCATCTCGCTCTATAACAGCTGCATCGTCACCAATACCGTAATGTGTAGAAGAAACTTTGTTTGAGAAAGAACCCGTTAATTTTTCAATTAATCCAAATTCTCCTAATTCACTTATTTCAGTTCTCTTTTCTGACATTCTTTTTTTTGTTACAAAGGTAAAAACTTGACGCCAATAGTTGACTAAAATAGACGCTTACAAGAAGTATTCTGTTTTCTTTATCGAATAACAGTTACAAAGCCTTGATTTTTTTGCTGATTCTTACCGTTTGGAGTATAAGAAATAACGCAAGTGTAAACGCCATCTGACACGGTCAATCCTTCTGGGGTTCTTCCTGTCCAAGTTCTATTTGAATCATTAAAAGTCGCAACCAATTCTCCCCATCTGTTGACAATGAAACCTTCATCTAAGTAGCCACCTGTTAATTGTATTTCATAAATATCATTCACTCCATCGTTATTTGGTGTGAATACATTAGGAATGTACAAAAAGAATTCTTCTGGAGCCGTGCATGTTTCTAAATATATATTCGTCGAATTTGTTACAGAACACCCATTAAAATCTATGACTGTTTCTTGTCCATTATAATCTGTAGAAATCCAAATGGAACCGATTAAAATAGAATCTCCTTTGCAAATTGTTATGGACTCATTCGTTGGATAAACTTGAAATAATTGAAGAGTTACTTGATGAATACTATCGCACCCCATTGAATTGGTAAAAGTGTCTTGATAAATTCCAGCAACTCCGATTTGTTGTCCAAATACATTTGTCGTAGTTCCAGGACAAATGGTTGTATTTTCAAAGGTGTTTTCTGTCGGACAAGAGGTAACCTGAACAAAGGTGCAAGCCGAATCGGCACAAGCTCCTGCTCCAATCGTATAGCAAATTTGATACATTCCTGCTCCAGCAACTGAAGAATTAAAAGTTCCATTTGAAGACAAACATATTCCACAGTTTGACGACCACGTCCCACCGCTTGGTGAAGCGGTCATGCTGAATGGAGAATCATTTATGTCAAACGGACCAGCAGACTGAATACTTGCTGTTCCAGCAGAAACAGCTGGATTTACAGTGAAACTGGCACTTGCCGTACAACCATTTTGATCTGTTATCTGTAAAACATATGTTCCAGAACACAGATTGGTCAAATTTGGCGAAGATGCTCCATTTGACCATAAATAAATATATGGACCCGTCCCATTCGTTACGGCCGAATTAATTGTTCCATCGCACAAACCTGGACAAGTTACGTGGGTTCCTGATAAACTAACTTGCAGTGTTGGCACTCCAGATCCGCATTGTGGATTCATACTAGATATCCAAGCCGAATTTGCAACAGAATTTCCTATACCAGGTGTTTCATTTACACCAACTGCTCCGGCAGTCCAGTTGCTTTGTACATTGGGGTTACTATTTACGCCATTTGTTAAAGAGAAAACAAATCCACCTGCACTTGAAAAGTATATCGTTGAATTGACTGTATTATTTCCCCAGCTAACGGAGTAAGATGGAACAACAGCGGCAATACTATTTCGTATTTGATACGAATCATTTGAATTGGACATTGCCACTTGGTTCCATAAACCTCCACCAGCTGTCCAACCAGTTGTTGCGTAAACAGAAGGAATTGAAGAACTAGGTGAAACAGATTGACCTTCTAATAACATAGAGTTGGCTGGTAGGATTAAACGGCAATTACCATCTGACATGCTTACATCATTTACCGGCAAAGCTGGGTTTACATCATTCTCATTATAGATTACGATTATTGTACCTTGAGGAATACAGCTCCAAAAAGCAATATTCGCAAATCGAATAGCACCTGCAGCAATACCAGATCCAGACGAGCTAGCAGAAAAATATCCGTCGTTATCGTCCAAAACTACACCTCTTAAATCCAAACATGGAACAGGTGTTTGACAGGTGGAACTGCCCATAACAACAAGCTCAACATACTCTTTGGCTCCCGTACCTTGGGAAATTTCGTTGATAATTAATTGTTGGGAAAAAGTTTGATTTACTAAAAGGAAAATAGAAATAAATACAAGAAAAATAAATTTCATCTAAAGCGAAAAACACTTATGTTAACACGCTGGTTTCAATCGATTTAAAAATCAATTTATAGGAGGTCAACGCATTAATCTCGGGACAAAATTACTGTGAATTTTTGGTTGATTCTAGCAATTTAAGTTAATAAAATGTTACGGTTATAAACAACTTATTATCAATTCTTCGAAGAACCTAAATGAATGGATTCTGCTTTTACTTGTTGACCGAAAAACAAGGTCGCTTTTTCTTCAAATATTTCAGTCGTTTCGGTAGTTAAAAACTGTAATCTTGAATGCTTAATACAACTTTGTTCAATTTCCGGATGTCGATTTAGATAATCTTTCAATCGATCCGCTACAATTTCGCCTTGGGATATAAATTGAACACCTTTTGGCGCTATTTCCTTCAAATAATTCGACACTAAAGGATAGTGTGTGCATGCTAAAACTACTGTATCAATGTTACTATCTGCAGACATAAGATTTTGAAAATCTTCCTTGATGAATAGTTTACCTGCTTCGCTATCTTGTCTATTGTTTTCAATTAGCGGCACCCACATTGGGCAGGCATATTCCAGAACTTTTAAATCTGGAAAAAATTTCGCCATTTCGATTGTGTAAGAATTGGCTTTTACGGTGCCTGGAGTAGCCATAACACCTATATGTCCAGTTTTCGAAAGCAATCCAAGTGATTCTGTACTCGGTCTTATAACACCTAAGACGCGTTTATCTGGTGCGATTTTCGGCAAATCATTCGTCTGAATAGTGCGCAAGGCCTTAGCTGATGCAGTATTACAAGCTAAAATAACGAGCGAACAACCGCGATTGAACAATTCCTCTACGGCTTGTAACGTGAACTCATAAACAACCTCAAATGAGCGGGTTCCGTATGGTGCACGCGCATTATCGCCTAGATACAAGTAATCATATTCAGGCAATACCCTTTTTAGTTCTTTGAGAACCGTTAGTCCTCCGTAACCCGAATCAAAAATCCCAATCGGTCCCATGTTATTATATTTATCAGAAGTTAAAGCTACAAAAAAAGGGTGTTAACCTTTCGGAAAACACCCCACTTTGCAATTGTTTGCAATTATTTTTTCATTTCTTCTTTGTCCAAACGTAGAAGTTCTACCATAACTTCCGCTGTAATATCTGTTCCACCAGCAAAATACAATGTTGTAGTTTCATCAATCACATATGACAACTTCTTGCGCTCAGCTACAATTTTCACACTTCTTTGAATTCTATCCAAAATTGGTGTATTTAAATCCTGACTTACAGCTTGCATCTCTCTGTTCAAAGATTGCTCTCTGTCTTGCAATGCTTGTTGCTTACGCATGATTTTTTCCTCTTCAATTTTTTGAATTACTGGAGACATAGTTGGTTGTTTCGCTTGAAATTCGTTATATACTTTTTCAAGGTTAGCTTCCATTTCTTGCAATTCTTTACTTCCATTTATCTCGAATTGACGAAGTGTCTCAATTGCCACTTTTCTCGATGGCATCGTGTCCAACAATTTTTGAGAATTCACGTGTCCAAATTTCTGCTGAGCCATTACACTTGAACTCAATACTACTAATAATGCTACTAATAATTTTTTCATTTTACTTACTATTAATTTTAATTACTTGATGTCCAGTTCTTTCAGTATTTCATCGCTGATGTCATACTTACTGTCTGCAAACACCAAATTACTTTGGTTTGCTTTGTCGAATACGAAGCTATAATTTCTCTTGGTTGCAACTTTTTGCATGGCGTCATATACTCTATCTTGTATCGGTTTCACTAGTTCCTGACGTTTCTGGAAATAGTCACCTTTGACTCCAAATCGCAACTTCTGCATTTCTAATGCTTCTGTCTCCAATCTTGTTATTTCTTCTAGCCTTTTCGTTTTTTCTTCTTCTGGAAGTAAAACTTCTTCTCGGGCAAAATTGTCTTTTTTCATTTTAATGACATTGTAGCGATCTTCAATTTCTTTTGTCCAACGATCAGCTAATTTGTCCAGTTTATCTTTTGCATCTGTGTACTCGGGCATTTTATTCAGAATGAAGTCTGAGTCAATGTATCCGTACTTCTGACTAAAGGCAAAGGCCGTGCCAAAAATTAAAAATGTAAGTAAAATGAGCTTTTTCATGTTGTTTATTTTGTCCTCCGAAAACGGCAAATTTAGCTAATTATTGTCTTATAACTCGCCCAAATTGGCACCGATTGTAAAGGTAAGTTTTCCAGTATATCCTTTTCGATTAACATCTGCATTTCCGGCCCCACCAAATCCTACACCCCAAGCGTCGACTTTGTCGAACCCAAATCCATAGTCAATACCAAGCATTCCGAACATCGGTAAATAAACACGTAGACCAAGACCTGCTGATCTTTTCACATTAAATGGATCAAACTCGCGAACACTCGGGAAAGTGTTTCCAGCTTCTCCAAATGCAGTAACGAAGAACGTTGCTGAAGGGTTCAAGGATATTGGGTAGCGCAATTCTATCGTGTATTTAGCAATTAACGGATCTCCTCCATTAGAAGATAAAACGTTATCGTCATAGCCACGAAGCGCAATAATTTCTCGACCTCCTAACTGCCCAACACCAGTCAATCCTGATCCACCTAAATTAAATCGTTCTACAGGAATAACTCCTTTACTAGCTGAGTATGTTCCTAAGAAACCAAAACCAACACGAGGCGATAAAATTAATTTCTTATCCTTCGTAAGTGGGAAATACCATGCTCCAGTGAATTTTACTTTATAATATTCTAAGAATCTATATTTTTCTTGATCAGAATATGTTGAATAATCTTTAGCCCCATCAAATAATGAATAAGGAGCACTAGACTTCGCAGTAAAAGTTAAATTCGATCCTCCTTGCGGGTATATTGGTGCGCTTATTGAACTTCGCTGTAAAACGTATTTCAAACTAATATCATTTGCAAATCCTTTACCATCTGCAAAAACAGGGAAAACATTATAATTTCTAATGTCGTAGTATTGATATCCTAACTCATAATAGGCACTAAAATAATCATCTGGAACTTTCTTTCTGCGACCTAATCCAATTCCTCCACCAGTAATAGAAGCACCAGCAAAAGTTGGATTCGATTTCAAATTTCCCGTTGAACTGATTAAGGTATGACTAGCATATACTGTAAATGAATTTGGTTTTCTACCACCGAGCCATGGCTCTGTGAAGGAGAAGTTATAACTCTGATAAAAACGACCATTTGACTGAGCTCTAATAGATAATCGTTGCCCATCTCCTGAAGGTAATGGTGCCCAAGAACCTTTCTTAAAGAAATTTTTAGTAGAGAAATTATTGAATGTTAAACCTAAAGTTCCAATAATGGATCCTCTACCATTTTGACCAACTCCACCGTAACCACCAGATAATTCTATTTGATCCGATGATTTCTCCTCGACAATATATTCAATATCAACAGTTCCGTCTTGTGGATTAGGTAATGGGATTATTTGAATTGCTTGGTCATTGAAATAACCTAATTGAGCTAAGTCACGCTGTGTACGTATGATGTCGTTTTTACTGAATAAATCTCCCGGTTTTGTTCGAATTTCACGTCGAACAACATAATCATTGGTTTTCGTATTTCCTTTTACAACTATGTTTTTTATGCGGGCTTCTTTACCCTCCATGATTCGCATTTCGTAGTTAATGTGATTGTCCGTCACATTTGTTTCTATGGGTAAAACTTGGAAAAAGAGGTAGCCTCGGTCCATGTATATAGATGTAATATCTCTGCCATCTTGACTTTGGAATAAACGTTGATCAAGAAGAGGTTTATCGTATATATCGCCATACTTAATGCCTAAAACAGTATCTAGATAAGACGAGCGATATTTCGTGTTCCCTATCCAACTAACGTTTCCAAAATAGTATTTTTCACCTTCAACAATTTTCATTTTAATAACCAAATGTTTTTTGTCGATTTGGATGACAGTGTCATGAACTATAGCTGCATCGCGCAACCCAATGGAGTTGAATTTTGATAAAACGGCTTTCTTATCGCGCTCGTATGCTGATAAATTAAATTTAGACTTTTTGAAGAAGCGCCACAGTTTGAATTCTTTTGTGTCCTTCATAGCCATTTTTGCTTTGAAGTCAGATACAGAAGCGTTTCCTTCAATTTCGATGGACTTGATTTTTATCTTGTGACCTTTATCAATATCAATATAAAATATTTCAGAATTGTTGATTAATGTATCTATCTGACGATTAATCTTCACTTTAACAGCGTAATAACCTTTTTCACGGAAGTAACCTCTAATCTTTGATTCAGTAATGTATACTAAATTTTCACTGATTGTTTTTCCGGCATAAAGCGATATTTCTTCTCTGATTTTATCTGCTTCACGTTTGTTTACACCTTTGAATTTGAAACGTGAAAGTTTCGGTCGAGGTGTTAATTTAATCGCCATGTACAAAACCCCTGCTATTTCTCTTTCAGCAGTAATGGCAATATTTGAAAACAATTCTTCTTTGTATAAATTACGTATGGCTTTTGCTATCTGATCTCCTGGAACGGTAATTTTTTGTCCTTGGCGCAATCCAGCTATTAGCTTAATAGAATTATGATCATAATTATCTGCTCCATCCACACGGATAGGGCCAATTTCGTATTCTCTTGGGCTCTTGTAGTCGATTACCAAACCTTCTCCAATGGTAATCACATTGTTTTGATCCAGCGTATCAACTTCCTGCGCAAATAATTGCATAGAAAACAGGAAACACAGTGCTAGAGTGAGAAGGATTTGTTTATTCATAGGGATTTTGAAATTTGTTCGGACACCATTCCGAATCTTCTTTCCCGGGATTGGTAATCAATAACTGCTTTGTACAAATCTTCTTTTTTAAAGTCTGGCCAAAGCACTGGCGTAAAATGCAGTTCACTGTATGCGATTTGCCATAATAGGAAATTGCTAATACGATATTCTCCACTTGTACGGATTAATAATTCTGGATCAGGGATTCCTTTGGTCGTCAAATGATTTGAAAAAACCTCATCATCAATTTGATCAAGGGTCATCTCACCATTTTTAACCATTTCAGCAATGTTTTTTGTTGCGTTAACCATCTCAGAACGGGCACTGTAATTTAGCGCTAGTACAAGATTAATATCCGTATTGTTTTTCGTTTTATCCATTGCTTGACGCAACTCAACGTTACAGTCACCTGGTAAACCATCAATGTCGCCAATGGCTAACATTCGGACACCAGAACCGTGTAATTCGTTCACTTCTCCAGCGATTGTTCGAACTAATAAGTCCATTAAACCATCCACTTCTTCTTTGGGGCGATTCCAGTTTTCCATGGAGAAAGCATAAAGTGTCAGGTATTCGACTTTTAGTTTCTGTGCTGCTTTCAATACTTCACGCACAGATTCAACACCCGTATTGTGACCATGCAAGCGCATTTCGCCTTGCTTTTTGGCCCAACGCCCATTTCCATCCATTATAATGGCAATGTGCTTAGGTGTGTTATTTAAATCTATTTTGGTGAGTAAATCCATCAACTATTTTCGATAACGAAATTAAACAAAGCTTCGTACATTCAAAATATAAAATTCATCCTTAACAAGCTTTAACGAAAAAAGAGGGAAATGGAAACCCAAATCCCTCTTTAAAAGAATCTTGTCTGCTTATTCAGCGAGGACTATAATTTTATTATTAAGCATTTCAATTACACCACCTTTGATCTCAACTTGAATAACTTTTCCGTTGGATTTGTCTTCTAGAATCAACTCGCTGGTTTTTTCTTCACGTTCAAACGTTGTTGCCAAATCCACTTTTATCATTCCTGCTTTTAAAGCTGAAATAACTGGGGCGTGTCCGTTCAATACTTGAAACGATCCATCCAAACCTGGCAATTGAACTGCTGTTGCTTCGCCAGAATAGATTTTAGTTTCGGGTGTTATGATTTCCAAATGCATTTTTCTTCGAATTAAGCGTTTGTTTCAGCTAACATTTTATCTCCAGCTTCGATTACATCTTGTAATCCACCTTTCAAGTTGAATGCTGCTTCAGGGTATTTATCCAATTCACCATCCAAAATCATGTTAAATGCTTTGATTGTTTCTTGAATATCAACCAATACACCTTTCAATCCTGTAAACTGCTCCGCTACGTGGAACGGCTGAGAAAGGAAACGTTGAACTCGACGAGCTCTGTGTACGATCATTTTGTCTTCTTCAGACAATTCGTCCATACCCAAAATCGCGATGATATCTTGTAATTCTTTGTAACGTTGTAATGTCAATTTCACACGTTGTGCACAGTTGTAGTGCTCTTCTCCAACGATTTCCGCTGTCAAAATACGTGAAGTTGAATCCAATGGATCTACCGCTGGGTAAATACCAAGTTCTGCAATTTTACGAGACAAAACCGTTGTTGCATCCAAGTGAGCAAATGTGTTCGCTGGAGCTGGATCGGTAAGGTCATCCGCAGGTACGTAAACCGCTTGTACAGATGTAATAGAACCTCTTTTTGTTGAAGAGATACGTTCTTGCATCGCACCCATCTCTGTTGCCAAAGTTGGTTGGTAACCTACTGCTGAAGGCATACGCCCTAAAAGTGCTGACACTTCAGAACCTGCTTGTGTAAAACGGAAGATATTATCAACGAAGAAAAGGATATCTTTCCCTTGACCTTCGCCATCACCATCACGGTAGTACTCAGCCAATGTCAAACCTGACAAGGCAACACGAGCACGTGCCCCAGGAGGCTCATTCATTTGCCCGAAAACAAACGTTGCTTTTGAATCTTCTAATTCTTTAAGATCGATTTTTGTCAAATCCCATCCGCCTTTTTCCATGGATTCCATGAAAGCGTCACCGTATTTGATAATTCCAGACTCTAACATCTCACGAAGAAGGTCATTTCCTTCACGTGTACGCTCACCAACACCAGCAAATACAGACAAACCTTCGTAAGCCTTCGCAATGTTGTTGATCAATTCCTGAATCAATACTGTTTTACCTACTCCGGCACCACCAAACAAACCAATTTTACCACCTTTTGCGTATGGCTCAATCAAGTCAATTACCTTGATACCTGTAAATAATACCTCTGTCGCTGTAGACAAATCTTCGAATTTCGGCGCTTCACGGTGGATAGACAAACCTCCTTCGTTGCTCACTTCGTTGATACCATCAATTGCTTCTCCAACAACGTTGAACAAACGACCTTTGATTTTCTCACCGATTGGCATTTTAATTGGATCTCCAGTAGATGTTACTTCCATTCCACGTGTGAAACCATCTGTTGCATCCATAGAGATTGCACGGATATTGTTTTCACCAATGTGAGATTGAACCTCCAAAATTACTTTCGTTCCATCTTGTTTGTATACAACCAATGCATCGAAAATATTTGGTAATGAAACTCCTTTTTCGAAGCTTACATCGACTACTGGGCCGATTACCTGAGCGATTTTTCCTTTAATAGCTGACATGTATTGCCTTATTTAAAATTAAATTCTGAATTTGGGCGCAAAGATAGGTAATTAATTACAAAATCAACAAAATTAAATAGTTGAATATTTTCAGATGTTTTCAACAGTTTGTTAGAATTGCGGATGACGGATTTCTGATGTCGGATTACCTTCGGTGCTGCTTCGCGGCAGTCGGGTGTGGATTTATTGGATGAATAGTCTGGGGTGGAACGCGGATGACGCAGATTTGGTAGGATCTTCTTTGATTTTTTTTGCCACGACCGCGAAGCAGCAACGCAGTTAATACGCGAATTTGCACGAAAAATTTTGAAAAACTCTGCGTGCCGCGCGATTCCGATAGTTATCGGAACTTTGTGCGCTCTGTGGTTAGCTCTTAAGCACTCTTCACCTCACTCCTTCTCAAAAACTTGGCCGGTAAATAACTAGCAAGAATCGAAAGAATGGAAACCATAGTGAAAATCATCAGGCCATCGCCGAAAGTAACTTTCATAGGGAATGCCTCTCCAGCAGAATTGGGCATAGTTAAGAAATGACCGTAAATCTGAGCGAAACAGATGGCGTAGCCTAATATTAATCCTAGGATAATTCCTTTGAAGGAAATCAATAAACCTTCGATGAAGAAGATTCGGAAGACGAAACTTTTGTCGGCACCGAGTGCATACAGTGTATGCAAATTGTCTTTCTTTTCAATGTAAAGCATTGTAAGAGCTGCAACTAGTGTGAAAGCCGCTATTATAAATATAAAAAGCAATATTATAATGACTATAACTTTTTCAGATTGACTTGTCTTATATATTAATTCGTTTTTTTCGTAATTCGTTTTTACGACGAAATTGCCGCCAATCTTTTCTTGTATTTCTTTTTTTACGGTTTCGTTGTCCAAAGCATTATTGACATCTACGAAAACAACTGTTGATTCACCTTCGTAATCCAGTAAATCTTGAGCAACTTGCATTGGAACAACAATGTATTCAGAATTCACTTCGCGATTGAAGTTCATTCTTCCCGAAAGTTTGATCTGCTGTGTGTCAAACGGATTTCGGCCCAACTTCATTTTGATGTCGCGTTTCGGGGAATAGATGATTAGTGATTCGTATCCATTCGAAGGGATAAAACCTTCCAATTTATCCAAAAGTGTTGCTCCAACTAAAGCTAGATCTTCGCCTTCTTCTTTCAGAAAAGGAAAACCATCTACCATGTGATTGTGCATTTGAGTAATCTCGAGGAATTTATCTTCAACACCTATTAGACTTGCATTTACCCACTTGCTTTCGTGTTTCAGAACCACAACTTCTTCAATTCCTTTGGCAATGGTTTCTACACCATTGACTTTCTGAATGGTCGATAAATCAATTTGATTGTCGAAAAAGGTTTTGCCTTTGGCGCTTCGGATAGTAATATCTGGGTCGAAATCGGAATACAGTTTCTCGACCATTTGCTCAATTCCATTGAACGCGGAAAGTAAAATCACTAAAGCAGCAGTCGTGACAGTGATGCCAACAACAGAAACTCTCGTAATCCAGTGAATGGCATTTTTCTTCTTTTTGGAAGACAAATACCTTCTCGCTATGTAAAATGGAACTTTGATGCTTTACTTTTTTAGCAACTCTTCAATTTCTTGGGCGTAATCCAAAGAATCATCGATGAAAAAAGCCAATTGAGGAAGTTTTTTCATGTTCTGCAAACGCTTCCCTACTTCTCCACGAATTTTTCCTTTGTGCAATTCGATGTTCGCAATAACTTCTTTTGCTGGCGGCCCGGCAAAAATACTTAGGTAACATCTCGCTAAAGATAAATCGGAAGTAATACGAACTGTCGAAACGCTAACCATTGCGCCAAGACAAATTTCACTTGCATTGCGTTGAAAAACAGTTGCCAACTCTTGTCGAATACCTGCTTCAATTTTACTTTGTCGTATTGAACTCATGCTACAAAAGTAAGAAATGTTCGTCCGTCATCATCCTATAGATTGACAAAATCCTATCTTTGTTTCGAATGAAGAATTTTTTAGAGCTTTACCATTATACGTTCAAGTACAAACTATTGGCCATTTTGACTATAGTTTTCAACCTATTGTACGTCATTTTCAATCTTTTATCTTTCGCGTTATTTATTCCTTTTCTTCAGTTGATTTTCAATCCTGATGAGAAATTAGAACTTAGTGCACAACCAATTTGGGATGGGGGATTTGTTTCTTTTTTCAAATACTGCGTGGATTTGTTCAATTATTCCATGGAAACTATGGTAGATGCAGACCCTAAAAAAGCGCTTCTTTTTGTTTGTATTTCTGTTTTCATTGCCTTTTTATTGAAGAATTTAAGTCGTTACGGAGCCATTTGGTATCAATCTCAATTGCGAATGGCAACTGTGCGAGACGCAAGAAATGCCATGTATTCTAAAATATTACGCTTACCTATTTCTTATTATACGGATGAACGCAAAGGTGATTTGGTTTCGAGAGTAAACAACGATGCTTCTCAAATTGAAATAGGTGTAATTGCTGTTTTGGAATTAATTTATCGCGAGCCAATTGCTATTCTTCTTCATATAGGCTTGCTTGTATATTGGAGTCCGCAATTGACACTTTTATCTTTTGCTTTGTTGCCTATTTCCGCATTTGTTATCTCGCGAATTGGTAAAAGTTTGAAGAGAACAGCAAAACAGGAAATGGAAGAATTTGGTGCTTTGAATTCCAATTTGGATGAAACATTGGGAGGCATTCGCATCATAAAGGCTTTTAATGCAGCGAAGCAAATGCGCAGGAATTTTGAAAGAACGAACTTGCGTCACCAACAATTTACAACGAAGAGTTTCCGTAAACGAGATATTTCTTCACCACTGAACGAAACACTTGGTGCTGGTGTCATGCTTTGCATTGCTTGGTTTGGAGGAAAAATGATTTTAGACAACTCCGCAAATGGCGGTTTGACTGGAGAAGAATTCGTTGGGTTTATCATCGTTTTCTCTCAGCTCTTACGGCCAATTCAAGGGGTTGCAAATTCGATTGCTGTCCTTCAAAAAGCATCAATTTCACAGAATCGAATCAATGAAATTATAAATAGTGATGAGAAAATTCATGAAGCGGAAAACGCTGTTGGATTAACAGAGTTGATCAAAGGAGTTGAGCTTAAGAACGTTTCTTTTAAGTACAATGAAACCGAAGTGATCAAAAACGTTTCATTTGAAATTCCTAAGGGGAAGAAAATTGCTCTTGTTGGTGAATCGGGAAGTGGAAAATCTACTTTGGCTGATTTGGTTGCCCGTTTTTACGATATTAATACAGGTGAGATTACTTATGATGGAATTCATATCGACCAATTGAAAACGGATGATTTACGCAGTCATATTGGAATTGTTTCGCAAGAATCCATTCTATTCAACGACTCTGTTGCTAACAATATCGCCTTCGGCATGGACAATCCAGAACGCGAAGCAGTTATTCATGCTGCGAAAGTTGCCAATGCACATGAGTTCATATCTCAATTAGAAAATGGCTATGATACCAATATTGGCGAACGTGGCAATAAACTTTCCGGTGGTCAGAAACAACGAATTAGTATTGCTCGGGCAATTCTTAAAAATCCGAGTTTATTGATTTTAGATGAAGCAACTTCAGCTTTAGATACAGAATCAGAAGTTTTGGTTCAAGAAGCCTTAGAGCATTTATTACAAGGCAGAACTTCACTTGTAATCGCCCATAGATTAAGTACGATAAAAAATGCAGATTCAATTATTGTACTTTCTCAAGGAGAAATTTCTGAGCAGGGAACCCATGAAGAATTAATGAAGAACAAAGGAATTTACTACAAACTTTGCACGATGCAAGGTATTTCTAATTAAAGCTCATCAATGTTTGCGGGTCGATTGGTTTTTGTTCCAGCCAAAGCTCAAAATGCAAATGAGGTCCAGTAGAATTCTCACCTGTATTTCCTGCTATTGCAATTGGGTCACCTAATTGAACCCGCTGGCCTATACTTTTCAAATTAACTTTATTGTGTTTGTATATGGAAAGGTAATCGTTGCCATGATCGATAATGGTAAAGTAACCGTCACTTTTTGTATATCCTGAATAAATTATTACTCCATCCAAGCAAGCTTTGATCGTCGCATCTTTTTTACAAACAATATCAACTGCGGGATGTCTATCGGCAGAAAAGCCTTCTGAAATATAGCCTTTTACTGGTGCGTCGAACAAACTGCTGGTTATTGATTCCGATTCTTTCTTTTGAACCGTGCGCATGTCATCCTTTACTTTTCGAGCCAACTTCCCTTCATCTTTGGTCGTAGCTATTTTGACATCCTTCAAATCAATTGTCTTCATTTCCCTTGGCTTCTTGTTAAGCGAATCTTGAGAAATTTTACCTAAAAGAACATCTTGAATGTCACGAATAAATCTTTCTTGAGTGCCAATTTCGGATTCCAATTCTTTCACCCGAACCATTTGTGCTTCTAGCTTTTGGCGTTCTATGCTTACATCATTATTCGTGAACCAAGATTTCGTTGGACCTAGAAATAAAAATAACGAAAACAAAATAGAAAAAACCAAAAGTAAAACAACCAATAAAGATATTAATCGAAAGCGGGTGCTATTAAAAGTCCAGTTTGTATCAAAAGTTACTGGATTACCAAAGGATACCGTAATCTCTTCGGTAATCTTATCGACAAACTTTTTCCAAACGCCCATTTCAAGTATTTCTTTACCCCAAAAATACAGTTTCATAGCGAAATGGTCATAAGGATGTTAAAAAAGCTTTATTTTTACTTAAATATGGTCCAATATTAGCTTTACTAATCAACTAATTGGAAATTTATACGTTATAACTTTAAAGAACCTTTTTGATTAAACCTTTTTTACATATTGCCTTTTTATTGTTTTCTTTTGCCTCTTTCGGGCAATTGGTCACGAATTCGGGTCAATCGCCAGCGCAATTGGTTCAAAATGTATTATTGGGTCCAGGTGTTACTGTTTCTAATGTTACATTTTCGGGCTCAGCAGGGGCAATTGGCTCATTTACTGCAAATGGAACAAATCTGGGAATAAATAGCGGAATTGTTATAACGACTGGAACCGTTGCAAATACAGGTGAAGGGCCACAAGGTCCAAACAATAAACCAAATGCTGGAATTGATAATGGAAGCCCAGGTAACAATCCTCTTTTTCAACAAGTTATACCAGGAATACAAACATTTAACGCCTCCATTTTAGAATTCGATTTTATACCTTATTCTGACACTGTCCGTTTTAAATATGTCTTTGGATCAGAGGAATATCCTGAATATGTAGGCCAACCTTTCAATGATATATTCGGTTTCTTTATTTCTGGACCAGGAATTACCGGTTTACAAAATATTGCAAAAGTTCCTGGTAGCGGTGGAGTTATATCTATCAACAACGTAAACAATGGCCCGACCAATTCTGGTCCTTGTCAGAATTGTAACTATTACGTTTACAATGGAACTGGATCAAACGGTCCATACAATTCTTCAACGAATTATATTCAATATGATGCCTTTACGAAAGTAATGGAGGCAGTTTCTAAAGTTCAGTGTGGCCAGACTTATCATTTACGTATTGCCATTGCCGACGTAGCTGATCCAATATACGATTCTGGAATATTCCTACAAGCAAATAGCCTTTCTTCCAAAACTCCTGTTGAAGTTACCTATGCCATGTCATTTCAAGCATTTCCAAATGAGCCAAAAGTTATGGCCGAAGGTTGCGTCAGTACAACGGTAACTTTGTCTCGTCAAGGAAATATATCTCAAGCATTAACAATACCGTTAACTGCTACTGGCACAGCTATACAGGGTGTCGATTATACGCAGTTGCCAACGTCAGTAACTTTTGCTCCAAATCAAGCTTCAACCTCTTTTACTTTTTCAGCATTAGGTGATGGACTTGTTGAAGGTTTAGAAACAGTATTATTAAACTTTTTATTGACGGATCCTTGCGGAAATCAAACACCATTAATTTTAGATTTGGGCATTCGGGATGTTGACCCTGTTGCATTAAATCTAAATGATACCACTATTTTATGTTCAGGTGACGAAGTGACTTTGGTATCTTTCCCATCTGGAGGTGTAGGCCCTTATACCTACAATTGGAGCACTGGCGAAACGATTAACAATATTGTTGTAAATCCAGTTGCTACCACTAATTATTCACTTACGGTTACAGACAATTGTTTAAACGAATCCGCAACGGCGAATGTTACGGTTACTGTTCCGGTTTATACACCAATTGCACTGACCGTTACCCCAGATATTACTGAAATTTGTCCATATTTAAAAGATACACTCAAAGTAACGGCAACTGGAGGAACAGGAGTTTACACCTATAAATGGGAAAAAGTTGGCGGTACAAATCTTGGAAATGGTTCAACTTTATATATTCAACCAAATCAGACAACTATTTACCGTGTTATAGTTAAAGATCAATGCGATAATATAGATTCTGCCGACGTTACCTATACCATTTTGAGTCCACCGCTTTTGATAACAATGTCGCCAGATATTCAAATCTGTCCAGGTGAAGATGCTTATTTGTCCGTAAGTGCAACAGGAGGTTTTGGAGCGTATTATTATGACTGGATTCAAACTGGTGAAACAACGCCAAACATTACTGTTAACCCTTATCAAACAACTTCTTATACTGTCCATGTTTCAGACGATTGTCAGACATTTTTTGTGCCTGGCACAACTAATGTAAAAGTTGTAAAACCAAACGCTGAATTTCAAGTCTCTAGCCAGACGGTTATGGAAGGCTTACCCATAACTTTTCAGAATTTGACTATAAACGGTGTTAGCTATATTTGGAATTTCGGGGATGGGCAATACTCTACCTTGATACACCCAAACAACACCTATGCCGAAGCTGGATATTATGAAATAATGCTGATTGCAACTGATTCAAATGGATGTATTGATACAACGATAAATGGTGTTCAAATATTGGAAGAAACCTATTTATATGTGCCAAATACTTTCACTCCCGATGGTGATCGATTCAACAACGTTTTTCGAGTTGAAGCCATCGGTATGATTAAATTCAATATTAAAATTTATAATCGTTGGGGTGAAATAATCTTTGAATCGGATGATGATAAGTTTGAATGGGACGGTGCCGTAACGGATACTAGAAAAGCACAAGACGGTGTTTACACTTATATTTTAACTTATTCAACCAGGTATCAAATCAATGAGACCATAGTTGGTCATGTGAATATTCTTCGTTAGGATTTATAACGACTTTGTTCGTCCTCCATCTACTGGAATATTTATTCCATTTACATAAGAACTCATTGGTGAAGCTAAAAATAAAATCGCTTGAGCAATCTCTTCCGGTTCAGCAATCCTCTTCATAGGAGACTCTTGTGCCATTGATGAAAAAATCGCTTCAATAGAATCTGCAGTTAAATTTGATTTATTTTCCGCGATTGATTTTAGTCGTTCAGTATTCGTTGCGCCTGGCAAAACATTGTTCACAGTAATATTGTATTGACCAAGTTCATTCGCTAGAGTTTTGCTCCAGTTTCCAACAGCTCCGCGGATTGTATTGGAAACACCTAACTGAGGTAAAGGCTGTTTCACCGATGTGGAAATAACATTAATTATTTTACCACTTTTATTTTCTTTCATATATGGAATTACTGCTTGAACCAAAATATGATTACAAATCAAATGTTGATTGAAAGCTGAAATAAACTCTTCAACTGGCGCGCTTGCAATTGCACCACCTTTTGGTCCACCAGTATTGTTCACCAAAATATCAGCATGGTTTCCTGCAGAAATCCAATTCTGCATCACCTTTTGAAGACCAGTAGGATTTGAAAAATCAGCAACTAAATAACTGTGGTTTTGACCTTTTGAATTGTCTAAAGATGCGCAAACATTTTTTAATTTTTCTTCGTTACGCGCCAACAAGACAATCGTCGCTCCACTTTTTGCTAAAATTTCTGCCGCTGCCTTACCAATTCCTTGAGTACTCCCTGAAACCAAGGCTATTTTATTTTGTAATGAAATTTCCATATTCTAAATTATGCTTTGAAATTACACATTTTTCTTAATTCATATGAACCAATTACAAATGAAATTTTATCGAATGTGTTGAAATTTTAAATTGCCTTTTAGTATCTTAATTATTGTTTTTACCTTTAACAAAAATCAAAATATATGCTTGCTCCCTTTAACCTTCAAAAATGGATAGACAATAATCGTGATTTATTGAAACCACCGATTAGCAATAAAAATCTTTACGTTGAAGCCGGTGATTTTATCGTTATGATCGTTGGTGGACCGAACGCTAGAAAAGATTATCATTACAACGAAACCGAAGAGCTGTTTTACCAGATTGAAGGAGATATCCTTGTTAAAACACAGCAAAATGGTAAAGTAGTTGATGTTCATATTAAAGAAGGAGACATATTTCTATTACCTGCAAACACCCCTCATTCGCCTATTCGAGGAGAAAATACAGTAGGTTTGGTAATCGAAAAAGTAAGACGAAATTCTGATTACAAAGATGGGCTGATGTGGTTTTGCGAGAAGTGCAATACTCCGCTCCAAGATTATAAATTCAATCTTGAAAATATTGAGGTAGACTTTCTTTCAAGATTTAAAGAATTTTACTCTTCTGAAGAAAATAGAACTTGCAAGAACTGCGGTCATGTTATGGAGATTGACGAAAGATTCGTATAATTTTTTTCTACCTTTTTTTATCGAATCAAATTTATATGGCCCGTTAAGGTATGTGGTTTTTCATAGAAATCGTAATACACCATTTTCCAAGAATACACCCCATCAGGACAAATTTGGTTATTCATAAACGTACCATCCCAATAATTTGCATAATCCTTCATAGTATGGATTACCTCACCCCAACGATTGAAGATCTCCAAGTTAAAGCCTTTGATATTTGAATGAACTACTTTGAAAACTGGGTTATGTTCGTCATCGTCTGGAGTAAAAGTATTGGGAACATAAATAATTGGGTCATAAACCAATTTCACTCCACTTGTTGCGGTGCAGCCGTTTTCGTCGACAAAAGAAACAGTGTACAAGTATTCTTGATCTGGATTTGCGTAAGTTGTTGCGCAAACTGTACAAGTTAAATGATTTGGTGGCGACCAAGTGAATGTACCAGCAACATTACTTGTAGCCGACAACTCAACCGCTTCGCCGAAAAATGCTATGTACGATGCAGGAGTATTGATTATTGGCTGTGGAAATAAGAGTACACTTACGTAATCTGTATCAACACAACCATCTATGTCGACTCCAATTACTTGATAATCAGTATTTAATTTCGGGCTCGCACTTACGTTAGCTCCTACATTACTCGAAAGCGAACCTGCTGGCGACCAAAGATATTCAATAGCTCCAATTGCACCAATTAGCGCGGCATCTCCAGGACAAATGGTTGTATCTCCAAAAGCTTCGACATTAGGTATCAAAATGGCGGCAAAAATACTATCTGAAACTGTTCCACAGGCGTTGGTGAAATCACAGTAATAATACATGTCTTGTGTTGGTGAAAGAGTTACGGTTGATCCAGTTGTTGGTGTAATATTCAAATTTGGTGACCACTGATACGAATCCGCGCCAGAAACAGTCACCATTTTTGACGTATTCAAACAAATTCGCACTGTGTCGTCAATAACTGGAATAGGTGGATCAGTTGATACAATAATAAATACAGAATCTTGATATATACATCCTTGCGACGTTGTGGCAGTTAAAACGTAATTTATTGTTTGAGTGGGTGTACTGATAGGGTCAGCAATATTCGGATCATTTAAAAAAGTGCCTGGGGACCAAGAATAGTTTGCTCCTCCAGTTGCTAATAACTGCACATCATTACCTATACATATACTTGTATCGCTTGAAATTCCAAGAGTTGTGGAATGGACGTTTAGCACCAAAGATAATGTGTCGGATCCACAGGAATCTGAGATAATTACTGTAAAAATCGTTGTTGTATCAAGCGTGGCAAAGGGGTCACTTGAAGTTGGATCGTCAAGCAAATTTGCCGGTGACCAGCTGTAAAAAGCCCCACCAGTTGCATGCAATTGGTAGGTGTCTCCAATGCAAATCGTATCAGTTGGTTGAGTAATGCCCCCCTGAAAATCTCCAACATCAATTATAAAGGAAGAAGTGTCAGGCTCATAACAACCCAAAAGATCCCAAGCAATTAGCGTTACTGTATAACTGCCTGCTCCGGGAAAAACGTGCGAAGGACTTTGTTGAGTTGACGTTGTTCCATCTCCAAATGTCCAAAAATACTGATCTGCATTAATCGTATTATTCTGAAAAAGAACTGGTTCTGGGAAGCATATAAGTGGATCGAGAACAGAGATCAAGGGTTCAATCACACTCAAATCAAATTTGAATACGGCCAAATTGCAATTGAAGCTATTGTTTGTCGTTGAATAGGCTCCAGGAGTCGAAGTAAATCCACTGGGCGACCCGCCACAAGCAGCACAAACTGCATGGTAAACTCTACCTTGTTTATCAAATCGACTTGTTCCCCCGTCCACATGTTTAAGCGTTGAAGTTAGTCCACCAAAAAAAGTTGCGTATTTTAAGGTCGCTGCATTTGTTCCAAGAACAGCAAGATAAAAATTATCTCCCAAAGTTGTTGATTGAAATGCGTCTGTTGTTACTGGAAATCCAGAGACGGTAGAATTCGTGGCTTGACCATTAAGCACATTTAGTGGCCCACCCCAGCCAGCAATATAAATATCATAACAATCTGAAACTAGAAATGCAGTCGGTGACATTTCGACATGTCCAGATCCGGCACCCAACATTGTCGTCCACTGAATGGTAGACAAGTCTGCTGAATATTTACGGATAAATTGGCCAGAATTTGCATTTCCATAACAACCCGTTGAAATGGCAAAACTACTTTCTGATTGCCC
>TARA_R110000737_G_scaffold115891_1_pt1 | contig 38459 bp, 27 predicted proteins | sample TARA_R110000737 | Tara Oceans TARA_R110000737 (sample SAMEA4398027) | marine metagenome | biome: Polar Biome; feature: [SRF] surface water layer (ENVO:00010504); material: water (ENVO:00002006), including particulate matter (ENVO:01000060) such as... | depth 5 m | reverse complement strand
TTAGTCATTGCTTATTCTCCTGTTAGTGGATTATAAGCAGTTACACACTTTTTAGGAAAGGCTCTTATCTACTGCTTCAGTATCATCTTTAATAAGCTGATCATACATCTGTTCGATAGAATTGTTTATCATTTTCTGAGCGGTAAAGCCACTAAAGGCTATAAGTTTTTCTAACTTAGTCTGATTTTTCTTATATATTTTTATAATGCCATCGCCTTCTTCGTTTTTAGAGCTATAATTTTTTCGACCATCCCAAGCTTTTCTCATTTTGTATAACATATAGCTACGCTCAGAGTAACCTTTATTCTTTTCAGTTCCTATGTTAGGGCTTTCAATGTTTGATAGTGTGTCTAAATGGGCTAGTACCAGCTCATATTTCTCTTCAAAAGTCTCTGGGAAAAATACATCCTTGAGGATTATAGGCTGATCCTTGTCATTATCTATATAGCTATATACCCATTCAATTTGATTATGGTTAGCAACATCAAGCCATTTTAATTCTTTATCAGGTGTACGGCCTTTCAAATACGTGGATTTTATCGAGAGTAAATTCGAAACTTTCCAATCATCTATTATCTGTACTCTATTGAAATAACCAAATTCGTTATTTACATGGCTATTAAAATAAATAATGTTATATGGCAAAAAACTTGTAATTGCTGTTATTAGCTCATCCTTACCTTTAAAAGCTGAGTTTTTAAAAACATTATAGATAAGATTGGTGATAAAAAGTGAGCATCGTAGATCATTTTTAAACCAGTCAAGATAACTTTTTGGTAAAACCTTCGTTGCTCTAACATCCAATAACTCATTAAATTTATCAATGGGTGAACTCCAGGTTTTAAGCTCTTTGATCAATAAGTTTTTATAATCATCATTGTCATAATTTATATTTTCCCAACTTTTATTAAGTAAAATATTATACGTATATAGTAGGGATTTTGCATCCGTAACACTCATTTTATCTAATTCTTTGAAGTAATCTTCAATACGCTTAGTCCCAGATCTTATACTTTTTATGTACAAGTCTGACATAGTTCTCAAGTATTGAGAATTATGATACTCCATTGATCCTTGATCAAATGGATAGTGCTGGTTGTCAGGAAGCCTAGTTAATTGTCCATCCACCATGTCATTTCCTCATAAAAGATTATAGAAAAACACAATACAAAAACTAGTTTTTATAAGGTTTTACATTGTTTTTTTTATAGTTTATTTCTAGCAATAAATACATGCAGGCCTTGTTATTAGGCGATATAATTTACCTATAGTTAATATATACCAGCTTACAGTAAGAGTCTATATTTTTATTACGTATTAAACGATGGGCTGATTAGCTAAAGCGATGGATGTCGCGAGTCTATACTAAACTGGCGTAGACGAAGCCAAGCAACTATTGAGTTAGGATTTGCTAGAGATAATGATGAGCAGCTTTAATCGGAAGTGGTAGTTTAATAGCGAAAATATGCTTATCAAACCTAGTTCTAAGTCAGAGTAGATAGCTTTAAAAATTTGTGATATCCACCTGTTTCTAAAATATTATAGCGAAAAATTGTTCAGACTAATTGGTAGTGCCGTTCAGCTAACTCCACTTTAACCATTTGTCTTTAAAGTCCTATAATCCACTGCTACCTATCACCATAATTTCTAGAGCTCGCCTACACAAAGCTGCACTACGGCAGCTCGTCCTTAGTGGGTTATTTATATTATTATCTAAACACAGCAGCTACTTGTTCTACTGCTGAGGGCATAACTCTCAGCGACCATCATTATAAAAATACGGACTGATCCCACCCTATGAAACTAACTTCATAGGAATACCATAATGTCTTACTCACACCTAAACCAACCGCTAGCTGCTGCAAACGTCCATAGTCTTGTTACAGATATACTAGCGAACACTATCTGTTTTAATGAGGTCTTAAATAAACTGAACGGATTTTATTATCCGTTCATGACTCACTTCGATAGTGAGCTATTTTATTCACGGCCAGTCTTATCATTTTTTAGTAGCACTCAAGCGATCGTTGGTGATACTTATCCAGAAAACGTGATTTGGGATCATGATAAAACTCAGCGTTTTATCGACATGCTGCCATGCTATAAAAATGATATTGAAAATGAACGTAATGCGTTCATTTACCAAGAATCTCAAAATAAAAATAAACTAGGGTGCTATATTAATAATCTAATCAGGCATTATTCAAGACTGCTCTTTATACGTATCGACCTAAAATACGCAAAAGAAACCAGCCACCATGTGACCATTGAAGACTTCAATTATCACATGAGCAAGTTTCGAGAGCTTATCGGTAAAGCAAAAAACTGCAAGCCAAAGAGTTGCTTTGAGCATTTGCAAGGCAATGCTTGGGCTATTGAGCAAGGTGGGGAAGAAGGTGGGCTGCACTGTCATTTACTGCTTATGTATGATGGTTCAGAGCGACAGAATGATTGGTATATTGCTAAAGAGGTGGGTGAGAAATGGAAGGAGGTAACCGCTGGTCTAGGCGAATATTATAGCTACCATGATAAAGAACGTAAGCAGCAGTATAAGCAACATGACAAACTAGGTATCGGCATGATACATCAAAATAATCCTATTGAAGTTGAAAATGCTCTAGCTTCAGCTCTATACCTAACGAAGCCAAGCAAGAATGAGCAGCAACTTAAACTTTGGTTACCAAACATGCGTACCTTTGGTCATGGTATTTATCGTACAAAAAAACGTAGAGGCTTGCCTGAATAACAAAATATTTTTAGATATATAGTATTCCTATGAGATCAGTCAGGAAGCATCGCTCTCCTGACTGTTTAACCCCAAACTATCCTAATTAAAGGTCTGCTTAATCGCAGGCCTTTTTTATGCGCAATCGAAAAAGGAGCTATTCATGAGACCCATCTGCCCACACTGTCATTCAGCGAACGTCAGAAGCACTGCCGATACTGACAGTCCCTTTAATCTCTTCGAGCAACTGTGTTCACAATCTGCCCTATCAGGTCTTGGTGTAAGCATCTGTAGGTACTACAAAATCAATTCAGCAATCGGTGTAGTGGTAGGTACTGCACTGGCTTCTGCGATTAGCTTGGCTAAAGACAAGCTACAACAGCCACCCTTACTCGTTTTAGCAGCAAAGCCCAGTTATACCTGCAATACCTGCTCAAGAACTTTCAGCATTTAACCTATCTACATAACCCATAATTCTAATCAAATCTAAAAGGACAATGATCATGGCACATTTAATAGACACAATGGCATACGTTGGCGAAACCCCTTGGCATGGCTTAGGTAATGAGCTGGCTCCCAAGCAGCCTATCGAGATCTGGGCAAAGCAAGCGGGTATGGATTGGCGTATAGAATCCTCAGACGTCAGTTATATGGCAAACAATGACAAAGGTCACAATCTGATTTTGCCCTTTGCTGAGCAAAAAGTTTTATACCGCTCCGATAACTTCGAGCCGCTATCGGTGGTCAGCCAACGCTATCAAGAAGTACAGCCGCGTGAGATTCTAGAATTCTATCGTGATCTTACCGAGCAATCTGACTTTGAGCTAGAAACGGCTGGCGTACTTAAAGGAGGTCGTAAGCTATGGGCATTGGCTCGTACAGGGCAGTCAGCAACGCTTAAGGGTAAAGATGTTAGTAATGGCTACTTACTGCTTGCAACCGCTTGTGATGGCACACTAGCGACCACAGCACAGTTCACATCCATCCGTGTGGTCTGTAATAACACGCTGGCTATTAGCTTAGCGAATGGTTCAGGAGGCATAGTGAAAGTACCGCATAGCACCTCGTTTGATGCCGAAAAGGTCAAGCAGCAACTAGGCGTGTCAGTCAAACAGTGGGATGAGCACAGCTATGAGATGAAGCAATTATCTGAGCGCCGGGTTACCCAAGCAGAAGCCGCCAATTATCTTAGCCGTGTGTTCAATGATCAGGACAATGACATCATTCTGTTTAATAGTGCTAAGAAAGAGAAAGACGCCGTGCCCAATGCCAAGGCGATGAATCAGGTGATGAACATGTTTAACGGTCAAGGTCGTGGAGCCGATCTTGATGCTGCTAAAGATACCGCTTATGGCTTGCTATGTAGTATCACTGAATACGTCGATCACGAACGCAGAGCAATGTCGAGAGACCATCGATTAGACGGTGCTTGGTTTGGCTCTGGCGCTAAGCTTAAACAAAAGGGTTTAGAAGAATCGCTACTGATGCTGGCTTAACTAGCCACATTTAAAACCTGACAATACAATCAACCACGCCTTCGAGCGTGGTTTTTTATGCCGCTTATTTCATTAATACCAATAAACCATTTATCAAAGGAGTTCGTTATGAACATGATTGCACTAAACAGCACGACTCAGCCAAGACAAGCGAAGCGTGCAACCATTAGACTCAAACCAGCAGTAGTGAAAGCCAAGCAAAGCGTTACCGCTGATAAACCTACCCAACTGAACACATCAATGACTGCCAAGCGTTTAATTAATACTAAAGATTTAAGCCGTGAGGACTGGCTACAAGTACGCAAGCAAGGCATTGGCAGCTCTGACGCAGCAGCTGCTTGTGGTATTCATCCGTATCTCTCTATGCTGGAATTATGGATGATTAAGACAGGACGCATGAGCTCCGACATCGATGAGAGCATTGAGGGTTATTCACCCCTCTATTGGGGCAATACCTTAGAGCCGATGGTCGCTAAATACTATCAAGAACATACCGGCAATAAGGTACGCCGCGTGAATGCTATCTTACAGCATCCTGAGCAGCCATTCATGCTAGCAAATTTAGACTATGCCATTACTGGTAGTGGTGAGGTACAGATTTTAGAGTGCAAAACCGCTGGTGAACATGGTGCCAAGCTCTGGAAGCATGGCGTGCCGTTATACGTCACCTGCCAAGTGCAGCATCAGCTGGCGGTCACTGGTAAAACTGCGGCGCATATCTGTGTGCTACTTTGTGGACATGAAGCCAAGATATACAAGGTTGAGCGTGATGAGCGCTTGATTGAGTCCATCATGGAGCATGAGCGTCAGTTCTGGCAATACGTGCAGACCGACACCCCACCAACGCCTGATCATAGCGAGTCAGCTGCCAAAGCCTTAAAGCTGCTTTATCCAACGCCTAAGCCGTCAAGCAAGGTTGATCTACGAGATGACGATGGTGCCAATAAGTTATTTGAGCAACTGCTGAGTTATCGTGATTACATGCAAGAGCTAGAGCAGCGCCATGATCAGGTAAAGCATCAGCTGCAAACACTGATTGCAGCTAATGAAGTCGCTGTGTTTGAAAAAGGCACTATTTCTTGGAAACGCTCGAAAGATAGTATCGGTCTTGATAGCAAGGCCGTTATCAAAGCGCATCCTGAGCTGTTGGCTAAATTTAGTAAAACCAAGCAAGGTAGTCGCCGCTTCGTCATTTTGAACGATTAAGCAGAAACCTACTACACTTAACCAAAACAAGCGCATAACTGCCCACCCTAATCGGTGGGCTTTTTTATGGCTAAACACATTTTATTAAAACTATAAGGAATATCATCATGATTAAAGGTCTAACCATAACCCCACCAGTTCTAGGTCGTATCAGTATTGGACGTGTCATTCAAAAAGATGGTAAGCGTTTGCCTGCTAAAGACGATCAATTCACCATTACCAGTCAAGTGCAGAACAAGGATGGCTGGATCAATCATCCACTAGATGAAAAGCTACGCGAGCACAGTAACGGTAAGCTGAGACACATACCGGTACGCATGTTGTTTAACGATCCTGAGCTAAACCTGCGAGCTGAGTACACCTTGTTCGATAGACAAACCGGACGGCCACTATGCGTGGGTGACGGTGAGCAGTGTCAACGCCGTACAAACAATGGCGTGGAAACACTGCCTTGCCCATCACCTGATCGTTGCCCATTAGCGCAAGGCGGTGCTTGTAAACCATATGGTCGCTTGTACGTTAATCTCAGTGAAGACGACGAGTTAGGCACGTTTATCTTTCGCACCACAGGCTTTAATAGTATTCGCACGCTTGCCGCACGGCTGAGCTACTTTGCTGCGGTATCAGGCAATAAGCTGTCCTGCTTACCACTGCAATTAACCCTAAGAGGCAAAAGCACCACGCAAAGCTATCGTACGCCGATTTACTTTGTGGATTTGACACTACGTGATGGGGTGACACTAAAGCAAGCAGTGCAAGATGCGCAGGCAATTGATGCGGAGCTTAGCGAACACGGCTTTGATCAAGCAGCGCTAGAAGAGGCTGCAAAACAGGGTTACGTCAATTCATCCTTTGAAATTGATAACGATGGCTTACTTGATGTGGCTGAGGAGTTTTATCCCATGGAGACAGATGACGTAAGCAATAGCCAGCAGGGGAATTATCAGAACGGGTTAGCCACTCATAACGTGACTAGCATCGAGCAAGGGCTACGGCAAAGTGTAACAGCGGTAAGCTAAAGCAATCAAGTGAGGTATACGGCATAAATTAGTTAGGTTGAAACAAGCGACCTAGAGTCGCTTGTTTTACTTTTTATCGGTTTATTTTTAGTGGCTTAATACCTGAATTAAGTTTTACAATGTGCTAGTTCTTCATAGCAGCATATTAAAAATAGATTATTATTCTTTAACGTAAGGGTAGCTAAAATGGATTTAGAAAAGATAATGGCATTAAGTATTTCAGTACAACTGTCTAAGAAAATATCTAAAAGAATTACCAATCAAACTCAACGTTATTTACAGAGATCTAGTGAGTCTACAGTAACAACAAAACCTCTTGAAAATGTATGGGACGATATTTGCTATAAGTTCCAAACAGAAGGATTTTGCGGCAAGGTTTACGAGCTCATGGTTGTAGAATATGTTGGTTCACTGGTCGATGCTTTAGAAGACTATGAATTTAATGCTCTCTACCTTCAAATTGAAAGCCTGCGTACGATCCTAGCTGATTCAGCTAAGAGTACGCCATCAGATATAGATGAACAAAGTTCTATTAGGATGCGTTTATTCAAAGATCGAGTTATTTTATATCTCATTGAAGAGTATGTTTATAAATGGGCTAAAGGTTACACAAACAAAAGGCTTAGACAAGCTCTAAATAGTTAAGATAGTCATGTATGAAACTTATTATTAAAAGTGTTTTTGACACAAAAAAAGGAGCTGAATCATCAGCTCCTTTTTATTACTCTATGTTATTACTCTATGCATAAGGTCTATCGGACGATATAAGTCTCATAAAAAAATACAGGACTCCCTGACTGTATGAGAACAGATGTTCCCATACAATAATTCGGAGATAATCATGGAAAATTTAAACGCAGCACAGCCAGTAATCGAGCAATGTAATCACATACCACAACTACTGAGTATTAAAGATGTTGGTAGCTATACTGGTCTTAGTCGTTCTACGATTTATGAGATGGTTAATGAAAATTCTGATCGTTATGACCCAACATTCCCTAAGAAGGTACAACTGACACAGGTAAGAGTAGTGTGGGTAGCAAGCGAGATTGCAGAATGGATTAATACGAAGATTGCAGAACGTTCAGTATAGATTTATCTGACCGCCCTAACTTTAAAAGTAGGGCGGTTTATTTTTTTGTATTATGAGAGGTTTCTTAATCTAATACACTAAGTAATATACTTTAGGCAGAAGAAAAGGCCTCAGCCACTTTGTGTTTACAATTAAAGTTTTATCGCAATTAAAAGGCTATTTCATGCGCAAAATCTTGTTAGGAAAAAATTGTGTAGGGTGGTACTTGGCGTTCATAGAAATAGGCAAATAGTCTTTCGAATAAAAGACTATTTAAACAGGCTAAAAGACTATTTAAAGATTCTTCAAAGACTATTTTTCACTATTAAACATATATAAAACAAGGGTTTAAGGGTCTCTCTAGAGAGGTGATAAAAATATTTATCTTATTAATAATCATCTATCACTATCTTGATCAAAAGCAGCCGCTAGTAGGGCGCTGTAAGGGGTCGCCTCATTCTCATGCATATAGATTTAATAGGATGACGATGAATGGCTACTTCTTAGGTGTGCCGAGTTATTGAATGCACATAAACTAAGCTATTTACGTATATCTTACTTCAATAAAAAAGCCACCTTAGCATTACGCAAGGTGGCTTGGTTTTTTACTAGGTCATGGATACTTTATCCAACCAGCTTTAATAACTCATCAAAGCTGTCAATCACACCATACTTTACAGCTTGACCTGCAAGGCTGTTGTCCTCACTGGCTTTTAAATTTAATGCATCAAAGAAACATTTAGCACTCTCTATCCGATACTTTTCTTTTTCACGCAAGTCTGCATCGACCATTGAACCTTTAGTTTCAGCGACAAAATAAATATGCCGCACTTTGCCTTCGTTGAAAGCAATGGCCCAGTCAGGATTATAGTCGCCTACAGGAGTCGGAATTTTAAATCTATCAGGCAGCTTAGCGTATACAGCAACATCCTCAATCGCACCTTCTAGCTCCTGAGCAAAGCGTTGTTCGATGCTCGAGTCAGTCGCTACATAGTCAAAGACATGTCGGCTAACTTTTAGTGAGTCACTAGGAACTTTTTGATTGGACACAAAAATCTCATTAAGTGGGTAGGTCTGGTCGATCGTATAATAAGTCAGTCCTTGAATGACCATCCTGATACGTGCTTCGTTAACAAGGCGCGCCACTTCACGTATAAAGGCTTCAGGGTTATTTTTAAACTGCGCAAAAATAGCGTTATTAATGCCTTTCAAAATAGCCACGATACTACGACGGGTAAGATCCGTCTGTTCACTGAGTGAGCCTATCAAGTCATATTTCACTTGTGAACGTATAGAAATATCTGCTGATTCAGTTGAGGTAGTAGGGCTATCAAATGACTGCCTAGCGGTCAATTCTTCATGAGAGATAGTATCGCGCTGAGTAGATTGAGCGAGCTTATAGCTAAGTGATTCTACAAAGTTATTATTCCTTTGCTTTGCTGCTGCTTCAACGGATTGAATGCTCTGCGCTATAAGTTTTGCACTATCTATCTTAATCTCAAATACTGCCTTGTGATTAATACGATTCCATAACTCTAAGAATTCTTTTCTCTTAAAATTATTCTCATTGATAGGATTGGGTGTTGTCTTGTTATCATTTTCGGTCATACCTTCAAGGTCTTTGGGATTAAAGATACCGCCGATTAGTTTTACTATTTGATTTGTTAAAGGTACAAGTGCCTCTGGTAGCGGTGCTAAGCTATCGTTGTTAACGGCTTCATGATAGCTATCCGTGATATGTTTATCAAAATCTATGTAATCATTTTTAATAAGATAATGGACAATCATATCAGCGTCACGATCGCTTACCTCATGCTTGCTACCATCATCTAGCGTTAGTACTTTATTATAAAAATAGTCTTTTGTGGCTTTAGTAGGTCGGCTAGACAAAGCTGCTGCCAGCTCTTTTTGCAAGTTAGTCACAAAGTCGGTGTAGCTTTCATTGGTGACTACAGTAAGGTTGTTTATAAGATGAATATCACCTTTGGACAAGTGATTGGCATCCATACGCATACCGTCTTTGCGTACTGCCAAACGCAAGCCTCGTCCTACTTCTTGTCGGCGAGAAATGGTGTTTTCAGAATGCTTTAGGGTACATATAACAAACACGTTTGGATTATCCCAGCCTTCTCTTAGAGCAGAATGTGAGAAGATAAAGCGAACGTTTTTCTTATGGCGTGTCTCTTCTGAGTCATGTGGCTCAGGGAATGAGAGTAGGGTCTCTTTATCCTTTAGAATAAGGTCATAAGCATCGATATCATCGGCTAAATTGACTTTACCGCCCAGCTCTTCGTCATCGAACTTCTTGGTTTTAGGGTCAATCATCTGTTGGCTTTTTTTATCGACTGAGAAATAGCCATTATGAGTATGATCGACATCAATATTGCGTAGGTAGTCGATGTAAGGATCATTGTCTATATTTAGCCCTATCATATCCTCAACGATTTGATTGTACTGTTCAACGAAGATTTGAGCATACTCACCATCTGTGCGATTGCCCTTATCGTCGTATTGACGGTACTTAGCCACTTCATCAATAAAAAATAAGCTCAATACCTTCAATCCTTGATTGAACAGCACTCGTTCTTTTTCTAGATGGGCGCGAATGGTCTCTCGTATCTGAATAGTACGCATAAGCGTTTCATCGATTTGACCGAGTGCTTGACCAACATAAATCTTGATACCATTAGTAAAGGTCAATGATTGCTCACGTGCATCAATCTCAGCGACCACATAACGGTCTTTATACTGCTCAGCTTGCTTGGACAGTGCGTAGAGGTCGTCACCTTTTTTGACACGGCGGATACGGCGTTTGACGCCTGATTTGGTCTTCTCTTCTATATCAAGTCTGGCAGTAGGGTCGGATGAAGACACTTCTATATCTTGCAGATATAAGTAGCCATGAGCACCTGACAAACCTTTAACTTCAACCCCTTTGACGGTAATCTTTTTGACCAGCTTTTGATTGTAGGCGTCTAACGCATCTAAGCGATAAACAAGATTGTAGTCTCGCTTATGTGTTGCTGAGTAGCGCATGATGAACAATGGATTAAAATAACTCAGACTCTCTAAGGTATTCTTAGACTGCATCTTCTGAGGTTCATCAAGAATAAGAATAGGGCTGTTGCGGCGTATCACATCGATAGGACGACGTGAGCCAAAGTCATCCATTTCAGCATAAATCTTACGGGCAGCTTTATTGTTAGCGCCTTGCTTTATAGTGTTAAAAGCTTGCACGTTAATAATCATTGCCCAAACATCTGAGCTTGAGCTAAACACTTCAAGATCATGTAGATTATCGGAATTATAAACAAAATGCCGAGGCCTTTTTTTGTATCTATCTAACTGTTGAAAGTGCGTAGCGGTCATCTCAAAGGTCTTTGCCACGCCTTCACGGATAGCAATACTTGGTACGACGATAATGAATTTTGACCAACCGTAGCGCTTATTTAGCTCCATCATAGAGCGGATATAGCAGTACGTTTTACCCGTACCAGTCTCCATCTCAATGTTCAGATTAATAGGGCTGGACGTTAGATTCTCACCCTTACCGCTTTTTTTGGAACTATCATCAGTTACTAACTCATTCGACTGAGTTAAGCCTTGGCTTGCCTGCACACTTTGAATATTTTGTAATACCGCTGATAAGTCGTTAATCGGGGCATTGGCATAGCCGATATGTAGCTCATCGAATAATGAAGATTGCCCAGTGTTAGCCAGCTCGTCATTGGTGAATAAGGATAAGTTTTCGCCTTTTGGTTTAGCTGGTACTTTCTGTTTACCTTGGTCAATAGTATATCGTTGAGCGACTTCTTTCGGTTGCCCCTTGAAGCAATCTGCAACGGCGTTGACGGCGTCTAGCTGATACTGGAGCTCTTTGAATTTAATTTCCATGTTTTAGCCCCTTAGATGAACTTCACTTGCGTGTCAGGTGACAGTTGCGCAAAGCGTGCTTTGATATTGGTTTTGTCTTGATCATGGGCTATTGCCAGTTCACTTGAGACAAATTTAAGCGGCTTATCCTTTGATATCTCATCTATTAAGTTCGTCGTTAGCTTGTCAAAACAAGCGACTAAGCTATCTATACCCACGTAATAGACTGAGCTACCTTGAATACCTTTGACTTCAATCGGCAAGGATAAAGGCACGCCCCAATCGAGCATGACTTGGAATAGTAAGTCTTCACCAGTGCGATCTTCTTTGATATGTGATTCTAGGTTATGAAGCTCTGCTTGTGAGTATTCATCAGGTGTGTAATAGACCTCTTTCATATTAGTGCTGTCAATTTTTAGCACGCGAAAGCCAATATCTAAATCTTTGATATCATCTTTATCCTGATTATCAGCTAAGATTTTCTGAGCTGCACGGCGGATACGTTCTTTTGATATTTCAGCGATATTAGTAAACCCAGCTTTAAAGGCTTCAGACTTTGCTTCAGTTCTCTCAGGTAATTGAACCATTATAAATTTTCGTGTGCCTCCATCTTGTGAGTTTAAATGCATTATAGAGTGAGCAGTTGTCGAAGAACCTGCAAAAAAGTCCATGACTATGCCATTTTCCCTATTGACCCATTTAGCCAATTGAGCAATAAGTCTTAATGGTTTTTTGCCATTCTTAAACTCAGTGTCTCCTTCTTTCGCAACATTCATCATGTCAGAATAAAACCCTTTCCATAACGCACCTCTAATAGTTACTCTTTCAACTAGAGGATTATACTCGTCGCTAGTGTTTATGGTTTCATCTAGACTTCTATATTGTCTTATCTTACCACCCGATGACATTGTCAATAAATACTTCTCGTACTCCACAACTTCGTGAGTATTTAATTTTTCTTCTAAACTTTTTGGCAGTGTTATACTACACGCCATTTCTTGAAAAATAGAATCTGCAAAATCGCTGTAGAAGAAGTTTCGGATTTTTGGATCAATAATTATTCCCTTTTCAATACTAGATGAGGTTACTTTATTCTTCTCAAGTAAGTTATGGTCAACGAACAATTTGAGTATTTCAGGCTTATTTTTAACAATATAGTCACTAAGACTATATGTTCTGTAGAATGAGCCATCTTTTATAATAACTTTACTGAAATGATTATCCCATATAGTCGTTCTGTCATATAAAGGTAATCTGTCATTAAATGATTTGTTGATATCCATTGAATAAACCAGTATATATTCGTGGTTCTTAACAATCCTTCCATTTTGTGCAGCTTTAACCTTCATACCTTGAGTCTTAGAAATTTCCACGCATATCTCAGTTAAAAAGTTATTACTTCCAAATATTTCATCGCATATTTTTCGCAGATTATGGACTTCATTGTCATCTATGCTAATAAAAATAACTCCATCATCTGAAAGTAAGCTCCTAGCCAATTTTAATCGACTGTACATCATCGTTAGCCAATCAGAGTGAAAACGCCCATTATTTTCGGAGTTACGTTCATAGCTATCTATCAGAAGGTTGCCTTCTTCATCAACTTGCTTTGAACGTTCTAAGAAGTCTGCCGTATTTTCAGAAAAGTCATCCTCGTAGATAAAGTCATTACCTGTGTTATAGGGTGGATCTATATAAATCATTTTAACTTGACCTAAATAGCTCTCTTGCAATAGCTTTAACGCCTCTAAGTTATCGCCTTCTATAAATAGATTTTCAGTGGTATCGAAGTTGACACTTTCATCACGCGCAGGGCGTAGCGTTTTAGCGATAGGGGAGTTAGCTTCTAGTATCGCTTGACGCTTACCAGGCCAGTCTAGACGATAGCGTTCTTGCCCGCCCTCAACCAACGACTGTGATAGCTCTTGACGTAGCAAATCAAAATCTACTGCTTTTTTTAACTTACCGTTTTTATCCTCTGACTCAGTAATACAATTGGGGAATAGCGCCATGATTTTTTGGACATTGTCATCGACTAGGTTAGGGGTGTGCATGTCGAGAGTATCGCTATCATGTTTGTTTGCTTGGGCGGCGTTGGTCATCTAGGTCTTCCTAAGTCTGGTGAGTATGAATGAAGTACGACAATTGGTTGTAGCTATTATTTTTGAATAAGTTTTATTAATAGGTATTATTAATGAGCTGATTGAGCTGCTCTTTAAGCTTGTGCAAACGCATATTAAGCTCAACTTTGCGATTGAATTGAGGTTCTTTTTTGACCTTTTTTTGAAGTTGTTCGACTTGCTTTGTCAGGCTCTCGACTTGCTGTACGTGCTTGAGCTTATCTTCTATACTCATTGTGGTACTGATAGAGACGGTAGCCGTCGGCTTCAGCTCTGCTTTTGCAACGATACTCACTTCAGTAGAAGGCGTGCTACTCTCAATAGCTTTTGGCTTAATATGTTGACTAGGCGGCTTTGGTGTCTCAGTAGGCTGGTCAGTCACAGCAACATTAGGAATACTAGGCAGCAATTGCTCAATCAAATGAGTATATAAATCAGTCAGATTAAGTATCAGTGGCAAAGGCTTGCGCTGATCATCAGCTAGCCATGCTGAGCTATAGTATTTATTCAGTACGATCTTTGACTTATCTGCTTGGCTCACACGTTTATAGGTGGCAACGACCTGAACTTTATCATTATAAACAACCTCAAAAATAACGGGTGTCGGTATGAGCTTATCAATGTATTTTATGATTTTGGTATCGATGTCAGCGGTGCGTGCGACAATCCTAAATATCTGCACTTCTTGAAATAAAGTATCAGTTTGAATGTTTAGTGTGCCAGCCGATAGTTTATACGCCCATGTAATTTTTGCCACTTCATCGATAAACTTCTGCTTAAGCTTACTATTAGCAGCACCCTGTTCATAGAGCTTTTTTTTAGGTATAGGTCTATCGACGATAGCTGATTGAGGGTATTGGTATAAAATCATAATTCGCTAGTTGTGTTGGTCTGTTGAACGTTGGATGAAGTAAGCTCTTCTACTACGATAAAACCAATGAGCTCAAAATCATTCAGCTCATTTAAGTCGTTTTTTAAAGCGGTAGTCGTCATGCCACTAAATAGACTGTCGATGTCTTTATCCGCTTTAACGTTCTTTATCGCTTCAATGGTTAAGTCGAGGAGCAAACTATAATGGCTCATATCTTGACCGTCAGCGGTGCGCTGATTGAAGGTCTCGCATACTGCTAGTATAGGCTCAGGCTGTCCACGGCATGCTTGCCGCGCTGAACTCAGTAGATGCTTCGCTTGTGTATAGTCAGCTATTATATTGCCGTCATTATCGATATACATCAGATAATAAGGATAGAGCTGGTTGGTTTTTTCACCATCGGTTTTATTATTGGTGCGTCCACTAACTTGAGCAAGCTCACGTGCTTTTAGGGCAAAAATGACACCAGCAGGTAGTCCTAATCTGTCATTAGCAGGAACGACGGCATGTAGTCCATTAGGCAGTCGCTTTAAGTTAGGATTGGCTTCTATGTAGCTCAATAAATCCATACGAAAGTCATTAAGGCCTAAGTCTGTAATAGACACACCAGTATTAGCGTCTTCTAAATCAAGCACTTCAGTCTGCATACGTTTTAGCTGTTCGTGACGATACGCAATGTCATTGGCCTTAGAACTCAGTACGTTATCATCGCCTGTGCTAGACATGTCTACGATAACCATACGGTTTTCGACTCGCTCTCGTAAATTAATATACTCATCTAGACTGATATCTGGCCAGTAGTTCACCAGTTGAATCTGATCATTGGTAGAGCCGATACGGTCTATTCGCCCAAAACGCTGGATGATACGTACGGGATTCCAGTGAATATCATAGTTGATAAGATAATCACAGTCTTGTAAGTTTTGACCTTCAGAAATACAGTCTGTTGCTATCAAGATATCAATCTCTCTAGTTTCGTCAGGAAAGATATCATTCTTTTGTTTAGATCTAGGCGAGAAAAGTGTCAATAACCCTTGCATGTCGTAGCCCTTACGGCTGCTTACCATGCTCTTTATCGTGGTATGGTTTTCGCTACCCGTAATCTTAGCGGTGTGTAAACTGAAATCATGCAATAGCTCTGGCGCTATATGCTCGTATAAATAATTAGCAGTATCCGCAAAAGCAGTGAATATCAGTACCTTTTGGTTACCAGGATTTATAGGGTTGTTAATCTTATCGATCAAATGTTTTTTGAGGTGTTGGAGCTTATGGTCACGCTCTGGCGTAACTGTACTAATAGTACTTATTAATCGTCTAACGACAGCGTAGTCCGCCTCTAAATCTGTGTGCCACTTTAATATATCCATGTCATCAAGATGAACTTTGAGTTTACCGCCTACCCAATCGTTAGGGCTAGTCGGTCCATCTAGCCCTTCGTCATAGGCATCATCATCGTATCCTGTGCCAATATCGATAGATAGCAGGTCATTACTTTTTCGAGCCTGATACTCAGCTATGCTAGATAAGGCTTGTTCTAAACGGTTCTTTAGATTATGCAATGTTAAACGGAAGGCATGAACAGAGCTTTCTAGTCGTTTAAGTAAATTCACTGTCATCAATGCTTGTAGGCTTTTTTCTCGATCTTGTTGTTTGAATCGTCCTTTGCCTTCGACCTCAGTGTCATATAGGTCTTCGTATTTCTCTAAAGCGCTAGGAAATATGTATGTAAGCGGTGCATACACAACCATTCTAATGGATGCCAACTCTTTATAAATCTGATTAAAGGTAATGCTTTCATCTGCTGTAATAGAGCAGCGGTATGATAGCGGTCTTAAGCGTGTAGGAAACTGTCCAACCTCTTTGGTATCATAAAATCGCTGAATATGCTTGCGTGAGCGTGCAATAGTAACGCTATCTAATAGCTTGAAAAAGTCAAAATCTAACATATCCAATATGGCTTTAGTGGTTCGATTCTCTACGGGCAGTTTTGACCAGTTGTTGAAACTAGCCTGAGCATTTCGGAAGATAGTGTCAATGTCTCGCTTAGTATCGAGCTTATCATCTAGGTTCTTACTATCTCCTTCGTATGCTAGCGCCAGCTGATTTTTTAGATCATTAAAGCGGTTGTTCACAGGCGTTGCTGAAAGCATCAGCACTTTGGTTTTTACACCTTGTTGTATGACTTGCTCCATTAATCGATCATAGCGAGTTTTCTTATCCTTGAAGTTATCGCGATTACGAAAGTTGTGTGATTCATCGATAACCACTAAGTCGTAATTACCCCAGTTTATTTTTGCTAAGTCTATTCCAAGGGTTTCACCACTATTTCTAGATAGATCAGTATGAAAGAGGACGTCGTAATTGAAACGATCTTTAGCAAAAATATTGGTCGTCAAGTTGGCATTATAGTTAGTCCAGTTAGCACCGAGCTTTTTAGGACAAAGTACTAAGACACTTTTGTTGCGTAGCTCATAATACTTAACGACCGCAAGAGCAGTGAATGTTTTACCTAAACCTACGCTATCCGCTAGGATACAACCGTTATAGGTCTCAAGTTTATTAATAATGCCGACCGCTGCATCTGTTTGGAAGTTGTAAAGCTTCTGCCAAATAAGCGTGTCATGATAGCCTGTCAAATCGTTAGGCATGACATCTTCGTTCAGATCTTCAAGAAACTCTTTAAAAATATTGTAGAGTATTAAAAAGTAAATACGTTCAGGATCGTTCTCTTGGTAGACCGATTCAATATGACGAACAATCTCGTCAGTGATATCAGTGACCTTTTGCTGATCTTGCCATATTTGATTAAACAGGTTCAAGTAGGGCAGCGCATAGTCTGAATCAAATCGATTAACCATGTTTGAGACGGCATCACCTTTCTCATAGCCAAGCCCAACAGGGGTAAAGCCTTGGATAGGCATATAAGTAAGTAGTGATGTTTTGTCCTTAACACACACAAACTCTTGCATTGGTGCGTTAGTAGTATTTGACTTAAAGACAGCTTTATTACGTATCCATTCAGCACATTCTTTAGCGATGGCTTTCTGAGTCAGTTTGTTTCTAAGATGTATCTCAAACTCAGTACCATATAGGCTGTCCTCTCTATTGAGCTGGGGTATGACGAACTCACGCTTTTCTTTTTTAAACTTATCAGTAACATCATTAGCTACAAAGGTGGGAGAGGTGAATAAAAATTGCATTCCATCGATATTCTTAAGCTCCTGCTTTAAAGCAGCATAAGCATAGATAGAGAAAAAGGAGGCTGCTATCTGTAGCTTAGAGCCAGCATGTAGGTTTTCTTTTATGTCATCGCCAAATCTGTGATTTAAGTTGTCTATAAGTTTCATAATTCAGCTTTTAATTGTGTGATAAATTGGTAGGATAAGAGCTATAACTGTTTTATAAGTAAAACTAAGTTTTTAATAGATACTATATTACTCAATATTATTTCAAATTTCAGTCTCAGGATTTACTCTTAAGCATTTCAAGCACTTTATCTTCTCCCAGCTGATCAATCAATATTTGCAGTTGCGCGTTAGAGTCAGCTTTGGTTTGCGCATCTGCTTTAAACTCTGCTGTATCTCTACCTTCTCTCAAAGCATCTAAATAGTCAGCCCATTTTTGCATCATTTCCGCACGATCATCAATGTACTCAAATCGACCGTAAGCCGTTCCATTAGGATCTTTCGTTGTATGACCCAGTGCCATCTCTACAAGCACTAGAGGGTACTTCAACTGCTCTTGCAGTATGGTCTTAGCCGTCGCTCTAAAGCCATGAGCACAATGTATATCTTTATAACCTAAATCCTTTAGACGCTTATTAGCAGTCGCATCAGAGATAATCTGATGCTTTTTTGCCGTCTGGCTAAAAAAGACATATTCAGTATGGCCATTAATCTTTTGCTGTTCGCGCAATATAGCCACAGCTTGACGAGGTAGGGGAACCACCATGTCCTTGACCATATTTACCTTGCCTTGACCCTTCAATGGCTTTAATTGCCACCTACCAGCCTCTAGGTCTAGATCTGCCCAGCGCATGCGCCTTAGGTCACCGTTACGCACAAAGAGTAAAGCTAATAGCCTAAGGGAATTTATGGTGTTTGGGTCACCTTCTATTGTCTCGATAGCTTTAAGTAATTTAGCCAAGTCCTTCGGTTTAGTAACCGCAGGACGATGACCGTAATTTGACTTAGCCAACTGGCTCTTAATGAGCGCCGCAGGATCGCTCGTACAGAAGCCTCGTGCTCCAGCATAGACAAACACATCACTGGCAATGCCAGCACAGCGTTCAGCCTTGTCTGTGGGCTTACCATCCTTGTTCAATGAGTTTGCTTGAATGTCTAACAGCACTTCAAGCATTTTAGGTGAGGTGATATCGCTGATTGGCTCGTCACCAATATATTTGCATATAAGCTCAAGACGACCTTTCTTACGAATGAGGGTATTGCTCTTCTGAGTCTGATCTAGACTGTCAAAATACTCCCAAGCAAAATGATTAAAAGAGTTTTTAGTTTTACTAATAATACTTTTCTTAATTTCTTCACGATGGAGTTTTGGGTCAATACCTTTGCTCAACAGATTTTCATACTCACGCCAAACTTCACAGGCACGAGCATACGAGATATTTGGATATATACCGATGGAGATAATGCTTTGTTTAGGATTGGAAGGTGGGTAGTATCGATACATCCATGACTTAGTCTCAGTAGGACGTACCATTAGGAAGAGTTTAGGATGATTTTTGACAGCAACGAAGTACTTTCTATCTTCAGGCTTATGGCTGCTGATGCTTCTGTCTGAACTGATCGCTTTTCTTTCCATATCCTAGATCTCCATGAGTAGACTCAAAACTCGGTATACTTGACAGTATACTCAAAGTGCATGGATTAGGATAGATTCATAGGACAGTATGGAACGTCAGATACAACAAAGCCCCTGATATCAGGGGCTTTAGCGACTTCAAAAAGAAGTATAGAACTATATAATGGTACCCGGAGCCGGACTTGAACCGGCACGCTATTGCTAGCGAGGGATTTTAAATCCCTTGTGTCTACCAATTTCACCACCCGGGCAAAACTTGTTTTATCTAAGATGTAAACTAGCTGATAGACCATCTAGTTACTAGATAAGTGGTCGCTATTATAATCGGTTGTGATAATAATGCAAGCCAAAATTAACGTAAAGTTAATAAATAATTGGAGGCTGGAGTCGGAATCGAACCGGCGTTAACGGAGTTGCAGTCCGCTGCATGACCACTCTGCCATCCAGCCAATCAAGGTCGCCTATATTAGCAAAAATATAGTAAATTACAAGTCCTTTTTTCGTTAAAAACAGCTTATTTATTATCTTATCTATATTTAGCACCAATTTCAGGACATTTACGCTATTAATAGGCTTTTTCAAGCCGTCAGTAAACCAGCGTTTAATGATGATGGTTTAAAATATAATACGCTAAACTATATCTCTATTGTCACGTTTGGCACTTTTCACATCACGATAAGTGGCCGTGCAAATTAATACGAGTACGCCAAGAGTAATGGCGGGCCAAATTAAGATATATAAGCCGTAGATAAAAACGTTGTCCATGATATCTCCTTATAATATTGCTAAGTAAGTAGCGATTAGCCAAATACTTCTGGCCAATCGGCACTTGGATAAAGCGACTTTGATTTAAGATTTAAGTGACGATGGGATTTCCGACTTTTTATCGTAATTGCCCACACGCTGCTTAATTAAGTCGAAGTCGAAGTGTTCGTCTCCCATCAGGCTGATAATCACACAGACGACGGTACTAGCGCCGTAAGCTGTTAGAGAGGCTAGCAGGACCATATATTGACGTAAGAAGCCAGTAGCGAAGATAAGCATCAGCACTAGCGTGATAACTGCGGCGACCATGCCAATCTTACGACCTAAGAATCCAAAGACCATTAGCCCAATAACAACCGCTGCACCGACACTGGCCAGTATTTCAAAGAATAGGGCGGTGACACCAGTGATTGGGAGTAATTCGAAACGGGCAACGCAAAATAAGAGTAGTCCGACGATAACTGCTGAGGTAAAGGCGGTATTGGTGACGCGATTCCAAAATACACTGGCGATAACAGGGAAGACAATAGCACCCCATAGTGCACCAACAAACACTAGCATGACGAGAATATCGAGCTTAAAGCTTGCAAAAATTAGTCCAGCTGCTGTCGCAACAATCATCGTGCCTCGACCAATTAGCATCATTGTTTTAGGTCTAACATGGCCTTTTTTGGCGATGTTTTTACCGTAGACATCCGCCATCATAATGGTTGATAGCGCTGATAAATCTGAGTCAGCGGTTGAGGACAATGACCCAATTACTAAAATAAAGAATAAGGCGATAAAGACGGGATGCAGATAAGTACTGACCATCTGAGGGATAAGGTTATTCATATTGCCATCGAGTGGCTCGACGCCAATCGTCACAGCCATTAGTCCAATCATACCAAGACCAATAACGATACCAGCGTAGCCGACTGTGGCAGTGATAAACGTTGCTTTAATTTTGGTTTTATCAATCGCAAATAGTCGCTGAGTGATGGTTTGATTACCGATAGCATATGCTAATACAGCGACGAAGTAAGGCGCACCTTGTTGAAAGAATGCCTCAGAGGAGAAGAAGTTCTGCTGTTCTAACGTCAGGTTCGACAGGCCGCTAACCATAACCTCAGGGCCACCCATGGCAAATAATACGGCGGGAATAATGACAATACCAATGGCCATTAGAGCGACCAACTGGGCGAAATCCGTAAAAACGGATGCTCGAAACCCTGATGTCAATGTGTAACTTAGTACACCGATACCTGCGATCATTACCCCTGTTTGGAACGATAATGGCGACAGGACTGACACCAATGCTCCAGCAGCGGTAAAGTTGACCATCAAGCTAATTAAACTGCCCATAATATTGGATATAGCTAAGATTAATTGGCTTGATGAACCGTGACGGGCGTGAATAAGTTCACCTAGTGTATGACCATCTGGTGCCAGTTCACGAAAGCGCATACCAAAAGGGTAGATGAATAAAATCATCAATGCACCCCAAAAGCCATAATGTATCGGCCCTGATACGCCGTACTTATAGCCAGAGGTGGCCGCAGCGTAAAATGAGGCTGCCCAAATCCAAGTGGCGGTCATGCTGGCTGCACCCATACCAAAGCCAACACCGTGACCTGCGACCATAAATCCAGAAGTGGTCTCTTTATCTTTTTTGATTAATAAGGACAGTAAATAGGTGCCGCCATAAAATGCTAATAATAATAAAATAATCGTTAATGATGAAAATTGGAACAATGACTCAGTTTTCAAACTCAGACCTCGCAATTGTTAGTTGATGAATAAAGTTCAGCAAAAATGAAAGATACCAAACCATTAGGAATACAGCATAGCCTACACAGTCCTCATACCGAACGTATGTGGCTAATATAAATAGCGAAAATACCAACTGCAGTGGTAAGCAAATGCTAAGTGTTACGCCCAAATCTTAATGAGACAGATACTGTCAAATCAAAAAGACAGGGACTACTTTCAATAGGCGTCAGTTAATGGGTAAACCATCACGCTATTAATAGGCATACACAAAGGTAGCTACATGCTAAAGAAAACTCATGTGATGAGTGTCTATAGCGGAATTACGAATAAGCACTAAGCCATGATAAAATGACCCGAACTCGATTTAGACAGCCTTATCAGCTGTAATAAACAATAGCTGAGAAATCTCTACTCATCTATTGCGATTGATGTGTTACTAAGCGGCATTAATAAATAAAACTACATATTTGTTAAGTGCCTGTAACATATTTGCGGGATAAGAGTAACCTATTATGTCATTAACCTCAAACATTATCCGATATTTACCAAACAATGACCGAAGATGATATATAAGTATTTATTTAAAGAGATTTAATAAGATTTTTAATAAAGCATTGAAAGATAAGGTTTTATTATTAGTAGCATCGAGTGATATATCGCTATGAGCTAAGTTATAACCATGAATGGTTAGCTGAAGCTTTCATTAGAAAAATAGATAATGAGCGATAGATGATGGTTGCTCTCAATGAACAAGTAGAAGTGAATTTTTATATATTATCTTGTTTGGTATAGTAAGTGACTCGGTTATCACGTAAAAATCCAGCCAATCCAAGGCCATAACGCTCAGCCACGCGCACTGCTGTACTGGTAGGCGCTGACATGCCAACTAGCCACGGGATTTGACTTCGAATAGACTTTTGAACCAGTTCAATAGAGAGACGCGAAGTCATAAGCACACAGCTAACGTCTGCTTTTTGGCGTAATTGCCAACCGATGAGTTTATCAAGTGCATTATGGCGGCCTACATCCTCAAATAAATGTAGCTGCTGATTATGTATCGTCGCTGCGGCATGTACCGCACCTGTCAGTTGATGCGTATGTTGCGCGGCATCCACTTGTTGACGCAGTGCTAATAGGGAGTCAAGACTTGGTGCGCTCGTTTGAATGCCATTTATACCTGTCTGTCGGTTATGTTCATGGTATAAATGGTCTTGTGAGTGAGTACTTAAATCAGGCAAAGCTTGCGTTAGTCCAGTAATACCGCACATACCGCAGCCTGTACGCCCTGCGAGCTGCCGCTTTTGTGCCTGTATACGTTGATGGCAGCGTTGGCTCAATACCAACTCCACGACATAGATATCATAATCTTGAAATCGCTGTAGGCTTTGCTCAATTGATGCTGGCTGAAAACTCTCATCGCTCGAATCTTGAGCAAACTTCTGGTAGCTAGCAATATCCGTAAGATGAGTCACTTCCCAATCGAGTAACTCATGACTGTACTGGATCAAACCTTCACTAAATAAGAACCCGATGGCCAAATACTCTAACTGGTGAGGACTGGCCATTAATACCGCATAATGAATGCCATTAATGATAATAGAGACAGCGGCTTCCACGGCGAGACTGGCATGTTGGTCTTCTACTCGAACAGATGGCTTATCACTACCATCCTGAGCGTGTGAGGGATAAGAATGTTTGTGTGCCTCATGGCTGCGCGCAAGCGGTGTCTCTGACAACCTATTATCATTAGGTCGTTCAGTTGCCATTATCTGAGCACCAGTTGAATGATCTATCATAGTGGGGTCAATAAAAGCCCCACTTTGCTCAGCGTTATCTTCAATGGTTATCACGGTTTATCAAGGCCTAAAAGTATGGGCGTGCTTATGGTCATTTAGAGAGCCAATGAAAACATCATTATTGGCTCTCCGCAGTATGATTTACGCAGGCGTAGTGATCGACGTATTTGCCTCTACGCGCTCTAAAACGACGGTCGTCGATTTGTACGCTGGGATATGGGAGTCTGGCGCATGTGTCTCCAAATCAAAGAGATCATTGCACTCAGGATAGTAAGCTGCAACAGCGTTAGAGGCAATATCCATCTCGCTTAATACCAACGGACCTAATATACGCGGTTGCTCTAGGCTATCTTTGGCACGCTGGCGAGTGACCATAACACGGTCACCCTTTTGCCAACCCAAACGGCTTATTTCATCGGGATGCATGAATAGCACATCACGACGATCCGTTTGACGATAGCGGTCTTTAAACCCAAAAATCATAGTGTTGAATTGATCATGGCTACGGACACTGGTCAATTGCCAAACCTTTTGTGCTGTATTTTCAACATCATCGATATCGTTTGCGGCTGCCATTTGTGCGGCGACAAAAGTAATCGGATATTGTGGTACTTCAAACTGAGCTTTGCCGCTTTCGGTATTCCATACACGATGACGCGCCGCATGATACAAATGAAAGCCACGCTCAAAGGTGCGAATACGTTGATTGAAGTCTTCAAATCCATTAATCGCTTGAGCGATATAGTCTCGAATAATATCGAAATCTTCACTCATCGCCAGCCAAGGAATAGACGTGTCGGCGCCGAGTACATGGGTCGCAATATCCGCCACGATTTGTGCTTCAGATTTTAAAGTATCACTAACAGGTTTGAGCTTACCTTGAGTTGGTACGATCTGACACATAGAGTCTTCGATAGTGGCAAACTGCTCACCCTTTGTGGTGACAATACGTTCGGTACGGCCTAGGCATGGCAAGATCAAATTATTAGCACCGGGGTATAGCATAGTCTCATTGAGCTTAGTACCGACAAATATATTAAGCTGAGTAGTGGTTAGTGCTTGTTCAATGGCGCTGGTATCAGGGGCAGCCACTGCGTAGTTACCACCCATGCCCATAAAGACTTTTAATTTACCTGCGATAAGAGCCTTGGCACCTGTGACGACATCGTAGCCATGCTCTTGCGGCATAGGATGCTCAAACACGTGCTCTAAACTGTCTAGTAAGCTTTTGCTAGGTCGTTCATGGATACCCATGGTGCGATCGCCCTGTACGTTGGAGTGTCCACGTACTGGAGATGCACCAGCGCCATCGATACCAATCATGCCCATCAGAAGGAGCAAGTTGGTAATCATTGCGACATTGTCATCACCCTGTACGTGCTGAGTAATGCCCATGCCCCAAGTGCAAATCGTTGCTGGACTATCGGCCACGAGTTCAGCGAGATTAATAATATCTGTCTGAGAAATACCGCAGCCAAGTGTGATATCTGTCCATGATTGCTCTGTCAGCCACTGTTTTAGAGGTTCAAATCCTGAAGTATGAGTGGTAATAAACTCATGGTTGATTTTATTGTTCTCGATTAGCCATTTGGCAATGCCCGTTAATAACGCTGCATCACCACCGATTTGAATTTGAATAACATCATCGACCATGTCAGTACTTTGACCAGCTGCCATGTGAGTTGGTTTTTGTGGATTTCTGAACTTGCTTAAACCTTGTTCACGCATCGGGTTGATTGAAATAATTCGACAGCCTTGCTCATGCGCATGGGCGAGCATCTCTAGCATACGTGGATGGTTAGTCGCTGGGTTTTGCCCAAACATCAATATCAGCTTGGCTTGCTCAAAATCTTCTAGCATGACCGTCGCTTTACCAATACCTAGCTGTCTGCTTAGCATTACTGAGGTTGGCTCGTGACACATATTTGAGCAATCAGGCAAATTATTGGTACCAAAGCAGCGTACGAACAATTGAAATAAGAAGGCAGGCTCATTAGTCACACGTCCTGATGTATAAAATAACGCCTCATCCGGTGAATCGAGCTGTCCTAACTGCTCAGCGATTAAGCTGTAGGCGGCTTCCCAAGGGATAGGAACATAGCGATCTTGCGCCGCATCGTAATACATCGGCTCTGATAAACGACCACTGTGCTCAAGCTCATAACCAGTCCAGCCCTGTAGTTCAGTAACGGTATGCCTTGCAAAAAACTCAGCATCTGCTTTATGGGTCATGGTTTCACTGGCAATGACTTTAATGCCGTTTTCACAGACATCGATAGCTTTGTGCGACTTATGGTCAGGCCAAGCACAGCCTGGGCAGTCAAATCCGCCTTGGGGCTGATTGCTTTTAAATACACTTATACCGCCGCGCAAAAATGTCTTATAGTCCATTAGCTTTTGGGTAGATGAGATCAGCGCAGGCCAACCAGCAGCAGGGTGGGAATAAATAGGAATTTTGCGCATGACAGACCTCATATAGTAAGTGACAACGGCGAAGCTTTGATAGACGACAACTATATAATGGCCAGTGAGAAGTTCATATGATCATTAACTATAGATAACAAAAAACCTCCAAGAAAAATCAATTCTCTTGAAGGTTTTTGAGGTTGTCGGAAATGGTTATATTCGACAGGTACAAATTTATAAGTCGTAAGTCATGGACAGCATTAGCTCAAAAACTTAGCTTAAAATCAGGCTGTCATCTTCAACTTTTTCGCCACGTGTTTGCTCGAACATATCGAGCAAATCATGTACGGTCATACCTTTACGAATGTCGCCAGCCACATCCAACACGACTTGACCCTGATGCAGCATAACGGTGCGTGTGCCATGTGATAAGGCTTGTTGCATTGAATGGGTGACCATCATCGTAGTCAGCTTATTGTCCGTGACAATCTTATCAGTCAATTCTAAGACAAACGCCGCAGTCTTAGGATCGAGAGCTGCAGTATGCTCATCAAGCAGCAAAATCTTAGAGGGCTGCAATGATGCCATTAGCAAACTTACTGCCTGACGTTGACCACCAGAGAGCAGACCCATACGATCGGTTAGACGATTTTCTAGACCTAATTTTAAAACGGATAGTTTTTCTCGAAACAAATCGCGGTTGTTCTGGTTCAATGCAAATTTCAGACCGCGATTACCGCCGCGTTTGTAGGCCAAAGCCATATTTTCTTCAATCGTTAGCGCTTCACAAGTTCCTGCCATCGGATCCTGAAAGACGCGAGCAACCCAATGCGCACGTTGATGGGCAGACTTTTTGGTCACATCAATGCCATTTAGCAAGATTGAGCCACTATCGACGCGCGTCGTACCGCTTACTGCATTCAAAAAAGTAGATTTACCTGCGCCATTGGTACCAATGACAGTAACAAATTCACCGTCAGCAATGTTTAAGCTGATACCACGTAGGGCAGGGTTTTCGATAGGCGTGCCTGGGTTAAAGGTCAACCGTAAATCGGTGGCTTGCATCATAATCGTTATTCCTTATTGTCTCTTCAAGCGAAGCAAGTGTTAAAAACACCTGCTTTGACTGTCATTAGGCGCGAACCTTGCGTGATAAAAACTTGGTTTTCGCTTTTGGCAATACCAAGGCTAGTACCACGAGCAATGCGGTAATCAAGTTCAAATCCTGTGGACCAAAGCCGATGCTACGTAGCGTATCGCTTGATAATGCGACCTGAATAAACAGTTTGTACAATACCGCGCCGACAACAACGGCAAAAGTGATCAGCCAAATACGCTTGGCAGGAATGATCGTCTCACCGATGATGACTGCTGCTAGACCGATAACGATCGTACCGATACCAATCGAGATATCTGCGCCACCCTGAGTCTGCACAAATAGTGCTCCCGCTAAGGCAATCAAACCGTTAGAAATCGCCATACCGATGATGGTCATCCACGAGGTATTGATACCTTGCGCCTGTGCCATTCTTAGGTTGGAGCCAGTAGCGCGCATCGACAGACCTGTCTCAGTGCTATAGAACCAGTTCAAAAATAACATAGCAGCTGCGACAACGACACCGATAATCAAGCAACGCATCCAATAACCATTACCATCAGTCACCAAGGTGCTAAACACTGTGGTTTCACCAAGGAGGGGTAGGTTTGGCGCGCCCATGATACGTAGGTTGACAGAATATAAGGCAACCATGACCAAGATACTGGCAAGCAGTTGCAAGATGCCAAGTTTGACATGCAACCACGCAGTGACGATACCAGCGACTGAACCTGCTAACATCCCAAAAGCACAGGCCAACCATGGGTTGATACCAGCGATGATAGAAATACCAGCGACTGCGCCACCTAACGGAAAACTACCGTCAGCGGTTAAATCTGGAAAGTCGAGCGTACGAAATGAGATAAGCACACCGAGTGCTACTAGGCCATAAATCAGACCACTTTCAAGCGCACCAAAAAAAGCAATTAAAGACATAAGAGATCAGTAAGTCATAACCAAGTGTCTAGCGTATGGTACCAAGATAAGTAAGTGGCAATTGCCAAAATCATCTACCTGCTAAACAGCTAAGCGGTGAATTTAACAGATTAAGCAATCTGCGATTAGGGTAAACCAAAACATATCACTATTAACAGCGATCATAAGCTACCTTGGTTTGAAGCGATGGTTAAAGGCAATGCAATCAATCGACATATCATTTACTTAACAAGTATCAGATAAATGGCCAGACAAATACAGCACTATTAAACGCACTTCCAAAAAAGACTCTGTTTAGACAAGAAGCCCAGCCTAATGACTCATAGCTGGGTTTCTTATTTAATCATTAGCCGTATATTTAAGGTATACAACACAGTATCAAGTAGTGTCGCTTTCCTATTTATACCTGCTATTTTGAGCCAAATAAAAAGGTGCGTTATTCTACCACTTCTTTAGCTTTATCGATAACCGCTTGTGGCAATGTGATGCCTTCTTCTTTAGCATGTTTTGGACTGACGTATAGATCAAGCGCTTGTGGAGTGTAAACAGGGATAGCGCCTGCTTTTTCACCGTTTAAGATACGTACGACAATTTTACCAGTTTCGCGGCCAAGCTCATAGTAGTTCACGCCTAGAGCAGCAACGGCACCGCGCTCAACTGAGCTGGTGTCTGAGGCAATTAAAGGAATCTTACTTTGTTTGGCGATTTGATAAAGTGACTCGTATGCTGATACTACGTTGTTGTCAGTTGAAGTATAGATCATATCGACCTTACCTTCGAGACTGCGGGCTGCCATCGCGATGTCGTTACTACGCTGTGCAGGTGCTTCAAGTACATTGATACCGAGTGGTGTTAGCTTCTCTTTTAGATTTTTTAAGATAATCGTTGAGTTGACTTCACCTGGGCTATACACATAACCGACGTTCTTTAATGATGGAATGATTTGACGCATCAAATCAATTTGTGGCTCGTACGGTAGGGCATCTGATGCGCCTGTGACGTTAGTGCCAGATCCATCTAGCTTAGGTACCAGTTTTGCTGCTACTGGGTCAGTAACTGCTGAGAATACCAATGGAATGCTGCTAGTAGAAGCGGCAACAGACTGCGCAGACGGTGTTGCGATAGCGACGATAACGTCTGGCGCATCAGCGACAAATTGCTTGGCAATCTGACCAGCAGTAGCAGTGTTTCCTTGCGCGCTTTGGAAGTTAACGGTTAAGTTTTCACCGTCTTTAAATCCTGCTTCGTTTAGCTCGTCGATGACACCTTTACGTACATCATCAAGCGCTGGATGTTCGACGATAGCAGTAATAGCAACGGTTTTTATAGCTGTCGTTGCATCACCAGTAGCGGCAGCATCCGTGGAGCCATCATCTTGCGCTGATTGGTTACAACCAGTCAGGATAGCTGTACATACACCGCCTAATAATAAAGCCTTACCGAAATTAAAACGACCAAAACGATTTTGAGACAACATGGGTCTTACTCCTAAAATAATAGTGTGTCCGTACACTATATAAATAATTGACGAGCTAATAGATAGCTTACTACTTTTTATTTGGTTTCGGCATCAATATCAACATTGATGGCGTTTTTTAGTAACTCTGCTGGCAAGCTGACACCTTGTGTTTTGGCATGCTTAGGACTGACATATAAGGTCAGATCATTCATGACTTCAGGTTTGATGGTGTCGACCGCTTCGCCATTTAACACGCGATATACCATCTTGCCAGTGGTACGACCAAAGTCATAGTCATTAACACCAAGCGCAGCAGTCGCGCCGCGTTTTACACTGAATTCATCAGACGCGATAATCGGTAACTTTAGCTCATTTGCTGCTTGAGTCATGGCCTCAAAGGCAGAAGCAACATTGTTGTCAAATGAGGTATAGATGATATCTGCACGTCCTTGCAAGCTGCGCGTCGCCATACCGATATCTGTTGGACGATTGGCAGGAATATCTAATAGTGACAGACCTCGTGCTGGCAGAGCTTGTTTTAGATTTTCACGTAATGACACTGAGTTTGCCTCACCTGGGCTATAGACATAACCGATGGTCTTTAAGTCAGGTTTTATCTGCTGTAACAAATCCAACTGCGGCTCTAGTGGCAACTGGCTTGATAGTCCAGTCAAATTGCTTTGAAAAGGCTTGCCATCGGCTGTGATGAGTTTGGCACCTAGCGGATCTGACACAGCGGTGTAGATAATAGGGATAGTGGTGCTCGCGGCTACCACTGACTGCGCAGAAGGCGTTGAGATTGCTACGATCGCATCAGGGTTGTCTCCTGCAAATTGCTTGGCAATCTGTCCTGCAGTCGCTGTATTCCCTTGCGCACTTTGAAAATTAACAGTTAGGTTTTGACCTTCGACATAACCATTATCAGCCAATTCATCAATAATACCGCGGCGCATATCATCTAATGACGGATGCTCAACGATTTGAGTAATGGCAATAGATTTGGCAGGTTTGTCTGTAGCCGTGCTATTTTCAGCAGTCGCTGCGGTCTCGGTAGAGGAGTTTGAGCAGCCGATTAGTCCAAGTGTGCTAATGGCACTAAGAGCAACGCCATATAGGCTTAAGCGTAGAGTAGAAGCGATAGTCATTATTAGGTTAACTCATAGGTTATATCAATCGCAAAAACCAAATGGATACCGCCAGACTGAGCCTACTAACTTGTATAGCAGTAATTTTACTCATCTGTTTGGTGTACTTTGGTTTTTTGCCATGATATTGAAGAATGCAGATTAGCCAAGTCAATGCTATGTTGATGCTGAGATAGCAGGCTAACAATTAAATAAAGTAATCGTTCCATCGATTATTATGTTCATATTATGACAGTAATGTAAGTTATCGCAATAAGAAATTAATGTGTAGCGGTCATGGTGATGGATAATAAAAAAATCATCACTTCTTTTTATCTTATTAAGACGCGTAATGCATTGAAGCTCTTATGTAGATCTGAATATAACAGATGCCACTAGGTTACTTTTGTTTGCTCAAACCATATGCAAAAGGCTTACATCCTAGCAACGCATCTATTACGTACTCACTTCATAATTAACGTAAGCTAATTTTCATACGAGAAACATGATGGGTCTAAAGATAATCCAGTCATTTTGGTGACATTGTGCTGCCATAATGGATGTGAAATAGTCCTTATAACTTATCTAACTTTTTCGAATGACTATTTTAAGGATAATATTATGAAGACTGCTAATCTTAAATTATTAATTATCGCGGGTATCACTGCTACTTCTTTGATTGGATTGCCTGCTATGGCAAAAGATGGTCATGGAAACGGGCACGGTAATGGACATGGTAATAGCAAAGGTAACTCTGCCCATATCAGTAAAAATTATAAGCATGATGGCAACGCCCACCCAAGTATTAACGCTTATCGCAATGCTAGCCCGAATGCCTCATTTAAGCGTGATCTTGATAGATACGGTTATAGAGTAGTCGGCAAGATTGATAGAAGGGATTATGACCGCTCTGTCGTTTTAGACCGTTATGATGACCGTTACGTTCGTATTCGTACGCCAGAAAATAACATTGTGACGGTGATTAATGATACGTTGCAGATTATCGATATTTTGAGTAGATAAGTATTTTGAGTAGATAAGTATCAGGCTTGGTTTTTAGTCATTTGCTAAGTCAACCATAAAAAAAGATGCCACTTAGGGCATCTTTTTTATTTCTTAATCCTAAAAATAACCGTTAAGCCAATACATCACCAACAACACAAGCATCAGGTAAGGTAACGACGGTTAAGCCTGTCTTTGGCTCGCCAGTTGACAATACCATGCCTTCTGATACGCCAAATTTCATTTTACGCGGGGCAAGGTTGGTCACGCAAATGACTTTCTTACCCGTCAGTTGCTCAGGCTCATAGAACTTACGAATACCGCTAAACACATTACGTGGCTTGTCTTCGCCGACATCTAGGGTGAACTGTAGTAATTTGTCTGCGCCTTCTACATGGTTACACTCTAAAACGTGTGCGACTTTCATCTCAACTTTAGCAAAGTCTTCAATACCAATGTAGTCCGTTTGCTCATCATCTGTATTCATCTCTGCTGACGCTTCATTTTTAGCAGCAGATTTACTGTCTGTAGTCGCGGCAGGTGCATCGGCTTGAGCCAATGACGCTTTGGAGTCTTCTACCATGGCTTCGATATCTTTTTCTTCGATACGCTGCATCAGTGGTTTGAATTTGTTGATTTTATGACCTAGTAACCACTCATTACGACTGGCAAAGCTTAAATCATCAAGATTTAAGAACGCTTTAGCATTATTAGTTAGCTCAGGCAATACTGGTGCTAGATAGACCATCAATTGACGGAAGATGTTGATAGCGACCGAGCAGACGTCTTGAACTTCTTGCTCAGTACCCTCCAATTTCGCTAGCGACCATGGCTTTTTGGCATCGATATATTCGTTGGCTTTGTCCGCACATTGCATGATTAAACGCATAGCACGCGAGAATTCACGATTCTCATAGGCAGCAGCAATCTCATCGCCCGTTTTGGTAATGTCTTCTAATAGCTCTGACTCGACGCAAATTTCTGACAGCATGCCGTCGTACTTCTTAACCAAGAACCCTGCACTACGACTGGCGATATTGACGACTTTACCAACCAAGTCAGAGTTGACCTTTTGCATAAAGTCTTCTAAGTCTAAGTTAATGTCTTCAACTTTATCAGACAGTTTGCTGGCAAAGTAATAACGCAGATATTCAGGATGTAAGTGCTCAGCATAAGTCTCGGCCTTGATAAAAGTACCACGTGACTTACTCATTTTTTCGCCATTGACCATCAAGAAACCATGGGCAAAGACGCCAGTCGGCGTACGCAGTTCACTACCTGCTAGCATCGCTGGCCAAAACAAGGCATGGAAGTAAACGATGTCTTTACCGATGAAGTGATAAACTTCAGTTTTGTGCTCGTTTTCTTGTGCCCAGTAGCGGTCAAAATCAAGCGCTTGGTCTGTTCCTGCACGCTTATCACAGAGGTTTTTAAAGCTTGCCATGTAGCCAACTGGCGCATCTAGCCACACATAAAAGTATTTGTCTGGCTCATCGCTTGGGGTATCTGGGATTTGGAAACCGAAGTAGGGTGCATCGCGTGAGATATCCCAGCTGGCAAGTCCTGCCTCAAACCATTCTTGAAGTTTGTTGGCGACTGACGTTTGCAAGCGATTGTCACTGCGTGTCCAGTCCTGTAAGAACTGCTCAAACTCTGGCAAATCAAAGAAATAATGCTTGGATGTTTTAAGTACTGGCGTTGCATTAGACAATGTTGAATGCGGATCTTTTAGATCTGTTGCATCGTAAGTGGTGCCACATACTTCGCAGTTATCGCCGTACTGGTCTGGTGAATCACACTCTGGACAAGTACCTTTGACAAAGCGATCAGCTAGAAATAATTGCTTTTCAGGATCAAATAGTTGCTCGACATCCTTTGTGCTGATATGACCAGCATCATTGAGACGACGATAAATCAGCTCAGAGAACTGTTTGTTTTCTTCTGAATGGGTGCTGTGATAATTATCAAAATTGATCAGAAACTTTGAAAAATCTGCTTCGTGTGAGGCTTTGACTGAGGCAATTTGCTCTTCTGGCGTGACGCCATTGGCTTCTGCTTTGAGCATGATTGCCGTACCGTGTGCATCATCCGCGCAGACATAGGTGACCTGATGGCCTTGCGCTTTCATCGCACGTACCCAAATGTCAGTCTGAATATACTCTACAAGATGCCCCAAATGGATATAGCCATTGGCGTAGGGCAGCGCACTGGTTACTAGAATCTCACGCACAAAATCACCTATATTTTTATATAAACGGGTTAGTTATCGAACATCTTAAGCGGTTCATCACTCATCGATGCGACATCGTTAATGCTAAAAACTTCTAAAAATAATAAAAATTCAAAAAGTGCGCCTATGATACCGTAATTCAGATAATTTTGTGATATTCCTTGGTAATTACTTCTCATTTGGCAAGCATTTATTAGCCATGAACGATAGGTTTACACCGCATGTTGATGGTCATAAACCAGCCATAAAAAGCCCATCTGGGAATTGAGTTTTTAGGCTACTGAAATCTATCGATGGAAAAACCACATAGGTCAATATAGCGTTCAAGCCAATGACCAATATCAGCGGAATCATGGCAACGGTGAATGAAGTGTGATGAGTGTTTAATACCTCAGCTTCTTTTGCAGCCGCTCCAACGCCGCCTACATCCTCTTCATCATGCTGACCATAACCTTCCCCCGCTGCATTTGCTTTGTTGGCACGTGACTGAAGCCACAACCAACCACAGATAAACATTATCGTACCGCCAATGATACCCAAAATAGGCGCGGCAAATACGTTGGTGTTGTAGTAAGGAATTGGAATGGCGTTTTGGATGGCTGGCGTGCCTGGCAGTGCAGTCATCGTAAACGTAAATGATCCTAGAGCAATCGCTGCTGGAATCAAACGTTTTGGGATATCGGCTGCTCTAAACAAGTCTTTGGCGATTGGATAAATAGCAAAAGCCACAACGAACAACGATACGCCGCCATAGGTCAAAATAGCACAGACCAAAATCACCGCAAGGATGGCCTTGCTAGCACCGAGCTTTTCGACGACCGTATTGGCAATGGCGGTTGCTGCGCCAGAGTCTGCCATTAGGCGGCCAAATAGTGCCCCTAGCAAGAATATAGGAAAAAACTTAAGCAAGAATCCACTTAACGCGCCCATAAAAACATCGGTATAAGCGGGGATGGTATTTAAGAAGTCACCTGACAACAAGACTGCTAGCGTCGCCATAATCGGTGCTAGAATCAGCACAGAGTAACCGCGATAAGCAAAAAACATGAGTAATAATAGGGTAATGACAATCGCAAATGTACTAAACATGATAGCCCTCCTTGGCAAAATTAAGACAGCGAGTATGTCGCGCTTATCGATGTAGGTCAATAAGATTTAGATCAATAAAATTAATCAAAAAACCTTATTTATTGTATTTTATTAAACTTAAATCCAGTTGCGATATTACTGAAGGATAAGGAATACTTTGTTGACTCGCGTCCTCTTGGGGTTATTTTCTAATCACTAAGCAACTAGGCGCTACGAAAATAATATGTTAAGTTAGCATAAGTATTTTATACATTATATACCGATATAATATGTATTATTATAAATAAAAATATAAAGTATAATGTTTGATATGAGCCGCGCTTATCAAATGGAAGGCTATTGACAATAAGCGCTAACCATAAAAACTGGTCATCAATCTCATCACAAACAGCAAATTTACAAGGAATGTGAATATGTTTAGTGCCATCACTAACGTGAGCGTACAGCTGGTCAATCGCTATCTACCATCTCCGTTTGTCTTTTCAATTGTTTTAACCCTCATTGCGTTCGCGGTTGGCTTAGCTATTACTGGTCAAGATATGATTGCGATGGCAGGGCACTGGGGTAATGGACTGTGGTCGTTACATAGCTTTGCGATGCAAATGGCGCTGATTTTGGTCACAGGTTACGCGTTTGCCAGTGCACCCTTTATTCAACGGTTATTGGACAATCTTGCCAGCAGAGTTCATTCTCCTACGACCGCCATTATCGTCTCGACCCTAGTTGGGTTGGTCGGCTCATGGATAAACTGGGGCTTTGGTTTAATCATCGGGGCAATCTTTGCAAAGGCACTGGCCAGAAAAGTGGCTAACGTCGATTATCCGCTATTGGTCGCGGCTGCCTATTCAGGATTTGTAATTTGGCATGGTGGTTTTTCAGGCTCGATACCGCTGACACTTAGCTCGGGCGGTGATACGCTACTGACACTGTCAGGCAATACCATGACCGAAGCAGTGCCTTTATCTCAAACGGTATTTGCAGGCTACAACATGCTGCTAGTAGGTTTGCTGATCGTTATTTTACCACTCGTCAATCGCTTCATGCACCCAAAGAACCCTACGGTTATTGATCCTAAACTGATCAAAGAAGAGATCTACGTCGCGCCCCAAAGAGACACGCCTGCACAAAAATTAGATGATAGCCGTATTATCGCTGTCATCCTATTGGGCTTAGCACTAATGTACTATATCAGCGAGTTTGGTAGTAACGGTTTTAACCTAGGGCTAAACATCGTCATTGGTCTATTCTTGTTCATAGGTTTGCTATCACATGGCACGCTAGAGCGTTATTATCGCGCTGTACACTCAGGTATCGGTGGCATCACAGGCATTGTACTGCTGTTCCCTTTCTATGGCGGCATCATGGGAATTATGACGGGTGCCAATGCAGGTGGTATCTCTATCAGTACGCAAGTGACCGAATTTTTTGTCAATTCCGCTTCCGCAGACAGCTTTCCGATTTTTGCATTTTTGAGTGCAGGTTTGATCAATGTCTTTGTGCCATCGGGCGGTGGACAGTTTGCTGTGCAAGGCCCCGTTATGATTCCAGCTGGCATTGAGCTGGGTGTCAGTCCAGCCATCACTGCGATGGCAATTGCGTGGGGGGACGCGTGGACCAATATGATTCAGCCGTTTTGGGCTTTGCCATTGTTGGGTATCGCAGGTTTGGATGCGCGAGCCATCATGGGTTATTGCCTGATCGTACTAGCAGTATCTGGTGCCATTATCATGAGCGTGTTTTGGCTATTGGTATAGTCATTCCACTATAAAAGTATTACTGGGCTAACCTCGCTTGAAGTATTTAATATACATCTACACTCGGTTGCCTTGTACTATTTTTAAATTGAATCGACTATATGGCGTTATAACGCTCAAAAGAAAAATAAGCATGATGAGTTTTCGTTGTTAGGTTTCATTAAAAGCAACAAGCAAATGGATAATTGAAATACTTAATTCAGCATTAGGTTATGCACGGATTAAAAATATAAATAACAGTCATAGGAGACAAGCATGAGTCAGTCAAAAGTATATAACAGTGCTGAAGAAGCGCTAAAAGGCGTCGTTAGTGACGGGCAAACACTTGCTATCGGCGGTTTTGGTCTATGCGGCATTCCAGAGGCGCTAATCGCAGCATTACGCGATAGCAAGGTGAAAGGTTTAACCTGTATCAGTAATAACGCTGGTGTCGATGACTTCGGTCTTGGCCTGTTACTGCAGACTCGCCAGATCAAAAAAATGATTTCATCATACGTGGGTGAAAACAAAGAATTTGAGCGTCAATATTTGGCTGGTGAGTTAGAAGTTGAGTTGACCCCGCAAGGTACATTGGCTGAAAAATTACGCTCAGGTGGTGCAGGTATTCCTGCATTTTATACCGCAACGGGTGTTGGTACACTTGTTGCTGAAGGTAAAGAGACACGTGATTTCGATGGTCGCACTTATGTATTAGAGCATACACTACGTGCTGATGTGGCATTGATCAAAGCGCAAAAAGCAGATAAAGCGGGCAATCTAATCTTTAACAAAACCGCTCGTAACTTTAACCCAGACTGTGCAATGGCGGGTAAAATCACGATTGTCGAAGTTGAAGAGATTGTAGAGACGGGCACATTTGATCCAGATGAAGTGCATCTACCGGGTATCTTTGTTCAACGTATTGTATTGAATAATAGCCCTGAAAAACGCATCGAAAAAACCACGACTAAAGCTTAACTATGTTTGAAACTAATAATCAGTTTTTATATTCATGACAGTTTAGATAGCTCATCGTTTAGATAAGTAAAAATAGAATATCGTAAAAAATAAGGAAATCAGCATGGCATGGACAAGAGAGCAAATGGCGCAACGCGCTGCAAAAGAGCTACAAGATGGCTACTATGTGAACCTAGGCATTGGCCTACCAACGTTAGTCGCCAACTATATTCCTGAAGGCGTGGATGTGTGGTTACAATCAGAGAACGGTTTACTAGGGATTGGCGAGTTTCCAACAGTAGATAAAGTCGATGCTGACTTGATTAATGCTGGCAAGCAAACAGTCACAGCAGCGCCAGGCTCCAGTTATTTTAGCAGCTCAGAGTCTTTTGCGATGATTCGTGGTGGTCATGTCAACTTGGCAATATTGGGCGCAATGGAAGTCTCAGAAAAAGGAGATTTGGCCAATTGGATGATTCCCAAAAAGATGGTTAAAGGCATGGGCGGGGCGATGGATTTGGTCGCAGGTGTGCAGCGTGTGATTGTATTGATGGAGCAGGTCAATAAACATGGCGAACCAAAAATCTTGGCAAACTGTGAGCTACCATTGACGGGTAAAGGCGTGGTTGATCGTATCATCACTGAGCTTGCTGTATTAGATGTTACTGATAAGGGTCTGAAACTGGTTGAGTTAGCAGATGGTGTGAGCTTTGACGAGCTACAAGAAAAAACGCCGGTAAGTATTATTCAGTAAACTTTGTACAGTAAAGCGACTGTCGTAAGATTAATATGTTTTATCCCGCAAATAAATACGCCACTATGATTATAGTGGCGTATTTGTTCAGTTCAATTTTTATAAAAACTAATAATATTTTAGACCATGATAAGGAATATGTATGGCGACCCAATTA
>TARA_R110000737_G_C14624685_1_pt1 | contig 38471 bp, 32 predicted proteins | sample TARA_R110000737 | Tara Oceans TARA_R110000737 (sample SAMEA4398027) | marine metagenome | biome: Polar Biome; feature: [SRF] surface water layer (ENVO:00010504); material: water (ENVO:00002006), including particulate matter (ENVO:01000060) such as... | depth 5 m | reverse complement strand
TCTTTGCCAAATTCATCCATGAATCCTTCAGTAACTTTAAAAACACCACCATAATCAGCAATGTCCTGTCCCATGATGATTAACTCAGGATAATTTCTCATACTAGAACGCAAACCATCTTGTATTGCATCAATGAAACGCATTTCCCTTTTTGATCCTGAAGCTTGTTTCTCAACGAAATTGAACGGTGCATACAAATCTGCTAATTCTAGATTTGTATCTGCCACAGGTCGTTCTTCAGCATTTGCTGTATCAAAACCAGTTTGGATTTCATTTTTAAACTCTTCGTGAATTTCTTCTATAAGTTCATCAGTCAAAACACCAATTTCTTGGAGAAATGCTGTGTAATTGGTAACTGGATCAAATTTCTCCCAATGATCTTGCAATCCTTCTGGGTAGTATTTCGTTCCTGAAGCCTCCTCGTGACCTCTCATTCTGAAAGTCAGAAACTCCAACAAAACTGGTCTAGAATTTTCACGAATATCCTCTGCCAAACGGCGAACAGTATTTATAACATCTAAAATATTGTTTCCATCTACCTTTTCGGCGTGCATTCCGTAACCAATACCTTTATCGATAAACTGTTTGCATCGAAACTGTTCCTTACTTGGTGTAGAAAGTCCCCATTTATTGTTTTCTACAGCAAAAATTACAGGTAAATCCCAAACAGATGCCACATTCAATGACTCATGGAAATCTCCTTCGGATGCTCCGCCGTCACCAGTAAAAACAACTGTAGCTTTTTTCTCATTTCGAACTTTATAGGCTAATGCAATTCCATCAGCAATTCCTAATTGAGGTCCAAGGTGAGAAATCATTCCAACGATTTTGTGTTCATTCGTCCCAAAGTGAAATGAACGATCTCTTCCTTTCGTGAAACCAGACATTTTTCCTTGAAATTGAGCAAACAATCGCTTCAAAGGAATATCTCTTGTAGTGAAAATTCCGAGATTTCTGTGCATAGGCAGAATGTATTCTTCTTTATCCATTGCATAGGCTGTTCCTACCGAAACACCTTCTTGTCCCCAGCCTGAAAACCACTTTGAGATTTTTCCTTGACGCAAGAGAATGAGCATTTTTTCCTCAATCATTCTTGGCATTAAAATTCTTTTGTAGATATCCAACAGTTCTTGATCACCGAAACCTGTTCGATCGTATTGAATTTGTCTTTCTTGGGCTGTTTCCATTCTATTTATTTACTATAACAAAGCTACGTTTTTATTAGAAAATCTCTTCAAATAAAGTGACATTTCAAAAAAAAACCGTCTCAGCTAAGCCAAGACGGTTTTCGATATTCTTTATATGGATTAAACCAAACCTTGGTCAATCATAGAATCTGCAACTTTCACAAAACCTGCAACATTTGCACCTTTTACGTAGTCTACATTTCCATTTGCATCTTTACCATAAGCAACACATGCTTCGTGGATAGATACCATAATTCCATGCAATTTCTCATCAACTTCTTCAGCTGTCCAAGACAGACGTAAAGAGTTTTGAGACATTTCCAATCCTGATGTTGCAACTCCACCAGCGTTAGACGCTTTTCCTGGAGCAAACAAAATACCAGCCGCTTGAAATGCTTCAATAGCTTCTGGAGTTGAAGGCATATTCGCACCTTCAGCAACACATTTTACACCGTTTGCCAATAAAGCTTTCGCTTCATCACCATTCAATTCGTTTTGAGTTGCACAAGGTAAAGCGATATCAACTTTAACTTCCCATGGACGTTTGTCAGCTACGAATTTTGCACTTGGATATTTTTGAACGTATTCTTCAATACGACCTCTTTTTACATTTTTCAATTCCATAACGAATGCCAATTTCTCAGCATTGATTCCAGCTTCGTCATAAATATATCCTGATGAATCAGACATCGTTACAACTTTACCACCAAATTCAGTCGCTTTTTCAACAGCATATTGTGCTACGTTTCCAGAACCTGAAACAGCAACAACTTTACCTTGGAAAGAATCATTTTTCGTTTTCAACATTTCTTTAGCGAAATATACTGTACCGTAACCTGTAGCTTCTGGACGAATCAAAGATCCTCCCCAGTTTCTAGCTTTTCCAGTTAAAACACCAACGAATTCATTACGGATTCTTTTGTACTGCCCGAACATGTATCCAATCTCACGACCTCCAACACCGATATCTCCAGCAGGAACATCTGTATTTGCACCAATGTGACGAGCTAATTCAGTCATAAATGATTGACAGAATTTCATTACTTCGTTATCCGATTTACCTTTTGGGTCAAAATCAGAACCTCCTTTTCCTCCACCCATTGGTAAAGTAGTTAAAGAGTTTTTGAAAATTTGCTCAAATCCTAAAAATTTCAAGATTGATAAATTAACAGAAGGGTGAAAACGCAAACCACCTTTGTAAGGTCCGATTGCAGAGTTGAACTCTATTCGGTAACCTCTGTTTACTTGATAGTTTCCTGCATCATCCATCCACGGAACTTTGAACATAATCGTTCTTTCCGGCTCAACAATTCTTTCAAGAATATTTTCTTTCTTATATCTTGGATTTTCTTCGATGAAAGGAATTACAGCTTCTGCTACTTCGTGAACCGCTTGTATAAATTCAGTTTCATGACCATTTTTCGCTTTTACTTTTTCCATAAAAGCATCAACCTGTGCTTGGTATTTACTCATCTTTATCTAGATTTTTAAATCGACGGGGCAAATGTACTAATATTTACTATTCTTAATTCGTCAAGAAATTAAAATTAACAGAACTTTTGAACAGGTCTTTTTTCAATTGTTGCAGTCCTACAAATTCGTTTACATAAACATTATTAACAAGATTTTCTTTTTTTGTTAACAGAGACAACCATGACTAAATTAATTCGTCATATTTGTGACTTACAAAATGTAATACTATGAATTTTAAAAAATTATCGGCTTTAGCATTTTTTACCGCTTTGCTAACTTTCAATGGTCTCTCTCAATTGACACCAGTGGCAGTTTGTTTAGGAACAGATGCGACTGTTTGCCTTGGACAATCAGTAGTGATTACCAACTGTGGAACTGGCGGAGGTGGATCCTTGGGCGCATTGAATTTAAACTCCCCAAGTAGCGTTAGTCTTTCTGATGACGCTTGGAGTGCAGCCGTTCCTATTGGTTTTACATTTAGTTATTACGGAACAAATTATACACAATGCGTTATAGGTTCAAATGGTGTAGTGTCATTTAAACTCTCAAATGCTGGAGGATACTGCCCATGGAGCTTAAATGGTACGCCGATTCCAAATGCCGGAATTGCTGGCGCTAGTAATTCGGCGATGGGATTATATACCGACATGAATCCTGTAAATGCTTCTTCTGGACCAATTCAATATCAAACTATAGGGACTGCTCCTAATAGAATCTTTGCTGTATTATATAAAGGAGTTACAGCATACAGTTGCACATCTTCATGTTCCTACGTTGCATTCCTTTTTTATGAAGGATCAAATATAATTGAATACCATATTGGTAGTAAACAAGTTTGTACTTGGAATAGTGGACTTGCCATTCAAGGTGTTCAAAATTTGGCTGGAAATATTGGAACTGCTACACCTGGTAGAAATAATACTGTGTGGACTGCTTCTCAAGACGGTAAGCGTTTTAGTCCTACAAGTGCAACAAATACCAACGCATATGCAGTTACAACAATACCATATATAAATGTAACTTCCTCAGGTTCTGCTGGTGCCGGTCTTCAATGGCAAAGTACCTTGAATCAAACTTTTCCATATAATGGAGGTGTTTTAACCGTATCAAATGTTCCAGCAGGAACGACAGGATATTTTTTAACAGGTACTTCTTGCGGAGTCTCAATTGGATCCGTTTCTGATACATCATTTATTACAAGAACATCCGCATCCGTTACAACGACTTCAATCGGAGATACATGTGGCGCAGGTTCTGGAAGTGTTACCGCAATTCCTGGAGCTGGAACTGCTCCGTATACTTTTAACTGGGCGACATTAGGTGCAACTACAGCAACTGTCAATAATGTTTCGGCTGGTACGTATACTGTCAATATTACAGACGCGAATGGATGTCCAGCAACTTCTACAGTTGCTGTAACTAATATACCTTCAACCACTTCAAGTTCAAACACTTTAGTTTCATGTCCTGGCGGATCTGATGGAACAGCCACAGCTGAAATGTTGCCTTTAGGAGTTTCAACAACTTACCTTTGGGATGACCCGGCAGCTCAAACAACTCAAACCGCAGTTGGACTTCAAGCTGGAACATACAATTGTACGATTACAAGTAGCAATGGATGTGTTGAGATTGTCGAAGTAATCGTTACAGAAATCCCAGGGATGATTGGGACAACTGTTAATCAACAAGATGTTACATGTTACACCGGTAATGATGGAATAATCCAATTAAGTGTTACGCAAGGAACTGGACCTTACTCCTATTCTTGGAGTGGATCAGCGACTACAGATTCTATTGCAACTGATTTATATGTTGGACCACAACAAGTAGATATTACCGATGCGAATGGATGTCTTATTACGCTAAACACAGTACTTTCTGAACCGATGCCATTGGTATTGAGTAACGTTACCACAGACACAATGATTTGTCCGGAAGCAACAATTACTCTAGGTGCAGTTGGTGGTGGAGGTTCATCTCCATACTCGTATACTTGGTTTGAAAATGGAGTTCAAATATCAACTGACCAATATCCTTTGGTTGATCCATCAGTTACTGGGACGGTCTATCAAGTTACGTTGTCTGAGCAATGCGGAAGTCCAACAACATCAGCTTCTTTGACTATTATTTTTCCGACACCAATACAACCATTAGCAATTCCTGATCCAATCCAAGCTTGTGCTCCTGATACTTTTAAATTCATGAATAATAATTCAGTTAATAGTTCAGAGATAGCAACAACCTTTTATGAATTCAGTAATGGTACTAGTCAATTAATAAATGGACTCGATACAGCATCGCAGTGGTTTCAAATTGCAAATGATTACGATGTTAATATGACTGTAACCTCTATTTATGGTTGCGTGTATAACAATTTCTTCCCATCAATAATTACCGCTTGGCAAAAACCAAAAGCTCAATTCGGAATTTCTACCAACCCAACAACAATATTTGAAACACGTGTGAAAATGAGTGACAAATCTGTTGGAGCACTTGCTTGGCAGTGGGTTGCTAATCAGGCTTCACCTGCTGTTTCCAATGTGCAAAACCCAGAGTTTTTCTTTCCACAAGTGGAAGGTTATTATCCAATATTCTTGACAGTAACTTCATTGGAAGGATGCTGGGACACAATCACAGTGTTGTTAAATGTGCAAAGCGATATAATATTCTATGCTCCTAATACTTTTACACCTGATGGAGATGAGCACAACCCAACATGGAAATTTGCAGTCGCGGGTATGGATTTAACCAATTTCGAATTATCCATTTATAACCGTTGGGGCGAAGTAATTTGGCAAACATTTGATGCTAATGCTGAATGGGACGGGACATTCAAAGGTCGACCTGTTGATACTGGAATTTACAATTGGAAAGCTCGATTCAAGAAATTCGGGAAAGAAGATTTCCAAACAAAAACTGGAAGCGTAAACGTTTTAAGATAAATACCTGTAGATATTTAATTCAAAGGGAAGTTCGAAAGTACTTCCCTTTTTTATTGGGCATAGTATTTGCTCTTTCTAGTTATATTTGAAAAAAAAATGAAAATGAGAAAAATTCTTGTCTTTTCGGCACTTGTTGCCACAACCCTTATTTCTTGTGACGTTCTTAACGAAGCTGCAGGAACAATTCTTGAACCAACAACCACTGCGCCTAGTTTAACAAATGGTGAAGTAATATCTGGTTTGAAGGAAGCTTTGAATGTTGGAATTAAGAATTCCGTTAATTTAACGTCGGTTACGGACGGGTTCCTTGGAAATGCCGCTATCCGTTTGCCATTTCCTCCTGATGCCATTAAAGTTAAAGAAAAAGCAATTGAATGGGGACTAGAAGGTCAAGTTGATAAATTTGAATTGACACTTAACCGAGCAGCAGAAGAAGCAACAAAAGAAGCTTTACCTATTTTCGTTAATGCTATTACAAACATGAGTGTTTCTGATGGCTTTGCCATTTTAAATGGTGGAAACGGAGCAGCAACAAAATTTTTAAAAGATAATACGACAGCTCAATTGGTTGCTGCATTTTCTCCTAAAGTAGATGCCGCGATTGCAACAGTTAAATTAACTGACTATTGGAATCCATTGGCATCGAAATACAATACAGCTATGACGTTGACAGGTGGACAAAAAGTTACAACAGATTTAAGTGCTTTTGTGACTGAAAGAGCTATCTCAGGCTTATTCACCATGGTTGAACAAGAAGAAAATAAAATTCGTTTAGACCCTATGGCACGAGTTACGGATTTATTGAAAAAAGTTTTCGGAAGCGTAAAACCATAAGATTATGTCTTTTAAATCTTCAGAATTAGTCTTAAACAATAAAAATCAAGTCTACCATTTGGGCTTGCATGCAAAAGATATTTCTGAAAAAATAATATTAGTAGGTGACCAAGACCGTGTGGAATTGGTCACCTCTTTTTTTGATTCCGTTGAACACAAATCTCAGCATAGAGAATTTGTATGTCACACTGGGATATATAAAGGCAAGCGAATAACGGTTCTATCTTCAGGAATTGGAACTGATAATATTGATATCGTAGTCAATGAATTAGATATTCTTGCCAATATCAATTTGGAAACTAAAGAGTTAAACGCTGAGCACAAGAGTTTGGAAATGATTAGAATAGGGACTTGCGGAATTCTTCAATCTGATATTCCTATTCACCAATACATACTTTCAGAAATGGCAATGGGATTAGATAATGTGGCTCATTTCTATGATATTAAATTCACCCCAGAAGAAGAATCACTTTTAGAAGAAATTAAAGATCATTGCCCATTCCCGCCAAAAGTTGAACCTTACCTAATTTCAACAAATCCTGAGCTTACAGCTAAACTAGAAGGTGATAAAACATTTAAAGGAATAACTTTAACAGCAAGTGGATTTTACGGCCCACAAGGCAGAGCTATCCGCTTACCCTTAAAAAACAATTGGCGAGAAACTTTGGAAGATTCCTCTTTCCAAGGCAAAGCAATTACAAATTTTGAAATGGAAAGCTCTGCTCTTTTTGCCGTAGGAAGATCTTTGGGACACTCTTGCACCACTATATGTTTAGGAATTGCCAATCGACCAACTGGTGAATTTTCAAAGGATTACAGTGTTCAAATGAACGAGTTGATTAAATATGTTTTGGATAGATTTTAATCTCTTAAAGAACTCAAAATCGAATAAACTTTCTTTTCGTCAATTTCCATTCTATTTCCTCCAAACATAGATTTTTTGTCTTGAATTACATTTGCACCTGAAAAATGAAGAGCAGATGGTTGAAAATCTTCAACGAGTTCCTTTGCATTTTTTGCGTTCACACCACCACCTATCATCAATTCCAAATCATTTCCAAAAAGATCCTTGATTTCGGTATAGTTTTTCATTCCTTCATCAACATTAGCGGCTCTTCCAGAAGTTAAAACCCGCTTGAATTGAAAAAACTTCAAGACACCTACTCCATCTTCCCATTCCGCCATTTCGTCAAAGGCTCGATGAAAAGTAAGTTCTTTTCCTTTGGTTATTTTGGCGATTTCTCCAATTAAGGTCGTATCAATCTCTTTGTTTTCTTTCAAAGCTCCAACCACAAAACCGTGAACACCCAAATATTTTAATGCGTGAATTTCAGCTAAAATCAACTCTTTTTCAGCATCTGAATAAACAAATCCTCCCGCACGCGGACGAATTAAGGCATGTGTTTCCAAACCCAAATTCAACGCCATGTGCACCAAACCAGGCGAAGGAGTCAATCCGCCCATTTCCAAATTCACGCACAACTCTACTCTATCAAAACGATATTTCTTGGCTATTTGTAGGCCTTTTGGGTCGGTAACGCAGAGTTCAAGTTTCATTCTTATTTAAATTATGTAGATGTAAAAATAGGAATTAGTTTGCCATCACCTTAGTCAAACATAATTATAAACTGATTAATTTATCGAAAATATTTTGATTATTTTTTCGTCAAAAAAGTATTTCAATTCAACTTTTTCACTATCTTAAAGTAAAAATTAATACCGATTATGATTTTAATCGACGCATAAATGCTTGTTAAAATCTATATTGGCATTATACTTTGTTTAAAAGCAATACTGGTAATTAAAATATAAAATAGCATAACTTTACATCATGAACAAAAAACCGATCAACCTACTACAAGAAATCTTTGGTTACAGCGAATTTCGGGGACAACAGGAAGAAATAATAGAACACATTCTTGCTGGAAATGATGCTTTAGTTTTAATGCCAACTGGAGGAGGGAAATCGATATGTTTTCAAATTCCAGCTTTGGTGATGGATGGAATAACTTTGGTCGTTTCCCCATTGATTTCATTGATGCAAGATCAAGTTCAAGCCTTGGAAGCTAATGGTATCTCGGCAGTTTTTGTAAATTCTACTCAAACGCAAAGTGAAAAGGACGAAATTCGGGTCAAAGCCTTAGCTGGAAAAATTAAATTGATATATGCGGCGCCAGAAACCTTGTTCAGTCACTCGGAAACATGGATTACTGAATTGCCAATTTCGTTGGTTGCTATCGACGAGGCGCATTGCGTTTCCATGTGGGGACATGATTTCAGACCCGAATACACGCATTTAAATCGTCTTAGAACGCGTTTTGCTGATGTTCCATTCATTGCGCTTACGGCAACTGCAGACAAGCATACAAGACGTGATATAGTTCAGCATTTGGGTTTAAAAGAAGCCAAGACTTTTTTAAGTTCTTTCGATCGTGAAAATATTAAGTTAACCGTTCGTGGAAACTTGCCGAAGGCAAAGAAAATGGCGGAAATAGTTTCATTTATTAAAGCTCGAAAAGACGAAACCGGAATTATTTATTGTCTTTCCAGAAAAGAAACGGAAGACATGGCATTTTCTCTTATGAAAGCGGGAGTAAATGCTGCTTTTTATCATGCTGGTTTGCCTTCAGATGAAAGAGCGAAAGTTCAAAACGACTTTTTGTTCGACAGAACTCAGGTAATTTGCGCCACAATAGCTTTTGGAATGGGAATAGATAAAAGCAATGTTCGCTTTGTCATTCATAACAACTTACCAAAAAACTTAGAAGGATACTACCAAGAAATTGGGCGTGCTGGACGTGATGGATTGCCTTCCGAAGCCAGATTATATTATAATTATCGCGATGTAAAACTTCTAAGTGATTTTGCGCGTGATAGCGAACAATCAGAAGTTTTGTTGGAAAAACTCAACCGAATGTTGCAATTTGCTGAAGCTGAACATTGTCGTCGAAGAATACTTCTCTCCTATTTCTCTGAGAATTTAGAGGAAGATTGTGGCAATTGCGATGTGTGTAGCAAACCACCAAAATATTTCGATGGAACGAAATTGGCACAAATGGCACTTTCCGGTGTGAAACGTTGTGGCGAACAGATTTCCAGTTTGTTATTAATCGATTTGTTGCGAGGCGCAAAAACAGCTGAGATTTTCGAGCAAAAATTGAACACGGTTAAGACCTACGGAATTGGAGCTAAACAAAGTTGGAAAGAATGGTCGCATTATTTGACAGCCATGAAAAATCAAGGAGTTTTCGAAATTGCTTACCACGAAAAAATGTGCTTGAAAATCACAAATTTTGGGGAAGACATCTTGTTTGGAAGAAAAGAATTGAAACTTTCCTTTTACTCTGAAGTCAAAGAAAGCATAACCGTTTCTTCTCCTGCCCCATCTAATTTAGACTTTAACGAAATGTTATTCGATCGTTTGCGAATGCTTCGAAAAAAGATTGCTGTGGAAGAGAATGTTCCGCCATACATCGTATTCTCAGATGCAAGTTTGAAAGACATGTCCAAAAGAACGCCGAGAAATACAGAGGAGTTTGAATTGGTTAGCGGAGTTGGAACACACAAAGCAATGAAATATGGACCGGAATTCATTGAGCTAATTAAAACATTCCTAAATCAAAGTAAACCGACAAAAAAGCAGAAAGAAAGTACCTATGACAAAACCTTAGAATTAATTCGCTTAGGGAAATCCGTTGAAGAAATTAGCAAGGCTCGAGAACTAAGCCAAACAACAGTTCAATCACACTTGGCTCAACTTTACGCTGAAAACAAATGGACCGATATTGGAAAATATGTTACCATGCAAGAAATTGAAATCGTTAAAAAAGCAATGGATGAAACAGGTGAGAAAATGGCCTTAAAACCTATTCATACGCATTTAAATGAAGAGCTTGAATATGGAAAGATACGCTTAGCGATGGCTTATTTGGCGAAGGAAGAGGTTATTATTTGAATCTTTACCTAATTAATCCTCTGGCAAATCATCAAACTCTGCTCGTTTACTTTCAAACCAAGCTTGCATTTCTTGAGGAGTTTCCAATTTCTCCATCATATCTTGCATCGCTGCCATGTGTTCACGATCTTTTTTATGAAACATTTCAGTTCCATGTTTCTTGCTCATATCGGCAATTTCTTCAAAGGTTTCAGCCCGGAATACTAATCCGCAAGCTCCACCTAATTCTTCGCAGGTCATAGATTTCATAGTTCACAAGATAATGAAAATGTACTTAGTCCATCCAAATTTCATCCATAAACAGCCAAGGTGCATGCCCGCTGCCAGACATTCCTGATTCTATTTCCACTTTATTGACAATGGTTAAACGAAGGTATTTCGCTTTTTTCTTTAGAAGGATCCGTTTAAATTCTGAATCAATTTTGACTTCTTTGGACTTCCATCGTTTGCCGTTATTGGAATATTCTAAAAGAACATACTCCGGTAAATGAATCCAAGATGATTCGGCGGAAAGAAAACTGAGGCAAACACCATTAATTTTTTGTTTCGCATCCAATTCTATCCCCATTTTCACTTCTTTAGTATCGAAACCAATCCATTCTTTGCCGTTCCACGGTCTAGAACCAAGAATTCCGTCAGACAGCGTTAGCCCACCTTTGCCAGGATAGAATTGTGATAAGGGTGTTTCTATATTCCACGGTTGGCCCAAAGTTCGATGTTGCAAAATTTCTAAGCCTAAAGTATCAGCTACACCTTTTGACTTTGTTTTGGCGGTGATTTTAAGAAGGTTTGGTCGTTTCGTTTTTAGAATTTTCAGCTTTCCATTTGGTTCTTGAATTACTTTTGGCCCTTTTTCATAGTCCAGAACTATTACTGATTTTTCTTCAATGGCGTCAAATTCGATTTCAATTCCTCCCTGTTGAGAAGTAGCTTGAGATTCCAAATAAAATATAGCTTTAGAATAATTGACGTTTTTAGAATTTAAATAAGGTAATTCAAACTTCTCAAGTCTTTCCAAAAATGTTGTATAATCTTTTTCTCCTGAAGTCCACAAAACTTCTGAAAGTGCTATCATCCGCGGAAAAATCATGTATTCAACTTGTTTCCAATCAGCAATATATTCCGTCCATACGTTCGCTTGAGCACCAAGAATGAAATGATTCAATTCTGGTTTTAAGTTTTCTGGAATTGGGTTGAACGAGTAAACTTTTTCCAAAGAAGTAAATCCTCCTATGGCTAACGGTTCAGATTTTCTGTCGCTCTGGTAATGATCAAAATAACAATGAGAACCTGGTGTCATCACCACATAATGATGTTGCTCTGCAGCTTCTATTCCTCCAGTTGTTCCGCGCCACGACATTACCGCAGCATTTTCAGAAAGTCCACCTTCTAAGATTTCATCCCATCCAATCAATGTTTTTCCCTTACTCGTTAAATAAGCATCCATTTGACGAATAAAATAAGACTGCAATTCATCCTCATTCTTAAGTCCCTTTTTTCGCATTTGTGCTTGACAAGCAGAACAAGCTTTCCAATTTGTTTTTGGAGCTTCATCTCCACCTATATGAATGTATTTACCTGGAAAAAGAGGAACGACTTCCGAAAGTACTGCTTGTAAGAATTTAATTGTTGTGTCTTTGGAGCAAAATATCTCATCAAAAACACCCCATGTTTCAGCAACTGGTTTTGCTTTTCCCTCACAAGAAAATTCTGGATAAGCGGCAAGTGCTGCTCTAGCATGTCCTGGCATTTCTATTTCTGGAACAACGGTAATAAACAGCTTACTGGCATATTTTACGATTTCCTTTATATCCTCTTGGGTGTAGAAACCTTTTTCAGGGATTCCATCGTATTTTTCAGGATTGCTTGATGCATGTCCAACTCTTGTTTGAACACGAACAGATCCAATTTCTGTCAATTTTGGAAAGGCTTTTATTTCTATACGCCAACCTTGATCATCAGTTAAATGCCAGTGAAAGGTATTAAATTTGTACCGCGCCATCCAATCCAAATACTTCTTTACTTCTTCAACAGTAAAGAAATGGCGACTAACATCCAAATGCATTCCACGCCAAGAGAATCTGGGTTCATCTGAAATAAAACAATACGGAATTTCACTTATTCCATTTGTCTTTTGAATCAATTGTTTTAGTGACTGCAGCGCATAAAAACAGCTTGCTTCAGAAGAATATGAAATTATGATTTTTTCTTTTACATCAATAGAATACGAGTCTTGAGGAACATTTGACAATCGTTTGAAGAAAATAATTCCACCGTCCTTCACAAACATCGTATTTATTCCTAGTTCATGTGTGATATACCATTTTAAAATATCCTCTCCAAAAGTTGGGAGATTCTTGGAATTCACGGGTAATATTTCCTCCAAAACCATGGCCCCACCAGAAGTAACATAAGTTGCAGGATGCGGAATTATTGGGCAAAGCTGCGCTTTTGCGAAAGACAAATTCAATAATAACACCAAAAGGATGGTAAACATTCTCATACGCAGTATTCTGTTCTTTTTAGTACAATTCTATTATTTTATCTATTGGCCGGGCAATTATATTACCAATTTTATAGCCTTTTGCCCGAAAATACGATTTTATTATTTCTTGATGATAAAAGGCATAACTCCCAACAAGCTGAATTGTCGTTCCTTTTACAACATTTGGTTGAACATATTTGGAATAGAATAAATCAATATTCTTTCTATGGTAGTTTTGAAATTCGAAAAGATTATTCCCTAAGCGTTTGGATAAATCTAAACAAAGCTCATCTTCAAGTTCATTGCGCCCAAGCGAAGCTATTTCTTGAATAGACAGAACTGATTTCAAAATTGACTTTTGTATTGGCTCGAGTTTATTGTTGGTATAATCCATCAATACCAATTTACCGAAATAATATCCAGCTCCTTCATCGCCTAATTCCCGTCCTAAACCACCAAAATAATTGGTAACTGTTTGATTTTTATATTCGATTAAAACTGAGCCAGAACCTAAAATTGCAACGAAACCAGCTGATTTATTTAAAGTTGCTAAACAAGCTGCTTGTAAATCTCCAGATATTTCAACTTCCTGAAAACCAAACAATTTAAAATTCTTTTTGAGTTCATCAGCCTTTTCTAAATTGTTGCAACCTGCACCAAAAAAGATCAGTTTTGTGTTTTGAAAATCGAGTTGCTTCTCAATGAAATCGTAAAGCAAATCATTAAATAAGGAAGTATTCCAGTTTTTTGGATGAAATGATTCTGAAGAAAATTGAAAAATAATTTCTCCTTCACGAACCAATGCCCAATCTGTCTTGGAACCGCCGCTTTCACTAATAAGTACTTGATTTTTCACATCGGAAAGTTAAGCATCTTGAAAAGATTTTTGACCAAATACCACAAAAAAGGTATTGTCAGCGGAACACGTTGGTAGTATTTTTGTTCTGTAATTTAGAATTGATATAAATAAGGTAATTATAGAAAATGAAAAAAATACTTATTCCTACTTTAATACTGGCATTAACGGTAGTTTCCTGCAAGAAAAAAGGTTGCACAGACGAATTGGCTGTAAATTTTGATAAAAAGGCCCAAAAAGACAACGGTTCTTGTGTCTATGAAAATGTACAAACCTCATATTCCATTCCATCAACATATAACTTTGTTGATGCCGCTGGAAATTCAACAGTAGATTATTCTGGGCAAACAGACCGATTGAATCAAATGAGAGAAATGGCTACATATATTGAGTCTGGCGAAACAGGTGTTTTGAATGTCCAGATCTTGAAAGACATGTTTTCGAACACAAACAATCCATTTTCTTTTACAAGTACCAAGCAACTAAAGGACAAATGTTTTTCATTAGATCAAACATTAATTGAAAGTTATTTGGATTCTGTAGCAATTGCTAGTCAGAGTTTTGCGCAAAATGCAAGTGCTGGACAAGCTGGAACATTAACATCAGGAACTTCGGAATATCTGTTCAGCGCAAACGGTTTTGACTACGATGAATTAATTGAAAAAGGTATTATGGGTGCCGTTTTTATGCATCAAGCTTTGAACGAATATTTTGGTTCGACTAAAATGAATGTGGATAACACGGTTGCTGTTGACCCAGCAAACGGAAAATACTACACAGTAATGGCACATCATTGGGATGAAGCGTTTGGATACTTCGCTGTTCCAACCGATTTCCCAACTACATTAGGAACAGATTTCTGGGCTGAATATTGCAACAAACAGAATGCGACACTTGGTTCAAACGCGAAAATGATGGACAACTTTTTGAAAGGTCGCGCAGCAATTGTAAATAACGATTACACTAACCGTGACGCTGCGATTTCGACAATTCGAAATACTTGGGAAGCAATATCTGCAAATCAAGCTATAAGTTATTTGAACAGTGCGATTTCTTATTTTGGAAATGACCAAGCAAAATATTTACATATTCTTTCAGAGGCATATGCTTTCTCTTGGAATCTAAGATACGCCCCTTTGGAAACTAGAAAAATGTCAAATGTTGAACATACAGCTTTAATGAGCTTATTTGGAGATAACCTTTGGAATTTGACATTAACGGACTTGAATGCAATTAAGGCTGCAATTACAGCGAAATATTAAACTAATCATCATGAAAATTCTTTCATTATTAATCCTTCTTACTCTTTTGCTTTTCGGTTTTTCTTGTAAAAAGAAGAAAACGAATGAAGAAGAAGCGGTCAATTTCAAAAAAGGCGAAATGCTCGTTCATACAGCAAATAAAATCGTTTTGCCAGGGCTTTTAAACCTCAAGAATTCCGTGAATGAGTTAAATTCAAGTTGGAATCAGTTTAAAACAAATCAAGATGATGTTTCGCTTTTGGAAGTTCAATCCAAATGGGAATCTGCAGTTTTAAAGTTTCACAGAGTTAAGATTTATGAATTCGGACCTTCGGCAACTGTTGGTTTAAGAGCAGCTTTAGGAACTTTCCCAACAGATACCGCTAAGATTATTAGCAACTCCACTTCTTCTGGGACTAATCTGGCTTTATCCACAAACGTAGATGCGATTGGTTTTCCTGCTTTAGAATTTATTTTCTTTAGAAATAACGCTAAAAATCAACTGATCGGCAATGCTCAAATGCAAACATATGTTGATGATATTTTAGCTAAAATGTCGGGAGAAGTGAATTCGGTTTATTCTTCCTGGAATATTGGTTACGCTGCATCATTTGGAACATCCACTGGAACAGAATCCACGAGTGGATTTTCGTTTTTGATCAATGAATTCAACAAAGAATATGAATTGGCAAAAAACGCTAAACTCGGTATTCCAATTGGTAAGCAAAGTCTTGGGATAGCCCAAATTGAATATGTGGAATCGCCTTACGCGAAAATTTCACTGAAAATATTGAAAGAAAACGTACTAGCCCTCCGTGATTTATTTCGAGGAAAAGGAAATAATGGTGTTGAAAATCTAGGTTTTGATGATTATTTAAATGCTTTAGAGAAATCAACCATCGTAACGAATATCAACAATGGATTTGATGGAATAATTGCTGATTTAAACAATTTGAACGATGATTTAATTATTGAAATTCAAAACAGCCCAGCGCAATTAGATGCATTGTATACCAAAATGCAAAACTTGGTCGTACACATCAAAACAGACATGACTTCTGCCTTTGGCGTATTAATCACCTATCAAGATAACGACGGAGATTAATGTCATTTTACAAAATTTCGGATAAAATTTCCATTGCCCCGTTAGTTATCTTTCGACTACTATTCGGGGTTTTGGCTTTTTTCGGGACTTTACGTTTTCTACTCAAAGGTTGGGTATCTGAATTATACATTCAACCTAAGCTTTACTTCGGTTTTTACGGTTTTGAATGGGTAAAACCACTCGAAGGAAACTGGATGTATTTGCCATTCATTTTAATGCTTATAGGTGCTTTAGGAATTCTACTTGGCTGGTTTTACAAGACTTCTGCAACTGTATTTTTCGTGGCGTTTACTTATATCGAATTGCTCGACAAAACCAATTATCTAAATCACTATTACTTTTTTAGTCTTGTCGCCTTCATACTTATTTGGCTTCCAGCAAATGCTCGATTTTCACTTGATGTTCATTTTAAACGAATTAAAATTAGAGAAATCATTCCTTCTTATTATGTGAAAATTCTTCAGTTTCAATTGGCTTGTGTTTATGTTTTTGCCGGCATAGCCAAATTAAATTCTGATTGGTTATTCTCTGCGGAACCTTTGTTTACTTGGCTTCAATCGCATCGTGACATGCCTGTTCTTGGAACTATTTTTAGTCAGAAATGGACAGCTTTTGCTTTTTCTTGGTTTGGTTGTGTTTACGATTTGTTCATCGTTTTCTTTTTGCTGAACAAGCGAACCAGACCTTATGCCTATTTCTTCGTAATTGCTTTTCATTTAATGACAGGCTGGCTCTTTCCTATTGGCGTTTTCCCGTATGTGATGATTTGCTTGACACTCATTTTCTTTTCTTCTGAATTTCATGAAAAAATAGTAACTCGATTGGAAAGTTGGTTCAAAATCAAGTCATCAGAAACAGATTCAATTGCTAATCTTCGTCCGAATAAAAATCTTTATTTTGCTTCCATCCTATTCATTTTCATTCAGATAATAATCCCAATGCGTCATTTAGCTTATCCCGGAGATTTATTTTGGAATGAAGAAGGTTTCCGCTTTTCGTGGCGCGTAATGCTCATGCACAAGGAAGGTTTGGCGACTTTCTATATCCACGACAAAAAGACCAATGGAGATATTGAAATTGATAATAACAAGTATTTAACCAAACGTCAAGAGGAACAAATGTCAACACAGCCTGACATGATTCTTCAATTTGCACATTTTTTAAAGTTTGAATTTCAGGACACTACAATGAAATTCGGTGAGAAAAAATACAGAATTCAAAACCCAAGTATACATGCCGATGTTTATGTCGCACTGAACGGAAGGCCTTCTCAAAAAATGATAGACAAAAGCATTGATTTGTCGAAAAAAGAATACAATCTCCAACACAGAGCTTGGCTCGAACCTTTTAAACCATGAAGTTAAACGTCTTATTATTGTTTATGATTTGTGTGAACTTGGGTTTTTCGCAAGATACTTCCAAGGTGCAAGAAATTGAAGAAATGAGAATCATTCGTCAGCGACAAACGAAATACGACGTTGGCTTTTTACCTGCAATCAAAGGCGTTCAGATTACGACTGGAACTAACGCTGTAATTGCGATTGAGAACATGAGTGGTGCCAAATCTTCTGGAAATCCACGTGAATTGTTCGCTAAAATACCCGGATTGAATGTTTGGGAAAACGACGGAGCTGGAATTCAAATCGGAATTGGAGGACGTGGTTTAAGTCCAAATAGAGCTGCTAATTTCAATACAAGGCAAAATGGCTATGATATATCCGCTGATGCCTTAGGTTATCCTGAAAGTTATTATACGCCACCAATCGAAGCGCTTTCTTCCATTGAAATCATACGTGGTTCGGCTTCTTTGCAATTCGGGACACAATTTGGCGGTTTATTGAATTTTGTCATTCGAGATCCAGTAAAAAACACACCTTTGGAATTTACAACAAGACAAACCGTTGGTCAATACGGATATTACGGAACTTTCAACAGAGCAACCGGCACAATAAAACGACTTTCCTATCAAGTTTATCATCAATACAAACGAGGAAACGGCTATCGAGAAAATAGTCAATTCAATCAGCATCAAGTGTTTGGTCAGTTAGCGTACGCTATTAGCGAGAAAACCGCTTTGCGCATAGAATACACGCATATGAACTATTTGGCGAAACAATCTGGTGGTTTGAGCGATTTACAATTCGAAAACAATCCAATTTTGAGCTTTCGGGATAGAAATTGGTTCTCAGTACATTGGAATACACTTGCACTTCATTTTGATCACGAATTCAATTCAAAAACGGTATTTAACATTCGTGCTTTTGGTATGATTTCAGACAGAAAAACACTCGGATTCTTGGGGAAAATAACACAAGCCGACCCGATGGGAAATCGAGAAATGATTGCAGGAGATTTTAAAAACACAGGTGTTGAAGCGAGATTATTGAGAAAATACCAAACGAAAGATGATAGAAAATTCAATATCAAAGGAGCCGTTTTAGTCGGGGCAAGATATTACCGAGGTGAAACAAGCAGTTTGCAAGGTAGAGCTCCAGATGGCGATAATGCCGATTTTCGCTTTTTAAATCCAGACAATTTAGAGAACTCATCCTTTCTTTTTCCTTCAGAAAATATCGCTCTGTTTGCTGAAAACATTCTTTTCATCAATCGGAAATTTACCGTCAATTTTGGTCTTCGTTTGGAAGATATTAAAAGTTCTTCGGAAGGATTCTATAAACGCTATGTTGTGCATCCAGTGAACAATGACACATTAGCAATTTACCAAATTGAAAATTCAAATACTGTAAAAAGACAAGTACCTTTATTCGGAGCCGGTGGATCTTATCGCTTGAATTCAAAAGTATCGACTTATGCAAATTTCACGCAAAACTACAGAGCCATTAACTTTACAGATATCCGTATAAACAATCCAAATATCGTTGTAGATAGCGCAATTCGTGACGAATATGGTTTTACAGCTGAACTCGGGCTTCGCGGTTCAGTGAAGAAATATTGGATTTTCGATATTGCAGGTTTCTACATTTTCTATGGTGATAAAATTGGTTTGGCTCCCAAAGCAGGAACTACTTTCAAAGAAAGAACGAATATCGGTGATGCAGTAAATCTTGGCGTTGAGCTCTTTACAGAGTTCGATATATTAAATGCTTTAAATTCAGAAAGCAAACAACAATTATCTGTATTCGTTAATGCAGCCTATATTCAGGCGAATTACATCCGTTCCAAAGAAGCCAATTATATCAATAAACAAGTTGAATATGTGGCACCTATTATCATAAGAAGCGGACTGAAATACAAGGTCAAAAACTGGACTTCGCAATTTCAAGTTTCCTACACTAGCGATCAATTTTCCGACGCCTCCAATTCAATCGAACCTTCCGGAGATGCAGTTATCGGTTTGGTTCCTGCATACACAGTAGTTGACTTTTCTACGAAATATAAATTCAGAAAAAACTGGTCTTTTGAAGCTGGAATTAATAACTTGACGAATGCATCTTACTTCACGCGAAGAGCTTCCGGTTATCCCGGCCCAGGCATTTTGCCATCGGATGGAATAAGTGTTTATGGAACGGTGCAGTTTCAATTTTCGGTAAAGAGATAGGATTGATTCGAACGCGCCTGACTGTCGGCTAGAGAGGGATAACACAGATTTTGTAAGATTTACGCGGATTTTTTTGCCACGAATACACGAATGAGGCACGAAAAATCTTTGTGAAACTCTGTGCGGACTTTGCGGATCTCTGTGATCAAAAATGAATATCTTCGTATCTGAATGATTTCAACTAAATATACAGTCATCGATCGCCTCTCAGCCGAGAATAGCAAACGCTTTGGGGAAACTTTCTTAGTTAAAAAAGGAACTTCTGAAGAATTATTCGTTCTAAAAACTGTTGAGAAATCAAATGAAATAGGGTTCGCTCAGCTTAAAATCGAAGCAAGTTTTTCTTTTGAAATTGACGGACTGCCAAAAGTGATTTCAGTCGAAGAAACAGAAACTCAAATCAGCATTCTAAAGAAATACCAAGAAGGAATAAGCTTGAATGACTATTTTCTAAAAATTAAACTTCGAAAAAGATTAAAGAACCTTTCTGAAATTGTGAGTGCCTTGGCACCTTTATTTAAGGAATTACAAAATCAACAAATCATTCATTGCGATATAAAACCTGAAAACATATTGGTGCATGAAAGTAATAATGGTCTGAAATGTTCCATTATTGATTTTGGTCTTGCTTTCAGAATGAATGAGTTACCGGAGCGAAAAACTCTGTTTCAATTGGCATATTCTGCACCTGAGATTGTCCTAAATCGCTTAAAATGTGCCGATTTTAGCACAGATGTATTTTCGTTTTGTTTGATTGCTTATAAGGTTTTGAATGGGCGTCTACCATTTTCTGATTCTAATCCAGCACTTTTAACTCAATTGCAAATCACTTATCCCATAGAGAAGCCATTCAGAATAAAAAAGAAAGTCTGGAAAGTACTAGAAAAAGGTTTAGCGAAGCATCAATTTAAAAAATCTCCAAATAAGTATAGATTGGAAGAAATTGAATCATTTTTAAAAGAAAACAATCAAAAACGGTATTCTTCCTTTAAAGATTTCTCAAAAGACTTTATCGAATTATCTAACAAATAAGTCTTTGCGGAACCCTAAACTAAATGTGAATGTTGGCTGTCTATAAGCAACGACTGTTCCATCTTGAACACGATAAAGGTAATTTGAATAATAAGGAACATCGTTACTGTTAGATCCTGTTAACAAGAAATCTACTCCTAAATCGAAGAATACCGTGCCAAGCCCTACAATTCCATATTTTAATCCGCCTTGCAATCCAAACCCAAGCGAAAATGCTGTTCCCGACTTAGCTAGCCCATCTGTTAATCGATATTTAGCTTCATTATAAGGTGTGTAATCAGCTTTCACTTTATTAAATCCTATTACAATTTTAGACCCTCCATACACTGAAAATCCTGTTTCGTAACCGTCAATCAAATAATAACGAATTCCACCTTCCAATTTAGTGTAATTCGTTTTAGTTGAATTCATTCTTGTTAAAAGCTGAAATCCAGTTAATGGGTCAAAAGCAAAATTATTTGTTGCATTGTCAATTAATGCAACTTGGTAATCGGTTGATTCTAATCCACCAGGAAAGTATGAAAATCGAGCAAAATAGCTTGAAGCATCATCTTGAGAAACTTCACCGCCAATATGAAAACCTGCAAGCATTTTCGGTGCTCCAAATGATTTTGTCAATGCTGGTCCTGCACTAAGTCCAAACTGCGCAGATGCACCAAGTGACAGACTGATGGCTAGTATTGTTAAACTCTTTTTCCCTATCATATTTTCCATTTTGGGTTGTGTTCTAGTATTTTATCAAAAATCGTACAACTTTCGTCGTGTGCACCTTTCAAATAACCTGTACTCATTAAAAACTCATTAACGATTTCTCCACCAGTAAATTTAAAAGTCTTTTTGAATAGCTTCGTCCACTCTTCTTTCGATAATGGATTTTGGCTGTCCAACCAGTTTGCAAAAGTGCCAAATTCCTTTTGAATTGAAATAATCTTTTGTGCATTATAAATAACGCTATTTATCTTCAATCGGTTGCGAATTATTCCGCTATTTTCCAGTAATTCTGAAATTTTAACATCATCATAGTTCGAAATTCGCTCAATATTGAAATTGTCGAAGGCCAGGCGGAAGTTATTTTCTTTCTTCAACATCAATGACCAAGAAAGTCCAGCCTGATTTATTTCTAAGATTAATCTGCCAAATAACTCGTTGTCATTTGCAATAGGAAACCCGTAAGCTGTATCATGGTATATTTTATTCAAATCACCATCCTCTTTGCCTGCACAATAATCGCAATAACTCATTCCTTGTTTTCATGTGAAAATAGTTAAATTTGAGCAAACAATATTCATGGCTTTTTTCGAATTCAAAGGATTTAAACCGGTTTGCGACCCAAGTAGTTTTGTGCATCCAATGGCAATAGTTACTGGAAATGTAATTATTGGAAAGGACTGCTACATTGGTCCTAGCGCTGCTCTCCGGGGCGATTGGGGACAAATTATCATCGAGGATGGTTGCAACGTCCAAGAAAATTGTACCATTCATATGTTTCCAGGAACGACAGTTTATTTGCGTAAAGGAGCGCATATCGGACACGGAGCCATTATTCACGGTGGCGACATTGGTGAAAACTGTTTAATCGGAATGAATTCAGTGATTATGGATGATGTTGTTATGGGCAAAGAATGCATTGTTGGAGCTCTTTGCTTTGTTCCCGCGAAAATGGAAATTCCGAATAGAAGTCTTTTAGTAGGAAATCCAGCGAAAATAATCAAAGAAGTTAGCGACGAAATGATAGCCTGGAAAACAAAAGGAACAGCTCTATACCAAGCTTTACCAAAAGAAATGCATGAAGAATGGAATGAATGTGAAGCTTTAGTAACGCTAGATAATGACAGACCGAAACAGGAATCGATGTACACAACTTGGAATTCTATAAAATAGCTATTGGCGCTTGGCTGTTGGCCTTTGGCTCATGGCCGCCAATAGCCAATCGCCAATCGCCAACAGCCATAAATCAAATAACAATTGAACTAAAAACTAAATGACAAGACACGAAGATTTTCAAAATACACATCAGTTTTTTAAAGATTTACTCGGTGATAGATGTGTTGTAGATGAAGAAATATTGAACGAATATGGCCACGACGAAACGGAAGATATACTTGTTTTGCCGCAGGTTTTATTGATTCCTAAAAAGGTAGAAGAAATCAGTTTGATCATGCGCTATTGCAACGAGAAAGGTATTCCTGTCACGCCTTGTGGTGCTAGAACTGGACTATCTGGCGGAGCAATTCCATTGGCAAACGGCATTTTGGTGAGCATGGAGAAGTTCAATAAAATTCTCGAAATCGACGAAAATAATTCTCAAGTCACCACCGAACCTGGAGTGATTACGCAAGTTTTACAAGATGCGGTGAAAGAAAAAGGTCTCTTCTATCCGCCTGATCCAGCTAGCAAAGGAAGTTGTTTCATAGGTGGAAATGTTTCTGAAAATAGCGGTGGCCCCAAAGCTGTTAAATATGGCGTTACGAACGAATATGTGCTTAACCTTGAAATGGTTTTGCCTAACGGTGAAGTGATTTGGACGGGTGCAAACGTTTTGAAAAATGCAACAGGTTACAATTTAACTCAATTGGCCGTAGGTAGTGAAGGAACACTTGGAATTGTGACGAAAATTGTATTGAAGCTAATACCTCATCCAACGCATAATTTGTTAATGTTGGTTCCATTTTTTGATGCTACAGAAGCTTGTCGTGCAGTAGCTTCGATTTTCAAAGCAGGAATTACACCAAGCGGCATGGAATTCATGGAACGCGACGCATTGATTTGGACGAAAAATTTCATGAATGATGAAAGTGTTATAGTTGACGAACGCCACGCAGCACACCTATTGATAGAAGTTGACGGTTTCAACCTCGACATTTTGATGGAAGACTGCGAGAAAATCATGACGGTACTTGAAGCTTTTGAAACAGATGAAATTCTATTTGCTGAAAGCGAAGCGCAAAAGGAAAAACTATGGCAATTGCGCCGAAAAGTTGGCGAAGCTGTCAAATCTCAATCGGTTTATAAAGAAGAAGATACTGTCGTACCACGATTCTATTTGCCTGAATTGTTGAACCACGTGAAGGCAGTTGGTGAAAAATATGGTTTCAAATCGGTTTGTTACGGTCACGCTGGTGATGGAAACTTGCACGTGAACATCATAAAAGGTGAACTTTCCGACGAAAAATGGAACAATGAATTGCCAATTGCGATACGTGAAATATTTAAACGAGTAATTGAATTGGGTGGAACCATTTCTGGCGAACACGGCATTGGATTGGTTCAAAAACCATATATGGACATTGCTTTCGACGAAGTAACGATGAACTTAATGCGTGGTATTAAAAAAGTCTTTGACCCAAAAGGGATTATGAATCCTGGAAAGATATTTGATTGAGAATTTCACCACGGTGAGAGCTGAGGACAAAGAGACTTTATCCTATTTTATCATCCGAAATGATTTAGTTTCGCCAGTATTTGTGATTATCATTATAATGTACAATCCGCTTTTCAAACTAGAACAGTCTATTTGAGATTTGTTTTTATCCTCCATTACAGAACGTCCATGGAGATCCTTGATTTCAATGTTAAAGTCGGAAATGTTTTCAACTTCAATATTCAATTCTGAATCGAAAGGATTTGGATAAACACTAATCTTTGTGTCTTTAGGCAAACTAGATTCAACACTGTTGACAGCAACATATGGAGTAACTGGTTCGCTTATAACCGCAAATCCAGAACCAGGTCCTGTATTTCCATCCGAAGGATAAACCTCTCCATAATAAACTGGTCCGAGTACATATGGAAAAACCGGTTTTATGCTGTAATCAAATGTGTCGCTGACCCAACCAATGGTTGTGAAATAAGCGTAAATTCCATTTGGATAATCATTCGTAATTACAAATCGACCATTGTGTTCATCTAAATCTCCTAAACCACTAACATATTCATAATCTTCCATGTACCCACCTAGTGGAACTGAATCTAGCAAAGGTCCATGTTGTGAAGTTGGTAAAATAGTTCCATTCGCAAGAGTAGTCCTATTGGTAATATTTCTTAATCGATAGCTACTTTTAAGTCTAATAATTGCTGAGTTTGTGTCCAATGGATTTGAGTAACCATATCCTCCATAAATTGGGTAACTATCGAAAGCGTAACCCAAAAGTGGAGACGCTTGCATGCTGTCTTCAATATCATACAGACATGCTGGACTTACATGTGTATGGTATTCTCCTGAACCATTTGGATGACCAATACAAGAATCGAAGGTTTCGCCCAATAAATGCTCCCAATACCAAGCATTTTGAAACCAAACGGAAGAATCCTGATAACTCTTTGCATCTTTAGGATTATAAATAGAACAGCCATTTTTCCATAAACCAATGTGACCGTAACCCGTTTTTGTTTCCGGCCCAACATTGGGAATTGGATTTAGTCTGAATTTAAACTGATAATTCATCGGAACCGCAAACCACGGATTGTTGGGCCAATCATAAAGTATTGGTATCCAGGACGGAATGTCATTTGTTTTAACATACACAAACGTATTCGAATAATTTACTTGTTGAACATTGGTCAAAGCTCCAGCAAAACCAATGTTGGTCGTGTTTTGCTGCCATGAAGTTATAACTGGTGAAAGTTGACCAAAGGATGTGAATGTCAGGGCTAGAATAGTAAACAACTGAAGTACTTGTTTTATCATATTGACATTTGTTTTAAAAGCTGATTCTCTGACTATTTGGTAGAAAAGATTAACCAAATGTAATAAAAAAACGATTTTACACTTTAAATTGGCAGAGCTAATTAAAAATTGGACTTATTTAAATAGAAGCGAGATTTGAAAGTGGAGAGTTGATTGAGTTTGGGTTTTTAGCCAATGTTTCCTCCAACCCTATTGTAAAGATATTCTGGATTCCATTTTATTCGTTCTCCCAAAAACATGCGTTTTACTTTGTACATCTCTTTAAAATTGTATTCAGACATTAACTCGGCTGCTATTGTGTTGTCCTGAGGAAAGATGAAGAAATCCTTTGTTGCTAAGCGTAGTTTCATTAGTTCTTTTCCTGCAAGAGGCTTGGTCGCAATAATCAATCCATCTCCTAAAGTTGGCATGTAGAATCCTTCGATAACTTCATCCTTTATAAATATCTGCGCTTGTTCCAGATGTTCATCAAAATAAGCACTGCGACCTTCGCCCGAAGTTAGTCTATCCATCAGGAGAATTTGCTCTTTATACTCGCTTCTATAAGGAATAATTTTATCTGATAGGGTTTCTTCCAATTTTATTTTCTCACCTTTAAAAACGCAATACTCTGTTTCGACCTCAAAGCCCAATTTACTGTACACTGGTGCACCCATTTCTGTGGCAATTAGATAAATAGACTTTATTCCTTTTTCACAAACAAAATCGATTAAATATTGGGTTATAGCTGCCCCAACTCCTCGCTTCCTATATAGAGGATGAACCATGATGTGAGATAACCAAGCTGTATCCTGATGTAAAACAGCCACACCTACTCCGACGATTTTCTGTTTCTTTACGATTTTAAAGGGATGACAAAAAGAAACACAAGTGTACCAATGAATTATTGGCAAAACACCTTCCCAACCTTCAGGTATTAAATCGAGTAGTAAATTTACATCGCTTCGTTTTAACCTTTCAACGTTCATGTAAAGAAGATTTTGTATTCACTTTTCCAATCAAATTCATCGCCTTCAGAAAAATTTATTTTTCACTTAAAAACACCCCATTTTATCCAAATACTGACAAAATCTCCGATTAATTGTCGTTTTTGGCGGATAATTGATTAAAAACGATGAAAAATCCTAATTTATTGCCATCAGTGGATGACAGCACCTTTTTTATCTTATTATTTTCGAAATTACCTATTTTAATGGATTTTAAGTGGTTTTGGCGTGGTTTTGGGGAAGAAGTATGTCAGACGTTTAAAAAAATGGTGGATTTGCAAAAATTGCACGAAAGCTATTTTTAAAATAAAGTTACAATATGAGTACAGTAAAAGAGAACAACACGGTAAAAGTAAATTACACAGGTAAGTTGGCTGACGGAAATGTTTTTGACACTTCTGAAGGAAAAGAACCTTTAGAATTTACTTTAGGACAAGGACAATTAATCCCTGGATTTGAAAAGGGTGTATTGGACATGAAATTGAATGAGAAAAAAACCATTACTATCCCAAAAGAGGAAGCTTATGGTGAAATTCATAAAGAATTGATACAAGAAGTTGCAAAATCTCAACTTCCTCAAGACATGGCTCCTGAGGTTGGAATGGGACTTATTTCTAAATCGAAAGAAGGACAAGAAATGAATTTGGTTATCGTTGAAATAAAAGACGAAACGATCGTTGTAGATGGAAATCATCCTTTGGCTGGTAAAGATCTTATCTTCGACCTTGAAGTAGTAGAGATTAAATAATAAGATTTATTTTATAGTTTGAAAAAGCCCTTGTCCCGATAGCTATCGGGATGAGGGCTTTCTTTTTGAGGTAAACTTTTTATTCGAGAAGTGTTAACGTTGTGCTCTTTATACGGACCTTTAAATCAATTTTCATATATTTCAAGAAAATTTTATAAATGAATAAATCCTATAAATTCCTTTTGTTTTTCGGATTTGCAATATTGCTCACCTCCTGTAAGGACAAGGAATCTCCAGAAATTACAATTGTCGCACCGGCGGTCGATGCCCATTTTACTCAGGGTACGTTTTTTCAATATGAAATAAAAGTTACTGACGATCGAGGGTTATCACAAATTCGAGAATATATCGGTGATGTGAATGGTGTCGCGTCGACAGAAATAGTTAGCAGTGGAACAACATCACCAAAGGGCAAGCGAGCAAAAAAACACACCTCATCAACTGGCTTTGATCTATCAAACGGAGTAACTGGTGAGTTTTACATTTGGGTTGAAGCCGCTGATCATGATGGGAAATCAATGAAAGCTTCACGACGATTTTTTGTTGACCCTTGATTTTATTCAGAATAATCTTTAAAACCAACAATCAATTCTTACTGTATGGTGATAAGCGTTTTGTTGTTCAAGATTACGTCTCCGATTTTTGCTTTAACAAATGACGTACTTTTTGTCATCCACGAAGATTCAATATCAAACTCAGAAATGACGCGTTCCTCAATTTCAAATTGATCTATCGATATTTTATCTTGCATATCCCTTGCCACTATGTAGTCAAGATAAGCGCTTTCCTTGTCGTATTCATATTCATAATCTATATTTAAAACTGAACCTTGAATTGAGCTATTCACAGCAAGTCCAGCCTTACTTTCAAGTTCGCTATACTGTATTTGATCTATTTGATATACTTCTATATCAGCCCTATATGTCTCATCCAAAATAAAAGGAAAACTATAGGCTTGGAAAATATAATTGAAAGAGTTTAGCATAGTTTGAATCGCTTCAGGCATTTTCTCATTAATGTATTCTTCTACTTTATCTTGAATTAGTTTTTCCTTCGTTTCGTCCATTCCATCTTCTAAATTTTTAGTTAAATGAGTCAAAGCAATATCAACGACCTCTTCAATTAAATTCATTAATTGCTCTTCATTCTTAACTTCAAACGCCTGGGCCGTATTCTTATTCACGAGAAAGGTATATTCAAAATCTTGCATTTTACTTTGCAACTCGGCAAGCAATTCCTGAAACACTCGTTCTATAGATTCAGTCTGCATTAAGTCCGACTTCAAAGATATATCGTTATCGAATACCATTTGCTTGAAAAGGATTTCATAAACAGTATCTTGCAGACTCACCACTTTAATTTTATAACCCGACTTTATACCAGTAGACATAAAAAGCGAATCCATATTGTAAACTATCGTTGAATCAACTTGATATACCGTTTTCTCAGTTCCCACAGTCCAATTCACATCAAATAACTGAGGTTCTTTTTCGGAGTTTTGGGAAAAACTGAGGTTAATAAATAAAAGCAAACTTAAAAGTGAGGTGATTAGTCTATCCATATAAACTCAAATATAATAATAAACCCTATTAAACAATACCCCGTTTTTTTAAGTGGATCTAAACTCCACTTTTAGTTTGTTATGAGTTTTAAAAAGACTATTCCAAATCAGATTGATTTAAAGTAAAAATCTGTTCTCAAAATCATCTAGAGTTGGTCTTTTTAAAGATAGCTACCGCAAAGTAAGAGCCTTTCTGATGAGACACAGGCATAGACAGTGGCAAAGAGAATTTTTCCAATTTATGGTTTCCTTTTACCTACAAACCTGATGACACTTCCCTGTCCATTATGAAACTTTCCTTCGTTCAATTCAACAACAACTTCTTCCAATTCAATAATTTCGAAATCGGGAAATAGGTTTTGAATGGATTCTGTAGAGAACAACATTTCCAGTTTATCTGGACCACCAATGCCTGGATTCTCTTCTCTATATTTTAAATTGTTCTTGCTGAAACCTTCTAAAATGATAAGTCCATTAGGTGAAATCATTTCACCAATTTTCGTGTAAAATTTCGACAATATTGATGGTGGAAAATGTGCATAAATAAGAGCAGCAGCGTCAAATTTCTGATGAATTAAATCCAATTCAAAAAAATCGCCCAGCGCGTAATTGATTTCAACATTTTCTTTTTCAGCCAATTGCAAGGCTTTCTTTTTTCCTTCTATGCTAATATCGAAAGCGCTTACGGTCAATCCTTTCTTAGCCGCGTAAACTGCGTTTCTACCTTCTCCTTCTGCTGGAAATAAAATCGATCCAGTGAGATTGTATTTTGAAAGCGAATCCTTGAAAAATTCATTTGGTTCGCTTCCGTATGCGTATCCTTCTGCGGAATATCGACTATCCCACATTTCTGACATTTTGTTCATTTTCCTTTATTAAGGTATGGTTTTACTTGAAATTCAAATATACGGATAATGCCAGTTCGAGAGGCTACGATTAATTCTTCCTTAAAACTAAACCCTTAAATCTGCAAACTCATTTTCCATTTCATGATAAAGCTCAAAACCAATGGATTCATAAATTGCTTTTATCTTCCGAATGGTCATTTCGGTCTAAATAAAAAATCCGAAATTCTTGAAAATTTCGGACTTCTTAATGGATTTAACCAGTGTCTATATGATCAATAGTTTAGTTTAGGAATTCTAACTCACCATTTCCAAGACGATAATACGCACCAACTATTTTTATTTCACCCTTGTCTTCCATTTCTTTTAAAATAGGGCTTTTCGAGCGGATTTGATCGATAGCATGTTCAACGTTACTCTTACAAACGTGCTCTACAAATTTTCCATTCTTAGAGGTTTTTTCACCTGAAAAATTTTGACTCTTTTCAACGGCTGGTTTAATTTTTGTTAGCATAGCTGTTATATTTCCAAGTTCTACATTATCAATCGCTGCCTTTATCGCACCGCATTCTTCATGTCCCATAACCAAAACTAGTTTAGCTCCGGCCACTTTACACGCAAACTCTAGGCTTCCTAATAGATCTTCGTTGATGAAATTTCCGGCTACACGACCAACAAATACGTCACCTATTCCTTGATCAAAAACGTCCTCAACTGGCACTCGGCTATCCAAACAGCTTAAAACAACGGCTTTCGGAAACTGCCCAGCTGCCGCCTTCCTAACTTGCTCGGAGTGATCTCTTAACGTGAACTCACCGCTTAAAAACCGCTGATTCCCTTCCTTAAATTGTGTTAGAACCATATCTGGAGTCAGTCGTTGTTGATCTTCAAGCGTCATAACATGAGAAATAACGGGCAATTGATCTCTAAGAGAAAGTACCTCCGCTTTCGATTCAGAGACTTCCACTTGTTTATCACCACAGGATGTGATGGACATTACTAATGCAATTGTAAAAATGTTTAACACTGGATTTCTCATAATTTTTTAATTTAATAGGTGATTACTTTCTGCTCATTATTCGGGTATCAACATTTCAACTGACACAACTTCTATTGTTTTTTAATCTACCAAATAAGGTGTTTTCCCATCGGTGATAATGACTTTGCTGTTCGGCGACTTCGCTAGCTCCAGAAAAGCTTCAATACTTCTTATTTTAATGATTTGATCGGTCAATCCTTCGGAAAGAATTTTCTGCGCGTCTTTTGCTCCGGTTGCTTCAATTATTTTACGCTCAGCTTCTAATTTTTCTTGCTTCAAAATAAATTCCATTCGCATTGCGTTTTGCTCGGCTTGCAGTTTTTGCTCTATAGAACTTGATAAACCATCTGGTAATTTGATGCTTTTCATCAGAACGGCTGCAATGTCAATACCCTGAGGATCCAATGTTTCGGCCATTTTGTCTAAAATTGACTTCTCAATTTCAGCCCTCATTCCTGAATGCATATCTTTTGCAAAGTATTGCGAACAAACATCAGCTGCTGCCGACCGGAAAACATTTGAAATAATATTTTCATAGCCTAAACCAATATTTTTAATCACGCTAGGCACGCTTTTTTCCTCAATACGATAGAGAATAGAAATCTGCGATTGAACGCTTAGTCCTTCTTTACTCGGAAGACTCAAGGAAAGTTCAATATCTTTTATTTGAACGTTCGTGATAATGACACGTGTAACAAACGGATTGTACCAAATAGCGCCTTGTGTTTTATATTCATCACTTAATTTTCCCATTCGCTGCTTCACACCAACCTCTCCAGGACGAATAACAGCGCAACTCGTTAAAATAATTGAAGATGCAAGTACAAATGTTGATTTTACTATTTTCATATCTTGTTTGTTTTAAGTTTATTAAAAACTGTTTTAAACAAATCAAGACATTTTAATTCATTAAATTTTATTTATTTATTTAATGAAATATATAAAAATAATTTATATATAAATAAGACTGATTCATGAAACCCTCTGTAAAAAGGAAGTTCCATATTCGGATGGAAGGAACAGATTAAACTTGGTCGTATTTAACACCCGCTCCATTTTAACACTAATTAATAATAACCATAAAAAAGGAAGACTCTTTTTTAGTCATCTGGGTTGGATAGAACATAAAAAAACTGAAAGGATTATTATGAACTTTTCAAAAACCAAACCCTTAAATCTGCAAACTCATGTTCCATTTCATGATAAACCTCAAAGCCAATGGATTCATAAAGTATTTTTATTCGCGGAACTGTAGTTTCTGCGTAGATAGTAAGTTTCGATTCCGTGGAAATCACTTTGATTTCTCTTTTAATTTCAAAAGAGGTTTTCATTTTATTCTCATCATTACTGATAGCGAAGGCTATACCCAACATTCCCTCTTTTGGACGAATAGAATTGACAGTCTTTTGCCATTTTAAAGCTTTCAAACCGCGAGAAATTCCTGCAACGAAAAGCAAGACATAAAGCTTCAAGAAGAAATTGGCGAAGGCTTGTTTTTGAATGTCTTGTCGATAAAGAAATAAAACACCGGAACTAGATTCAGTGATAAATGCACCTTTTTTAGCTTTAGCTTCGTTGAACAAAATCTTGAAAAGCATTCGGACATTTCGCTTAGTTTTCTTTCGAAACATCCAAGTTACATTGTCAGCATTGAGATATTCTTCGGCAAGAATTTCTATTGCTTTTTGTTTATCCGTTGCTGATATTATCAGGTGCATGTATTAAATTTTCGCTGCTAACTCTTCGCCCAATTTATCAAAATCTATCCCATCAAAATTACCACTACTCATCATCAGCAATACTGAATTATTCCAGTCTTGAGAACGTATGAAATCAAGAACATCTTCGGTTTTCTTCAAAACTTGAACCTTTCCTCCAAAGTTATGTTCTACTTCTTCCTTCGCTAAAGCTGGTAGTTTCTTGTGTTCAACAACATGATCGCTGTAATAGACAACTGCTGAATCAGCTTTGTCCATAGTATTTTTGTACAAAGGCAGGAATTCTTTGTTCAAGGAAGAAAAAGTATGCAATTCCATACAAGCGACTATTCTTCTGTCTGAATATTGTTCTTTCACCGCGTTTATAGTTGCTTTCAATTTACTCGGCGAATGGGCGAAATCTTTGAAAAGAATGAAATTTCCTTTCTCAGTGACTTTCTCCATACGTTTCCCTGCTCCTGTGAAGGTCTGTGCTGCAGTAAAGAATTGTTTTGTCGTAACTCCAACTTGTTCCGCCAAACGCATCGCTCCGACAAGATTTTGAAGGTTATGTGCTCCGAATATCTTTAATGGATATTTTTCTCCGTCCCAAATCAAAATAGTCCCTTCTTCAGTCATTTCGTATTTGGGAACATCATAGGGAACTGTCGTAATTTTCGAAGAATACCTCTCCCCTAGTCTCTTAACTTCTGGGTCGTTGTTGGCGTAAGTCAAATAGCCGTCACTCGCTATCTTCTGACAAAAAACATCGAATTGCTCGATGTAATTTTCCCAGGTTGGAAAAACGTTGATGTGATCCCAAGCAATTCCACTAATTAAAGCAACATCAGGATGGTATAAATGAAATTTTGGCCTTCTGTCGATTGGTGAACTCAAATATTCATCGCCTTCTAAAACCATGATTTTAGCGTCTTCGGTAATTTTAACCATGCAATCGTATCCTTCCAATTGCGCGCCAACCATATAATCGACGTTCATGCCTAATTCCTTGAAAACATGCAAAATCATTGAAGTTATCGTCGTTTTTCCGTGACTTCCGCCTATGACCAAGCGCTTTTTATCTTTGCTTTGCTCGTATAAATATTCTGGATAAGAGAAAATCGGCAAATTGAGTTCTTTCGCTTTCAACAATTCAGGATTATCTGCTCTTGCATGCATTCCGAGAATTACAGCATCCAAATCCTTTGAAATCATGTCCGCATCCCAACCTATATGTTTCGGCAAAATTTCATCTTTTGCTAAACGCGATTTCGAAGGTTCAAAAATTTCATCATCTGAACCTGTTACAACCATGCCTTTTCGTTTCAAGGCAATAGCCAAATTGTGCATGGCGCTTCCACCAATTGCTATAAAGTGAACATTCATTCGTCTTTTTGTTTTCGGTTTTTCCACCAATCATAAGAATCGATTAGTACTGGAATGATAAAAAAAGTGCTTCCTATGTCTAGTATCCAATGGTAAAAGTTTTCATTAATTGAATTGGCAAAGAATACGGGCAAAGCGATACTCACCATTGCAATATAATAGAGCCAATCCCACCACTTGATGTTTTTGAAAAGTAGCCTTTTAAAGAAATGAAAAGTGATGTAAATAATCACCAAAATCATGATGGGAACCGACACTTGCTTTATGGCTGAGAACTGTTCTGTTTGCCAATACTCCAAACAGAGAATCAATCCGATAGTCAGCATCACAATATTGAAGAGTAAATGTAATATGCGGAGGTTCATTCTTTTTTGTAACGAAGATATAGAATAAGGTACCCTGAATTAGAAGCCGTTTTGTTTAATTGCAAACACTGGGTTGAGGAAAACCATAGGGAATTTGGAATTGCGGAAGACTGATTACAGATTAGCGAATTGCCGGGTAGGATAGATATTGTACTGAAGAAAGGCAGATGAGATAGAATTGGCAGTTTTTCAGATTTTTTTGGTGTTGGTTTTGAATTAATTCATTAAGGTGATTCTGTTTCTTTAATAAATGTAATTTTTCAAAATGACATGTTTAGAGGTTTAGCCATAATTAAATAAAAAAAGGAAAAACAATTGAAACTATGAACATAGCTTATCGGCAGAATTCAATGGTCGATAAGAATAGTATTGCAATACTTCTTCTATGGCCATTTTCAGCGCCAAATTTACTGGAACAATTTGATTCGCCATCTGAAAATCAATTTGATTCAATTGCATATAATACTCTGTAAATATTGGAATTTTCATTCCTTTTTCTATCGCCAAACTTGTCGAATTATAGTTTTCAGCTTGCCCTTCTTTTATTATTTTACAAGTAGCCAATCTCAAAATGCCATATTTGTCCGTGTTGGCGGCTGAACCAAAAAGTCGACAAATTAATCCTCGGAACTTGTAATCACTGCAACGCCCACCTCCAAAAACGGTTAAAGACTTATAGATCATACAGGTAGAACTTTTGTTTTCAGCCAATTTCAAAAGCATATTTTCCGCTTCATCATTTATGAAAAGGTTAAATGCCCAAGGCAAAAATTCTAAAGGTGAGGCCTCAACATTTGGATATGTACAGCACTTTCCGCATCCCGCGGCACAACCTAAACCTGATAATTTGTTAAACTGAGCACTTTCGAACTCTAATTGGGAAAAAAGGCTTTCGACCAATTGAACTCTTTGCTCTATCGACATATTCATTGACGAAGGTAGACTTAAATAAACTGGTAATGAGAATTACTTTTCATTGAGGAAATTGGTGAACCCTTTCCCCAAGGTTATTATTCATCCATTTTACCCTTCATACCTTTGGTAGCAAAAGATTCAATCGTATTCTCTTCACCGCGATAAATAAAAAGAGCCTCCAATTTATCGTCTTCATTTTTTCTTAGATATTCTTTGGATTTATCCAACCCCATCGCCATAAAAGCTGTCGCCATACCATCAGCGATAGCCGCGTTTTTGGCAAGTACTGTTACACTCAATAATTCATTTTCGGCTGGATAACCCGTTGTTGGATTTAAGGTATGTGCGTATATTTTCCCATCTTTTTTGTAGAATTTACGGTAATTACCACTAGTGGCAATACCGCCATTTTCAATATTAATGACGGCTGAAATTACTCGCTTTGTTTTTCCATCATTGCTCGCCACAGGTTTGTCTACGCCCAATCGCCATGGTTTTCCATCTGGGTTGTGGCCAGAAACATAAATTTCACCGCCAATTTCAACGTAGAAGTTTTTGTGACCTTTTTGTTTGAGGTAATTAGCCAAAACATCAACAGAGTAGCCTTGAGCTATTGCATTAAAATCGAATCTTAACCTTGGGTCGTTCTTTTGAATTAATATGCCCTTATCTTTATTAAAAACACTGAACAAAGCCTGATTGGTAAATCCAACGAATGTTTTTACAGAATCAATTTCATGCTGGGAAGGTAGTTTCTCAGAATCTTTTAAAAAACCCCAAAGTTCCATTAAAGGCAAAACAGTTGGGTCGAAAATCCCGCTAGTTTTATTTGCAATTTTTTCAGATAATTCGAAACATTCCATGAAATAAAAATCTTTAGCCGGAACAATAAAATCTCCTGTGCTTTGATTTAAATTACTAATGGTTGAATTCGGGATATAACCAGATAACGACAAATCAAAAGCATGTAATATGCTATCAATATTCGACTTTGAAATAGCTTGCTTTTGATCGACTAAGGTGATTAAGTAGGTCGTGCCTTGTGTTTCACCAGAAATCTGCTGAATAGACTTTTCTTCTTTACACGCTAAAAGGAAAATACAACTAGTGACGAACCAGAGAACTATTCTGAGTTTCTTTTTGCCAAGTGTATTCTGAAATTGCTTCATTGTTCTTTTTATAGGTTGTAACTCCTTTCATCTGTGTGCGAACGTAAACGTCACCATGTCCGTCAACGACTACAATACGTCTTGTCAAAATCTTACTCAATTTACCGTCGGGACCATTTTGTGAGAATTTCTCTTCTGTCACTCCTTCTGAATATTCATCACCCAAGGTGTTTCGAGGCTTTGCGATATCCAAATCTGAATCAACTTTGTTTAGTGAGTTTGTAATCTCTCGCTGATTTTCTTGAGCACGTTTTGCATTATCCTCAGCTTGAGTTGATGCAACACTTTGTATCTCATCAACCATTTTGGCATTTTTCAATTGCTTATCAATTGTTTGCTTATCTCTTGCTGCAGATTCTGAAATTAATATTTCAATGTTTCCACGTGATTCCAAATTTTTATTGTCAGCTTTTTGATCTAATCGTTCATTAAGTGCTAATGCGGCATCTTTCTTCACTTTAAGCGTTTGACTATTATCATATTGCTTGTCAACATAGTCGGTTGAAATCTGATTTCCTTTAGCCTGCATATCATTCAAACTGGCTTGACTATTTTGATTGTCTATTCTCTCCGAATCTCCCAAATTGGCAGAAGTTTTCTCAGCATCAATTCGTTTTGCCTTAATATTTCTATTGTTTGCATCAATTTTATCGTCAGCTTCATTCGCTTTCCTAATACCTACTTTTTCTTGCGTACTAATGGACTCCTTGGTTTGAAGATAGATTTCCATTTCATGATTATAAGCCTTTCGACCTTCGTCTTGCATTTTACTTTCAACAGATTTGATCTGCTCGTTGTTTGATGCCAACCTTTCACCTTCCAGTATCGATTTCTGCTCCGATTTTTCTCTTAGAGCGTTTAATCCTTCAGTTGTTTGTCGAGTAGATTTAAATTCATCATTCTTAAGATTCAAGGCTAAATCTGCAGTATTCGTTTTCTTTTCTTCAAGGCTTTTTTGCATCGCCAAGCGAGAAGCATCGTCATTCAGAGACTCTTGCGCTTCAATTGACATTTTGGTTAATTCTGTACCGTTTTGAATTTGATAGTCTTGATGAGCCAAACTTCTACTTTCATTCATCGCATTGATGCGAGAAGCATTGTCTTTAACTTTCTGAGCATTTAATTTATATGCCTGCCCTTGTATTTCAGCGGTTTGAGCTACGTTACGCTCAATGTATTTTATTTTTTCTTGGGACTGGTAATTATCTGACTGTTCGTACAAAGCGTTTTGCTCGTTCAAATCGTTACCATACTTTTGAATTTGAGTCAAATACTCTTGTTTACGCTGAACCTGTTCTTTCGCCAATTGAGATTCTTGCTCACCTCGAATCTGAATATTTCCAATTGCATCTTTTGTTTCGTAGTTTTGATATTCCTCTTTGTAACTGTATTTTTCACGTTGAGCATTTGAAACATTAATAGCATCCGCAAACTTATTATTCTTCTCATTTTTACGGTCCAAATCGGCTTGAACCAAATCGGCCTCTCCATTAGCGCCAGTATATACGTCACCAAGAGCTTCTAAAGTACTAGATTCAATGATAAGTGGATGCAATAATAAGTCGATTTCGGCTAATTTTTGAATTGGATAAGATTCTTTTGGTCGTAATGTTCGAGCCTTTTCAAATAACTCTTTCGAACGTAAAAAGTCCCTCTTTTCAAAATTGTTATCAGCAGAAGCAATCAGAGCTTTGTATTCGCTATTTGCAAGTTTGTTTTTTTCTTCAGACAAACGCAAATCACATTCTTTTATTCTTGCATTAGCATGAGCTTTATTTTTGTCAATTTCAATTATAACTTCATATGCTTTTTTCGCTTCCCCCCAATCACCGAGATTGAATAAATCGTCAGCCGCTTTAACCAGAGCGGCCATTTTTTCTCGTTGATTTTTAGAATCTGCATCAGCCAATTTTCGTTCCTCAATGATTTGTTTTATTTCATTAATGTGATCTTTAGTAGCTTGATCATCTGGCTTATAACTTAACGCCTTATTAAAGTTTTCTAATGCCAGCTCGTAAGTTTTTGCCGCTTTCGCCGCCGTTCCCTTTTTATAATTTTCATTGAATAAACTTTCTTTTTGAGCCGCACCAAGAAATTCACTTTGCGCTTTTTTCAGTTCTGCAATTCGTTGACCAGGTAACGTTTCATCTTTCTTTAATGAGGCTGCTTCCTCATATTTTGAAATAGCTCTATCATAGTTCTTTTCTTTGGCAAAAACCTCGGCCGCTTCTACTTTTTCCTTGTAACTCGCATCTATTCTTTTAAGCTTCTCTATTTCTTCCAACATTTGTTCCGGACGTCTATCCGACTTTCTTTCAGGTGAACGAAGAGAAATAGCTCTATTTAATAATTCGACTGCTTTATCATAATCTTGCTCATCTATTTTGGTTTGAGAAACGGAAAT
>TARA_R110000737_G_scaffold350741_2_pt1 | contig 38488 bp, 29 predicted proteins | sample TARA_R110000737 | Tara Oceans TARA_R110000737 (sample SAMEA4398027) | marine metagenome | biome: Polar Biome; feature: [SRF] surface water layer (ENVO:00010504); material: water (ENVO:00002006), including particulate matter (ENVO:01000060) such as... | depth 5 m | reverse complement strand
CGGGGTGGAGCAGTTGGTAGCTCGTCGGGCTCATAACCCGAAGGTCGCACGTTCGAGTCGTGTCCCCGCTACCATTGAAAAGAGGAGTTCGAAAGAGCTCCTCTTTTTTTGTGTTTAAAAAGTTCTTTTAAAATTCACTGGGAGCTTCAATCACAAGTAGTTCCTCTGAAATAGGATGAATGAACTCCAAGCTTTCCGCATGCAAATAAAGTCGTTCAGCTTTCTTGCCGTATAAGTCATCGCCCAAAATTGGCACGCTGAGCCCGTCTTTATGAGCTGAATGAACACGTAATTGATGCGTTCGACCAGTTATTGGACTTAACTGCACTTTCGTTTTACCATCTTTGCGCTCAATTACTTTCCATTGAGTTCGAGAACTTTTTCCGTGTTCAAAACAAACCATTTGTCGAGGTCGGTCATCGATGTCAAGTCTTAATGGAAGATTAATAAACCCTTCATCCCCATCAATTTCTCCATCTAAAATAGCAACATATCGTTTTTTTAAACTTCGTTTGATGAAAAGACTTTGCAATGATTTATGAACTTCTTTGGTAAGGGCTATTATCATTAAACCAGATGTAGACATGTCCAATCGATGAACTATAAGAGGGCCAGTTGCATCTGGATATTTTTCTTTCATTCGGGTCTGAACAGAATCAGTCAAATGAACTCCGGGAACAGAAAGAAACTCATTCGGCTTATTCACGACCAATAGATGTTCATCTTCATAAACTATCTCTATCGTTTTCCCATAAGATGGATTTGAAAGTAATGGATTTACATCAACTTCCAAACCTTCAAGCATGTGACTCAAAATAGGTTCGCATTTACTTTTGCAAGCCGGATAATAATTTTTGTGTTGTCGAATCTCAGAACTTGGAGATTGTCCCCACCAAAATTCGGCTAAAGCAATTGGTTCAAAGTTGTTTTGATAAGCATAATGAAGCAATTTTGGAGCAGCGCATTCACCCGAACCAGCCGGGGGAAATAATGGGTCGAGGAACGAGAATATATCTAGTAGCGATTTTGATTCACCTTTTTTATTGAGGAATGAATACGCTTTGAAAATCTTTTTCTGCAATTCAGCGGAGCGTTTGCCTCGTTTCGATTTCAGTTCAGCTATCTTTTTCTCCTCAAGTTCCAACTCAAATTTTGCCTTTTCAAGTTCCGCCTTCCAACGTTTGGTCAAATCTTTCAAAAAGAAATGTTCTTGGCTACTTTGTTTGTCGAGTTCTTTATTTAGCGTCAATAATTCATCTCCAGAAAGTGTCGATTGAGCTTCGAAACGTCGCTGTTTTCTCAATTTCTTATTCTCGGAGTTATAAAGTTTACATGCTTTAATTTCTCCTTCGCTTTCTTGTTGAACTTTCAAAAAAGTTTCTCGTTTAGCCAATAAAGTTGAATCTTCCATACCAACTTCAAGTTGACGATTCAATTCATTTACTTCTTGCTCTTCAATTTTGTAAAAACCATCCTTTTCGAGGATATCAAAAACTGGTGGAACGAACCCAGGTAAATGATTACTATCTGCAACTTTTCCAGAAAATGCAGACAAATAGCCTAATTCTCCGTCTGAATTTTTCACGACCAAAACTCCAAACATTTTACCCAAAGCTTTTTCATCTTTGGAGTTATCGTCCCCAAAATTGTGCGTAAAATCTGCTTGTTTTTCTAAATAAGCTTGCAATTCTTTAGCAGCAATTAATGCTAGAGAATGAGGTTCGTAATAAAAAGGGAAGGTAAATTTTTCGGGCAAGCCAATTCCTTCTATCGGGGTTTGAAATAATCTGAAGAAATTTATCGCTTTCAAGCTTGAATAATTTTTGCGAAGATACGGAATAGAATTACCTTAGTTAAATGAAAAAGTTCCTCTATTCAATAATCCTTTGTCTTGGTTTTATTGGAACGGGAATTTGTCAGGATGAACAAAGACCGAAGGACAAATTCTTTTTCAACGAGTTTTATTTCAACGCAAATACAAGTTTACCAGAGCATGGAAACAACAATTGGGGGGTTGGTGGAGGAATAGGTTTCGTCCATGTTGCCTTCAAAGAGGAGTATCAAAACCTAGTGTTCGGATTAGAATTAAATTCTTTTGAAACCTACTCTTCAATCTATTCTGATGACAAATATACCTCGTATAAAAATGTGCAAGCCTCAATTTTGGCGATTAACATTCCTCTTTCCATAAGGTTCAATTTTGGAGAGGTAAAACGTTTTTATATTCAAGGTGGGTTTTCTGCAGATTTAAACTTATTTTCGGGTGGAAGAGGTCTTTATTCAAGCTATGGACCTACCTTGCAATACCCAACAATTACCGATCAACCAACGGATACAATTTCTTTGAGGCCAAAAACATCCTATTCTGCAAGAGTAGGAATTGGTTATAAAACAATCGTTAAAAAACGAAATTTAGCCATCCAATTGGAATATTTGTACAATTTGTCACCAGTGATCCAAGGTGAGATGGGCGGAACATTTCAGAGTCAATACTTTAGGTTAAATTTGGTTATGAGTTCGAAGAATTGAACGGACAAACAACAAATCAAAAGCGCTTAAATTAAACCTATGTACAAACGGATTTTCTTTTTGTGATATAATAACACAAACCCATATCACTCAATTCACTATTTCTTAACCATTTCTATGATGAATTCCCTATCTTTGCACCCTGAAATAAAGAAATGGCACACAAAGCAGGTTTTGTAAATATAGTTGGTAGTCCAAATGTGGGTAAATCGACCTTGATGAATAAGTTGATGGGCGAGAAAATGTCTATCGTGACTTCGAAAGCGCAGACAACTCGTCACCGTATTTTGGGTATGTTGAATGAAGATGATTACCAAATCGTTTTCTCGGATACGCCTGGAGTTGTGAATTCTGCCTACAAATTGCACGATCACATGATGAAATACGTGAACACTTCATTGCAAGATGCGGATGTATTGTTGTTCATCACAGATATTTACGAAAATGAAATGAATCATGAGGAAACCCTTATGAAAATTTCAAAAATGAAAGTTCCTGTATTGGTTTTGGTCAACAAAATGGATTTGGGGGATCAAGAAAAAGTTGCTGAACGTTTGGCTTATTGGGCTGAAAAGTTACCCAATGCAGATGTTTTTCCAATTTCAGCTTTGCACGGCTTCAATATGGAGGGAATAATTGAGAAATTGGTTTCTTTGTTACCTGAAAGTCCTGCTTATTATGATAAAGAGGAATTATCTGATCGCCCTATGCGATTCTTTATTTCTGAAATTATAAGAGAAAAGATTTTCATCCACACCAAAAAAGAAGTTCCATACGCAACACAAGTTGAAATTGAGGAATATATCGAAGAACCTGAAATCACTAAAATCAGAGCGGTAATTATCGTTGAGCGGGATACGCAAAAAGGTATTTTAATTGGTAAAGGTGGTGAAATGTTGAAAAGAATAGGTCGTGAATCTAGACTTGAAATTCAAAAATTCATCGATCAAAAAGTGTTTTTGGATACCTTCGTGAAAGTCGATAAAGATTGGCGAACATCCGACTCAAAATTAAAAAAATACGGTTACTAGGGACGAAAAATTTTTCGTCCGAACTGTGGGGAAAATTTTACGCCCTAAATAATTATAAAAAATAATGGGAAATATTGTAGCAATAGTAGGTCGTCCGAATGTAGGGAAATCAACCTTATTCAATCGTTTGACAGAATCAAGAAGAGCTATTGTAAAAGAAATTAGCGGAGTTACGCGGGATCGATTATACGGTCGTGGTGAATGGAATGGCGTTCAATTTTCAGTTATCGATACTGGAGGTTATGTAAAAGGTTCTGATGACATCTTTGAAGGCGAAATTCGTAAGCAAGTTGAAATTGCAATCGACGAAGCCAAAGTAATTGTTTTCGTTGTTGACGTGATGGCTGGCATCGTAGATTTGGATGAGGTTGTCGCGAAAATGCTACGCAAGAGTAAAAAGAAAGTTTATATCGTTGCAAACAAGGTTGACAGTGCAGATCGTTTTGGTTTGTCTTCAGAGTTCTACCAGTTGGGTTTGGGCGATGTTTATGATATGTCGGCAACGAATGGGAGTGGAACAGGTGAGTTATTAGATGACTTGGTTAAAGATTTCGATCCAGAAGACACTTCAAGTAGAATCGAAGATGATTTGCCGAAAATCGCTGTTATTGGAAAACCAAATGTTGGTAAGTCTTCATTGGTGAATGCATTGACAGGTAAAGAAGGCAACATTGTAACAGATATTTCAGGAACAACAAGAGATACGGTCAATACAAGGTATAACGCCTTTGGATTTGATTTCGTTTTGATTGATACGGCTGGTATTCGGAAGAAAGCAAAAGTACATGAGGACATTGAGTATTATTCAGTTCTTCGTTCCATAAATGCAATTGAAAATTCGGATGTATGTATTTTTATGATTGATGCTGAAGAAGGAATTCAGAAGCAGGATTTGCAAATCTTTTACATGGCCGAAAAGAATTCGAAAGGGATAGTTGTTTTGGTTAACAAATGGGACAAGGTTGAGAAAGACCACAAAACCATGTTGGCTTATGAAGAGAAATTGATTGAGCAATTGGCCCCATTTAATGATGTTCCAATTATATTCACTTCTGTCGTTAACAAACAACGTATTCACAAAGCTTTGGAAAAAGCGATGGAAGTTTATCACAGTCGAATTCAAAAGATTCCAACTTCAGAATTGAATGACGTGATGTTGGATATAATTACAGCCAACCCGCCGCCAGCGTTGAAAGGGAAGTATGTGAAGATTAAATTCGTCACACAATTACCAACTCATGCACCGGCATTTGCATTTTTTTGTAATTTACCACAGTATATTCCAGATAGTTACAAGCGATTCTTGGAGAATAGAATGCGTGAAAAATTCAACTTTCAAGGAGTTCCTATCAAGATATTCTTTAGAAGAAAATAGAAATTTCATCTGCAATTGTTAAATTTAAGTCACTAAACTAAGACAAGAACCAAAGAGTTTGAGATACGCAGCAATTGATATTGGTACCAACGCCGCCCGTTTATTAGTCGGAGAATTGACGAAAGAGGAAGGCGTGACCTTTATTAAAAAAGTATCGTATACTCGAATTCCATTAAGGTTGGGCGACGAAGTTTTTGGTTCAGGAACAATTTCCAAAAAGAAGTCCATTGAATTTGTGAAAACCATTCAGGCATTTCGATTGATATCAGAGATTTTCGAAGTTAAAGATTTGCGCGCATGCGCTACTTCGGCCATGCGTGAGGCGAAAAATGGCGAAGAAATAAGACAACTTATTGAAAAAGAAACCGGTGTAAAAATTGAAACTATTTCTGGCGATGAAGAGGCAGAATTGATTTTCGGCACTTTCACTTTGTTCAAAATAGACAAGGACACTCCGTATGTTGTTATTGATGTTGGGGGAGGAAGCACAGAAGTTAGTGTTTTTGAAAACGGTAAAAAAGTTGCTTCAAAATCATTTGAGATAGGAACGCTCCGTATTTTGAACGAAAAAATTCTCCCAAATGCTTGGAGTGAAATGACAGATTGGTTGAAAACCAATGTTGAGTTATCTTCACACCACGTCGTTTATGGAACGGGTGGGAATATCAATAAAGCGCACAAACTAGTAGGTGGTTATCAAAACACGCCATTATCACTAAAGAAAATTGAAGATTTACGGGATGAACTTTCACCTTTAACTTTAGCTCAGAGAGTTGAGCGATTCCAGTTAAAGCCGGATAGAGCGGACGTTTTGGTGCCAGCAATGGACATTTTCGCTAGAATAATGCGAGATTTGAAGTGTCGTCAGATATTGGTTCCAAAGATTGGTCTTTCCGATGGAATTATCTATGATTTGGATAAGAAAAATAGAAATAGAAAAATATGACAAGAGCAGAATTAATCCATGAAATTAAAAGTAAAAAGTCCTTTTTGTGTATTGGTCTTGATACGGATATGGAAAAAATTCCGGCGCATTTTCTTCAAATGGAAGATCCAATTTTTGAATTCAATAAAGCAATTATTGATGCCACAAAGGACTTCTGCGTTGCCTATAAACCCAATATTGCTTTTTACGAATGTTACGGAGTAAAAGGCTGGGAATCTCTTCAAAAAACGATTGATTATATTCCAAAGAACATTTTCACGATAGCTGATGCAAAGCGCGGAGATATAGGCAATACATCATTATATTATGCCAAAACATTTTTCGATCACTATAATTTCGATTCTGTAACAATAGCTCCATACATGGGTGAAGACAGTGTGACGCCGTTTCTTACTCATCAAAACAAATGGGCGATTCTCTTGGCTCTGACCTCAAACAAAGGAGCATTAGATTTCCAAATGACCCAAGACGCTGAAGGAGAAAAGCTTTTTGAAAAAGTTCTTCTTAAATCATCTGAATGGGGAACCCCAGAAAACTTAATGTATGTGGTTGGTGCAACGCGTGCTGAAGGCATAGGTGAAGTTAGAAAGCTTGCCCCTGATTATTTTTTCTTGGTGCCAGGTGTTGGCGCTCAAGGTGGCTCATTAGAAGATGTCGTAAATTACGGTTGGAACGATGACTGCGGATTGTTGGTGAATTCGTCGAGAGGAATACTTTATGCCTCTAATGGGGGTGATTTTGCAGAAAAAGCAAGATACGAAGCAGAGAAATTGCAGCTAGAAATGGCGAGACTTCTTAAAGCCAAAGGGTTTATTTAAACTCCTTTCTTCATAGCAAGTTAGTAAACAACCAGAAAACCTCGGGTAGGTGACTAAACGAAAAGAAAATTTTTAAATGGACTTACCCTTTAGATAAAGGTTGGATTCCTTTGAAAAAAGAAAGTAAATAGAGATTCCTCTGAATAGGTAAGAAAATAATATCAAAGCACCTAAAAGAGTGGCAAAATTCAATTCTTGCGAAAGGTAACTTGGGGAAATAATTAACTGTACAATTCCAAGAAGATATAAAGCAACGGAAACGTATCTAACCCAATTCAAGCCTTTTTTGATTAAAAAGAAACCAATGAAAACAACAATTACTAAAATTGTGAAAACAACAGGGTTCCAATAATAAAAGTCAGGCTTTAATTCAAAATAGAACTTGTATAGGATATCGCGAACTAAACCAAAACACATACCTATAAGGTATAGTGTCGCTGCGATTTTAAAGGAGACAGGTTTTTTCATTTAAAGGAGATTCGAACTACATTTACGTAAGAAAAAGAAGAAAGTTGCTTTTCTTAAATAAAGGTTGTTTCGAAAAATAAGATTAGAGAGCAGCGAAATTAAGCTTCTGGCTCTTCTTCATCTTTATCCTCAAAGATTCTTTTTGGCTGTAATTGCTGAAAAACACCCAATGTAATCCAGTATGGAAGAATGAAACCCATTAGAAAAACTAGCATCCAAAATGCCATTCCGCCGAAAAAAAGAAACGCTGCTAATCCTAAAAAACTCATTAGATGTATTATTTTTGTGTCTAAACTAAAAGATAAAATTAGTAAATAATTTTCATATACAATACAAAATGGAATTCAGAATAGAAAAAGATACAATGGGGGAAGTTAAAGTTCCCTCAAATCGTTATTGGGGAGCCCAAACCGAACGTTCAAGAAACAACTTTAAAATAGGGCCAGAAGGCTCAATGCCAAAGGAAATCGTTCATGCTTTTGCCTACTTAAAAAAGGCTGCTGCTCATGCAAATTGTGAATTGGGTGTTCTCTCTGAAGACAAAAAAGTGTTGATTTCAAAAGTATGTGATGAAATATTGACAGGTCAGCATGACGATGAGTTTCCGTTGGTTATTTGGCAAACAGGTTCTGGAACTCAATCTAACATGAATTGTAACGAGGTTGTCGCGAATAGAGCACACGTATTGAATGGCGGTAGTTTGAATGATGAGGAAAAGGTTTTGAATCCAAATGACGATGTAAATAAATCGCAGTCATCTAACGACACATACCCAACAGCTATGCACATTGCAGCATACAAAATGACCGTTGATATTACCTTACCAGGAATTAAAAAGCTACGCGATACACTTCAAGCTAAAGTTGAGGAATTTAAAGATATCGTGAAAACAGGTCGTACGCACATGATGGATGCCACGCCTTTGACACTAGGACAAGAATTTAGTGGTTATGTTTCTCAACTGGATCATAGTATTCGTTGTATAAATAATGCATTGGTACCAGTTGCAGAATTGGCTTTAGGAGGAACAGCAGTTGGAACTGGATTGAACACGCCTAAAGGTTATGATGTATTAGTAGCTAAGAAAATAGCGGAACTTACCAACTTACCTTTTATCACCTCACCGAATAAATTTGAATCACTTGCTGCACATGATGCCATGGTAGAATTGTCTGGTGCACTGAAAAGAGCGGCCGTTTCATTAATGAAAATAGGAAATGATGTACGTCTATTGTCTTCTGGGCCTAGATGTGGAATCGGTGAAATTATCATTCCAGATAACGAACCAGGATCTTCAATAATGCCAGGGAAAGTAAATCCTACTCAACCCGAGGCATTAACAATGGTTTGCGCTCAAGTAATGGGGAACGATGTCACGGTATCTATCGCTGGATCAAACGGACATTTTGAATTGAATGTATTCAAACCAGTTATTGCTGCAAACGTTCTACAATCAGCACGATTAATTGGTGATGCTTGCGTTTCGTTTACAGACAAATGCGCAGTTGGAATTGAGGCGAATCGTCCTAATATTGAAAAGCACTTGAATAATTCTTTAATGCTAGTTACCGCTTTGAATACGAAAATAGGTTACTACAAAGCAGCTGAAATCGCAAAATATGCGCATAAAAACGGAACGACTTTGAAAGAAGCAGCTGTTGGATTGGGTCATGTTACTTCAGAGGAATATGATTTAATCGTTGATCCTTCGAAGATGATAGGGTCGATGAGTTAAAAAAGATGAAACCAATTAAATGATTGATAATCAGATTGATAAAATTCGCGAATTTTAAAATTCGAAAAGACTAAAATTTTAGTCCTTGTATTGATTACCAGCTTGTTATAAAATAGGATAATTGCTTTCAAAAAAAGGTCGCCTTTCATCAATAGAAAGGCGACCTTTATTTTTGCTAGAAAACGATCAATTATTCAAAACGAAGTTAATTGGCAGACGAACTCGAGTTCTTACTTTCTGCATTTTAATTTCGCCAGGAATCCATTCTGGGAATGATTTGATGATACGTTTTGCTTCGCGATCCAAAGAATTGCTAACGCCTCGTTCAACAACTACGTTTGAAATACTTCCATCTTTTTCAACTACGAAAGACATAAAAACTTTGCCTTGTTCATTAAACTCAATGGCTTCTTGAGGATAATTAATGTTGGAACCAATAAACTTTTGAAGCTCTGGATATCCACCTACAAAAGAAGCTTCAAGGTCAACAATATCTAAGATTGGCTCCGGTGTTATGTCAATTATTCCGCCACCAACTACTGTAATTGGACCGATCGGAACACCTGTGCTTCCAACGCCTACATTTGGATCAATGGTTACATCTGTATTACCTGTAGCTCCGCTGTTTTCGTCTGGAAGTTCACCTCCAGTTACGGTCGATTGTTGTGGGTCATCTACTCGATCAATAGGAACAGTTATCACTTCCTCAGGCTTATCCTTTGGTTGTTCCACTTCGTTCCAAGTTACGGCTACAAGTTCTCGTGGAACTTCTCTTCCAGAATCAGCCCGCATCATAGGGTCTGAGTAACTAAATGCTGCAAGGGTGATTGAACCCGTTACGAAAAGTCCCAGTTGAAAAAAGGCACTTCTTTTGCTCTCCAGGTCGTACCTAGAATTTTTTTTCGCGATCATAATATTATATTTTAAATGATTATTAAATATAGAATTCAAATGCTGTGCCAAAAATTCAAAATATTGAATATCAATTAATTAAATTTAAAAAATAGTTAAGATTTTGTTAAGTTTCACAACTTGGTTAATATTTAAAATGTGAATTTCAGATCAAAATGAATTAACTAATGGTTGAATCCGCTAAAATGAAAAAAGGTCGAAATTGTTTTCTTATCTTCGAGAGGTAAAGATATTTTCCATGATAAAAAAACTACTTCCCGTATTTATAATTAGCTTTTTAGTAATCGCAGCAATATTGTTTCTTTTCCCAATAAATCTGTTTGATGGAGAAATAATTTATGAGTCGGGACTACAGGTAGCCACTGTAAAAGCGCCATTAAGCCTTTCTTACTTTATAGGAATGGGATATGATTCCGCGGATTTAGTAGGTGTTAAATCTTTTCGACTTCTACCAGTTGGATATTTAATTGCCTTTTTAATCCTTTTCGGCTTGCCGGCTTTGGTGTCCTATCGAATTTATTTAGGTCGAATGAAAAAAGACACAAATGAAAAAAACTAGTAAGATAAGTTTAAGCCTTTTGACACTATTGTTTGGGTTGATGACTTTCGCACAAAGTTTTCCGCCAATCGACAATAAAATCATTTACGCAAAACATGATTTTAAAAAGGTAGAAAAACTCTTAGAAGATGGCTTGCCAAATAAAGCAATCGAGGAGCTTTTGGCGATTCAGGAAAAATCTATTCAAGAGAATAACTTGTTCAACTTCAATCAAAGTTTAACCAGGATTATTGCCTCCCTCTATTATTCAGGCATGGAACCGAAGGAGGTGCAAAATTTATTTTACAAGCACCACGAACTTCTTGTTAAAGTGAAAGGACCGATTCAAAACATTTTGGCTTTAAACCTCGATAATTGGTATCAAAACATACGTTATCGTAACATATTTTCATTTGATGACGAGAGCTTGAATTGGACAATAAAAGGGAAGAAGACACAGTTGAAAAACTATGATCCGTCGCCTTTAATTCAAGAGTATCAAACTTATTTTTTAAAAAATGAGGTTGATTTAATGCAAATAGCTTCTGATCAAATCTTCGATTCAACTGAATTGAAGTATAAACCAACCTTATACGACGTTCTTGCCGAAAGATCACTAAGTTCAGATTCTTATGACGAAATGAACGATTCTTGTCATTGGGAAAGCACTATAGATTTCACCCAAGAAAGTCTTTCAAAAAACAACCTGATTTTCGCCAATTTAGAGCAGCTACATCAAACAAATCAACGCTGGGATACTTACGCTTATTGGCTGGAAAGAAGATTGAATAATTGTGATAATGACCAATTGACAAAAGAGAATCTTTTACCTGTTTATGAAAAATTTCAAAAAGAATTAATTGGTTTTCCTGCCTCCAATCGCTTCGCCTATCGACGAGCACAGATTTTTGCAGAGAAGGCTAGTCAATACGATTGGCGGATAAAAAATACTGATGAATTCGGATTTCAAGTTGCACTTATAATTATCGAAGAGGCCTTTTCCGTGCACCCAAAATCAGAATTTGACAAGGATCTAAAAGCCTTGAAAGAACAAATTATGGCGCCAAGTTTGGATTTGGTTTTTGACAATGATATTAGACCATCCAGTCATAATTTTATTAACGTGAAGTTTAGAAATCTTCCTTCGGCTGAGATGATAATTTATAAAATTGAAAGTCGATTTGATGAGAATATTTACACTGAAAACATACTAAAAAATCTTGAGTTGAAGGATTTAGGAATGTATCATTTGAAACTTTATGAAGATCCTAAACATCTTAATCATGATAAAGATTTTTTATTGGAAGAACTTTCTGAGCCGGGTAAATACTTAATTATTGCCGCCGCCACTTTACAAGATTGTGAAAAAGCCCTGAAAGTTGATGTTTTGCAGCAAGTTGAGAATGTAACTTTTGAAATTTTATATCTCACCAATTTGGTTTTAAGAAAAAGTAATGAAAGCGACGGCGTAAGGATTTTGGTTAATTCTATTGAAACAGGAAAACCTGTAAAAAAGGCAAAAGTAATTGTTGATCAAACACAAGGAACAAACAAAACCGTTGCACAAAAAGAATACAAAACTGACAAAAATGGAAGTGTAAAATTGGAGGGTAATCGACGATCTAAAGTGACGGTTTATCAAAAGCAAGATTCGATAACCGATTATATTTATTTCTATACAAACAATCAAAATAATCCAGTTCAAAGAAGAGTATTTACGGACAGAAGTATTTATAGACCGGGTCAATCAGTCTTTTATAAAACGCTTTCATATAGTGAAAATGCGAATGGACATGAAACCAGTTCTGGAATTACAACAAAAATTGTTTTTAAAGACGTGAACAACCAGATTTTGTATGAAAGAGCTGAGAATGTGAACGAATATGGTTCAACTAGCGGATCATTTGTGTTGCCAAAAAAAGGTTTGCCGCTCGGAAACATTCAGATTTACATGGATGACGTATATGCCGAAAGTATTCAAGTTGAAGAGTATAAAAGACCAACTTTTACCGTTTCCTACGATCAGCCGAAGGAAAAAATAGCTTTGGGCACACCAGTAAAAATGGAAGGAAAAGTGTCAGCTTTTGCGGGCTATCCGATTACGAATGCCGAGGTGGAAGTGAATATTTCTGAAATTCGATATTTCCCCAGATGGTGCATAGTTTTGGAAGAAGACCGAATTCATGACACAACAATTGTGGTGAAAACAGACGACAAAGGGATTTTTAAGATCGAATTCACTCCTCAAAATCCGAAAGAAACATACGGAGTTTTTTATTCTTTCGAAGCTTTAGTGGTTGATCTGACAGGAGAAACGCAATCCGCGTATTATTCTATGTTTATTGGCAAAAGTGCTTTATCTATTTCAGCAAATGTAAAGGCGAAATATAAAGTTGATGAATTGGGAACACTCATTTGTAAAGTCGAAAACTCTCAAGGAATAAAACAGGAAGGTGTATCAGTAAAATGTGAGATTCTTAAAAAAGAAAATGAAAACTGGTTTAGAAAAACTCGAAATGAGGCAGAATTCAAAGATTTTTCTGAAAAAGAACTAAAAGATTGGAAGCCAGAATTAGCTTATTATAAGGGTGATATACTTCAAAAACACACTTCGCTTTTAAATGTGGACATATTAAGCGGGGCTGAATTAAATCTGCAATCCATTCTCGATGGAAAAGTCGGCGATTTTGAAATTCGTTTTTCTATTAATGATGGATCAGGAGATTCGGCATCGTTAATAAAATCATTTGTTGTTTGGAATCCAGAATCTAAAAAAGATCAACATCAAGAAGAATTCTGGATGGAAGTTTTAAACCCTTCCCCTATCCTGGGTGACGAAGTAGAAATATGCATAGGAACTTCGCATAAAAAGGCTAAACTACTCTTAGCAACTTACAATGATAAAGGATTGATTTCAGCCAATTACAAGAAAATTAAAAAGAGGCGAAATATTAAAATCGACATGGATGAATCGTTAAAAAATGGTGTCGCTTTGTATGCGAGCATCATTAAAAAAGGAGTGGTGTCTGAACGAAACACTCAAATCTTCCCAATAGATTCCAGCCGTATTTTGAATATGAAATTGAAAAGTATTCAGGAACCTCTTCGCCCAGGTTCTGAGCAAACTTGGGTTATGGAAGTGACGCAAAAAGGGAACAAAGTCAACAATTGTGAAATGCTGACAGGCATGTATGACGCTTCTTTGGACGATATTTTGGGTCATTCCTGGCAACATGATTTAATACCTAGAAAATACATAAACGCATACTGGAACCGGACGTACAATCGCTCGCAATTGCAACAAGGAACCACTTGGCCAAGCGTTTATTTTTATTTAGAAAAGATTTATTCGTATCGCGGAGATTACGGCATGTATGACGCCCAACCTATGATCTCGCGGCAGAAAGCAGTTCCAGGTGGGATGCCTTCGCCTGAAATTGCTATGGATGCCGTAAGTAATGGAAAAGTATTAGAGGATGAAATCGCTGCTGAGAGTTCAGTTGAAAAAGATGGAGGGAAATCAGTTAACATTCGAGAGAACTTCAATGAAACCGCTTTCTTTTTACCTCAAATTCATGCCAATGAAAAAGGAGATTATCAATGGACATTTACTTTGCCAGACGCACTTACGAAGTGGCGGATGATGTCAATGGTGCATACCAAAGATGTAAAATATGCTTATTTCACACAGTCTTTTGAAGCAAGAAAAGAGTTAATGCTCGAAACTTTCGAACCGCGTTTCTGGCGAAAAGGCGATAGTTTGGTTTGGGCTGGGAAAGTCACCAATTTGACGGAAAAGGAGCAAATCGTTGATGTGAAATTAAAGTTCACCAACCCAATGACTGAAGAAGATATTTCAGCTGAATTTGGAAATTTTGTTTCCCAAAAAATTACCCTTGCGCCAAATGAAAGCAAAGCTGTTGAATGGGATATGTTCGTCCCAGAAAGTGCACCTCTTGTTGTCAATTTTGAAGCCGAAGCTTCCAATGAAGATTTTGCAGATGTAGTTCGAAAACCAACGCCTGTATTGAATGGTTCTGAAACAGTTACAATGGCGGAAAATTTCACCTTTGATGAAAAAGGAATACACGAAATGAAGCTAGGAGATATAGAAAAGATATCTAACGAAGCTAAATTGATTTCTTATTCGGTTCAGGTTCAACCTCAACCACTTTGGAGTACTATCTTAAGTTTGGCGGTTTTAATGGAGCCTAAAAATGAGTTGACGGAGTCCTATTTCACGCAGTATTTCTCCACTCAACTCGCAATAAAAATTCTGCAAGAAAATCCAGAAATGAAGCGTGCATTAAAAACCTGGCAATTGGCAGATGAAGACGCGATGACAAGTTTATTGGAGCAAAATGAGGAATTGAAAAGCTTAGTTCTGTCTGAAACAGTGTGGTTTGCCGATGCAAAAAATGAATCTCAAAATTTGCGTCGTTTAGGACAGTTGTTGGATGATGATAATTTAAAAAGAGTTTCCAATGAGAGCTGGGCAAAGTTAAAAAAACTGCAATTGGCTGATGGAACATGGTCTTGGATTGGTCAAGAAAGATGCAGTTGGTACATCACACAATATATCGTCAATGGATTAGCTTGGCTCAAAGAAAGCAATATCAAAGTTGATGAGACGACCTTTTCTCAAACGGTAAATGCTTTGGATAATCACTATCGTCAGCAATATGCTAAACTCACAAAACTAGAAAGAGAGAAAGAATATGGCTTAAATACATCGGTGATTCAATGGTTATATATACGATCATTTTTACCGAGTAAAGAAGATTCAGCAACAATATATTATTCGTCTTTAATTCCAAAGCAATGGAAAAACTATTCCTTATCAACCGAAGCGATAATTGGGCTGTGGGCGCTAAGAAAAAATGATAAAGATTTTGCAGATAAATTAAAAGCGTCTTTAAATGATCGCGCAAGAAGAGACAAAAAATTGGGCATGTATTGGAACGAAAATTTGTGTGGATATGGCTGGTTCGAAAACAATATCGAAACGCATGCTATGCTGACTCAATTTTTAGAAAAAGCAGGTCAAGCGAAGAAAGATGTTCAAGCGATGCAGATGTGGTTGTTGCAACAGAAAAGAACACAAATGTGGGACACACCAAAATCTACTGCAATGGCTTGTTATGCATTGCAATCTTCTGGGAATGAAGGAACAAAAACGCAAAAAGTTACGCTTCAGATTCCCAACCAAGAGAGCGTGATTGTTCCAAACGAAAAAGTAATATCTACCTACAAACCAAATAACCAAGATTGGACGAATGTCAGAAAAACAGCTACCATAGAATTAACTTCGGATGCTCCAGTTTTCGCTAATGCTCAGATTACTTATTCCGATAAAGCGGAAAATATTCAAAAAACGACGGGTGACTTCAGAGTTGAACGAATTTATTATTTGGTAAAAAATGGAGAAGAGATAGCTATTTCTCCAAAAGATGAAATGCAACTTGGAGATGTAATTCGCGTGAAAATTAAATTGGTAAGTGATAGAAATTTAGATTTCGTTTTTATCGAAGATCCAAAAGCATCTGGCTGGGAACCAATGAATGCTTTGTCTGGTTATCAATATGGAAACAACATTTATTATCTTTCGAACCATGACAGCAAAACGGAATTCTTCATTGAAAACATGAACAAAGGAACGCACACCTATGTTTATGATTTGAAAATTACAGCAAAAGGAGTTTTCCAAGTTGGACCTTCGAAAGCGATGTGTTATTATGCGCCAACTTTTGTTGCCAATACGCAAGGAAAAAAATTCAAAGTGAAGTGATGTGTCACATTTGATACAAATTGAAAATTGAAGATGAACTAACTTTGCAATCAATACTTCACGCATGTAAAAAATGGAAATACTGAATAAAATTATAACGGCTTATACCAACGAGGCAAAGTACCTTTTCAAGATGATAGCTCATCCTTTTGAAACAGGTTTGAACAGTTTTTATTTCTTGATTTTAGTATCACTCTTGGTTTGGGGATTAGAGATTGTTTGGCCTTGGCGAAAAAATCAAAAAATCATCCGAAAGGATTTTTGGTTAGATGGATTCTACATGTTTTTCAACTATTTCTTTTTCAATTTATTGATTTACGCAGCACTTTCCACGACGACTCAGCATTTATTTGCTGGAGCAATGAGCTCAATAGGTTTGCCAAAAAATTACGTTTTCGATTTTATGGGTAGTTCACCTGAATGGTTGAGAATTGTTGTGTTCTTTTTACTCTATGATTTCATTCAATGGTCCGTGCACAATTTGCTTCATCGCGTACCATTTTTATGGCGTTTTCACCGCGTGCATCATTCTGTTACAGAAATGGGTTTTGCCGCTCACTTGCGTTACCATTTCATGGAAAATATCGTTTACCGATTGTTTCTCTATACTTCCCTTTCCTATTTATTGCATTTTGAATTGCCGAATTTATTCTTGCTATACGCTGCAACTACTCTTATCGGACACTTAAATCATGCAAACATGGCGATGCCTTATGGTCCGTTGAAATACATTTTAAACAATCAACGATTGCACATTTGGCATCACGCAAAAGATCTTCCGAAAAGTCATCCTAAAGGAATGAATTTCGCTATTTCTTTGAGTATTTGGGATTATCTTTTTGGAACTATGTACATGCCATATGACGGTCGCGATATAGAATTGGGTTTCGAAGATGTTGAAAATTTCCCTTCAGATTTCATACATCAGCAAACTGAAGCGTTTACAAAAAGAACGTAATTAACAGTAGGAATCCCCCTTTGTTATTAAGTTTTTACGTAGAAAAGTTTTGAAAATCATACCAACAAACTTATATTCGTATCGTCTTTCGTTCACGACAGATTAAGAATTGATTATACTACGGGTGAAAAAAATAAAAAAGCATATCAAAAAATTGCAATTTGTCAAGGTTTACATAAGTGACAAAGCGGATCAAAGTTTGACTCATTTTGAAGGAATTATTTTCGACCAAAATGATGATTTCGTTGTGATGTGCGACCTATCTGATTTCAATTACGACGGATTTGTTGTGTTGCGTAAAGCGGATATTTCTGCTATCAAGCGTAGTGAAAACGAGAAGTTTTTCAATAAGATTTTAAAGAAAGAAAAAATTATCAAAGAGATTCGTTGGCGAAATGAAGATCTTGATTTTCAATTGGGCAACATGAAACAGATGTTCCGCCAGTTGAAAAAAATGGAAGTCGCAACGATCATTGAATGTCTATACGAAAGTGAAGAAGCATTTCAAATTGGACCTATTGTTAAAGTAAAAGGGGAAAAATTGAAAATGGATTATTTCAATTCTCGAGGCGAATACGATCAATATCCGGTGACAATAAATTACGATCACATTACTTTTTTCCGTTTTGATTCTCCTTATGCAAATTTGTTTTTCAAATATGCTGAAAGACCTGAATTGGTGATGGAAGAGACTGTTGAGGTTGAAATCAAGAAAAAGAAAAAAACCAAAACGAAGAAGTCTAAGGTAAAATCGAAAGACAAATCTGAAGATAAGCCGAAAAAAGAAAAATCAAAAAAGAGCAAAAAAGTTAAGGCTGACAAAAACATCATTGAGGATAAAATCCCTAAAGTGAAAAAAGCCAAGAAAATCAAAGAATACAAGCGCCCAAAAACGGAACGGTTGATGTTGGTTGTGTAAGTTTCTTTTTCGAAAAAATTAAAATCCTATCTAAACCTTGTTCGTAAATTTGGGAATTAGCAAATTTTCATAATCAAGTTTGCCTTACTAATTTTTAAATCAATAATTTAAGTCTTCTATTTGTATAGAAACCTTGTTCGTAAATTTGGGAATTCCCAAATTTTAAATTCGTCATCCGTCATTCGTCATCAGCAATCCGCCATTTTCACCCCAACAAAGTCTTCATAGAAACCTTCTCGCGAATAACGCCATCCAATTCGGATACTTTCACGCGAATCTGTTCCATCGTATCAATGTCACGAACTGTTACTGTATCGTCTTCTAAAGTTTGGTGATCAACCATTACACAATACGGCGTTCCAATCGCATCCTGACGTCTGTATCGTTTCCCTGGAGAATCTTTCTCATCATACTGGCAGTTGAAATCGAACTTCAATTCGTCGATAATTGCTCTTGCTTTTTCTGGCAAACCATCTTTTTTCGTCAACGGCATAACCGCAACTTTATAAGGCGCCAAAGCAGGTGGTAATTTCAAGAACGTTCTATCTGAGCCATCTTCTAACACTTCTTTTTTCAAAGAGGCACTTAAAATAGCTAAGAACATTCTATCCAAACCGATGGAAGTTTCAACTACATAAGGAACATAATTCTTATTCAATTCAGGATCGAAATATTGTAATTTTTTACCTGAGAATTGTTCGTGTTGTTTTAAATCAAAATCCGTTCTTGAGTGAATACCTTCTAATTCCTTGAAACCCATTGGGAAATTGAACTCAATATCAGCAGCTGCATTGGCGTAATGTGCCAATTTAATATGATCATGGAAACGGTAATTTTCATCACCTAAACCAAGTGCTTTGTGCCATTTTATACGGTAATCTTTCCAGTATTCGTACCATTTCATTTCCTCACCTGGTCGAACGAAGAATTGCATCTCCATTTGTTCGAACTCACGCATACGGAAGATAAATTGGCGTGCGATAATTTCATTTCTAAACGCTTTACCAATTTGCGCAATTCCAAAAGGAATCTTCATTCGTCCAGATTTTTGAACGTTCAAGAAATTAACGAAAATCCCTTGTGCCGTTTCAGGTCTTAGGTAAATCGTTGAGGCATCTCCAGCAACAGAACCCATTTCAGTTGAGAACATCAAATTGAATTGACGAACTTCTGTCCAGTTTTTAGAACCTGAAACAGGACAAGCAATTTCTAAATCTTCGATTAATTTTTTAACGCCTTCCAAATCATTGGCTCCCAGGGTTTCGCGCATACGATCTTCGATTTCAGTAATCTTCGTTGCGTTGCGCAATACATTTGGGTTCGTAGCACGAAATTCTGTTTCGTTAAAGTCAGCTCCAAAACGCTTAAGTCCTTTCGCTACTTCTTTATCAATTTTCTGACGAATTTTCTCGATATGGTCTTCGATCAAAACATCAGCTCTGTATCTTTTTTTGGAATCTTTGTTGTCAATCAATGGATCATTGAAGGCATCAACGTGTCCAGAAGCTTTCCAAGTCGTAGGATGCATGAAAATGGAAGCGTCCAAACCAACGATATTCTCGTTCATTTGCACCATAGATGTCCACCAGTAATTTTTGATATTGTTTTTCAACTCCACACCCAATTGACCGTAATCGTATGTAGCACTCAATCCGTCATAAATTTCCGATGAGGGAAAAACAAATCCATACTCCTTCGCGTGCGAAATTACTTCCTTCAAAAAATCATCCTTTTGTTCCATGGCTGCAAAGGTAATTTTAAAAAGTGAAATAGGGGATAGTGCCTGTTCAATAATTCCTTTTGAGAATAGAGAACCGAGAGCAGAGAATAGAGATATTTTCGAGAATAAGTCTCTACTCGCTATTCTCGACTCTCTGTTCTATTTAAAACGAATATTCTGATAAAAATCAGACAAAAAAATCCTGCTCGGCGAACCAAACAGGATTTAATAGTCTAATATCTAAGGTCTAAAATCTAGAAGTCTTATTACATATTTCCGTTTCCACTTTCTTTGGCCATTTTTTCTTTACGAATAGCTTCTTTTTTGGCTTCTTCGCGTTTTTTCGAATCTTTGGCTTCCTCTTTTTCCAATTCAGCCATTTTCTTTTCTGCGGCAGCGCCTTTGAATATTTCTTCTTTTGTTACACCATTTTCAGTTGTCGTGATTGTCAAAACTTTTTCACCTTTTTCTTCAATCATTTTAACCTCCTTGCGGATCTCAACGCTTTCAACGTTTTCACTTTTAATTTCTTTTTTAACCACTTCTTTTTCTTTCACAACCTTTTTTTCTTGCGCCATAACGCTAGTTCCGAGTATCGTTGCGAAAAGAAATAATGCTAGCTTTTTCATAATCATCTGTTTTTTAGTGTTCAACAAGTTTACCACAAAATAAGAGATTGCACAAAAATATTTCAGTTTATTGGCATAAGGACTTTTAAAAAGAAGGAACCACGATTAAAGGCCTGCCTGCCGGCAGACAGGGATTTATGGATAGCCGCGATTTGTTTTGATTGGGAAATTGCGTAGGCAGAAAGTCTGAAGTCCCGGCAATCTTGGTAATCATTCTAATCCCGGTTTCTTTTTTTAACCACTATTACTTTGATTTTTTACTGATTACCGCGATTTTTTTGTTTGGGAAATTCTGGAAATACAAAGTCTGAAATCCCGGTTTCTCTATAATCCTGTCTGCCGATAGGCAGGCTTGAAATCCAAGTTTTTTATTTCCCTTTCGCCTCTTTAAACGCTTCGTTGATCGTATCGATGTAATTTAATACCTTTTCTTTTCCAAATGCAGACTCACTAGAAGTGGTAAAAACAGGTGGTAAAGCATCCCAATATTTCAACATTTCCTTTTTGTATTTCGCTAAGTTCTTTTGAAGCGATGTACTGGATAATTTGTCGATTTTGGTAAAGACCATGGCAAAAGGTATTCCTTTTTCACCGCACCAGTTCATAAATTCAATGTCAATTTTTTGAGGTTCCAAGCGACTGTCCAACAAAACGAAGAGGTTCATGAGTTGCTCACTCTTGGTTAAATAGTCTACAATAAACTTTTCCCAATTTGCACGAGCAGATTTTGAAACTTTAGCATAACCATAACCTGGTAAATCGACCACATACCATTCATTGTTAATGATGAAATGATTGATTAACTGTGTTTTGCCGGGTCTACCTGAGGTTTTAGCTAATTTCTTATTTCCCATTAACATGTTGATCAGCGAGGATTTTCCAACATTTGATCGTCCAATAAATGCATATTCCGCTTTGCCGTCTTTCGGACATTTGGTGGGGTCGGAATTGGAAATAACAAAAGAAGCCTCTTTGATGATCATGAATTCAATTTTGACAAAGTTACGAAACCACGGCAGAAAAAGGAGTAAGCCTTTCAAGAATTCTAAGTTTTCATCAGAGAAAAGCTTTTATTTCCCATGAAAAAATTGTAATATTTGTATCACTAAAAATCAACCGTATGAAAGTTCTTCAAATCATTTTTGTCACCGCAATTTTACTCGTTTCTTGTGGACAAAATGAAAAACAATTAGCCAAGGAAAAACAAGAAAAAGCATCAAAAGAAAAAGTAGTAGCGAATAAGCAGTTGACATTCGAGATTGAAGGAATGGTCTGTGTTATGGGCTGTGGCGGAAGCATTAAATCTAAATTGGCAGAAACGAATGCTGTTGAGAAATGTGAATTTGATTTTGAAGAGGGTCGCGAAAAAAATAAGGTTACCGTTTCATTTGATAAAAACAAAACGACTCCTGAGCAGATTATAAAAATTGTTACGGATATGAACGATGGTCAATTTAAAGTTGGTACTAGCGAATCAGGTGATATTTCGTATAATATAAAAACGACAATTCAAGACGTTCCAAATTCTATAGACGAACAAAAAACCAAAGGACACATCTAAATTGAAAATCCATCATAGAATACTTGGCGAAGGTAAACCTCTCGTCATTCTTCACGGTCTATTTGGCTATTCCGACAATTGGCAAACACATGCCAAAAAACTAGCCGAATACTATCAAGTTATTTTAGTCGATCAACGCAATCACGGACATTCACCTTGGAGTGAAGAATTCACCTACGATCTTTTGGTTGATGATTTGAAAGAATTAGTCGAGGATTTGAATTTGGAAGAATTCATTCTTCTCGGTCATTCCATGGGTGGAAAAACAGCCATGCGATATGCTCAACGATATCCAGAGGATATAGAAAAATTGATTGTTGTAGATATTGGTGTTAAAACCTATCCTGCTCACCACGACCAGATTTTAGAAGGATTACATGCCGTTGACACGACCAATTTGTCAAGTCGGTCGGTAGCTGAAGAGCAAATGGAACCTTTTATTTCTTCTTATGGAATTCGTCAATTTCTTTTGAAAAATTTGTATTGGAAAGAAAAAGGAAAGCTAAAATGGCGCATGAATATTCCAGTTTTAGAGCGAGAAATGGGGAATATCCTTTTGGGCTTACCTGATGAGGAAGTTTTTATACCAACTCTGTTTATCCGAGGTTTACTTTCAGATTATATTCTGGATGACGATATAGAAGTTCTAGAAAATCGATTTCCGGACATGCAGTTGGTTAGCATAGAAAACGCTGGACATTGGGTTCACGCTGAAGCTCCAGAACCTTTTATTGAAGCTGTTTTATCCTTTTGTTTAAGGTAAAACAATATTTCGGCAGGCATTTTGTTATCATAAGAATATGAAGAACATTCTCCTATTTCTTTTTATTACTTCTTTCAGTTTCCTATTCGGTCAAACTGAGTTCAGCACACGTTCGCATGATTTTGGTGAATTAGAAGAGTATTCAGATCGCTTTGTGGACATTAAAATCACCAATAAAGGAATCAAAAAAGAATATATACTCAGTGTCAAAAAGCCAGCTGATGTTGTTTATATCGTCAATGGGCAATTTATGGATAAAGACAGTAGCCTTATTGTTCGCCTTCAAGTAAATCCCAAGGAAAAAGGACGTTTCAATTACTCCATAGACATTTTTACGAGCGACAAAAACGAAGCAACAAAAATTGTTTTGAAAGGAAATTTATTAAACCCACCGAGAGAGAATTTAAGCGCTTTTCAAAGTTGCCCAACTTTTGGACAGCGATCTTCAAGTAATCCATTGGATTTTGAATTAACAGTCGTAACAATAGACAAAGAAACGAAAGAACCGTTGAGTAAATCGTTGGTTACATTACTTCAAAATGGACGAGCGATAGGTGCTTACAAAACGAACCGTTCGGGTAAAATTGTTGAAAAAACTCCTTTGGGTTACACGTATTTTTATGGAAAACATGAAGGATATTATCCTGTGGAATATGGGACTTATGTGAATTTCAAGCGAAATTATATTGTTCTAGAATTGGAAAAAGACAAGACTATTCCAGTTGAAATACCTGATATTCCTATTGAGATAGCCGAGTTGCCAAAAGAAGAACCAGTCGAAGTTGAAGAGCCGAAAAAGCCTTCGAAAGAAATTGTAATTGAGATAGAGAAAGAATTGGAACAGGAAGTTGTGTTACCAAAAGAAGCACCAGTTGAATTGGCAAAATTGGATCCGAATGATTTCTCAAACGAAAATTTCAAACCAGTGAATGTGGTATTTGTTTTGGATATTTCTTCTTCAATGAATCAGGGTGATAAAATTGAATTGATGAAGTTTGCCCTGTATGAAATGGTGGACATGATGCGACCACAAGATAAGATTTCTCTAGTAACCTATTCTACTCAAGCTAGAGTTTTACTCGACGCAGCTAAGGGTAATGAAAAAACGGAAGCCAATGAAAAGGTGGAAGAATTAAAAGCTTCTGGAATGACAGCTGGAGGGGAAGGAATTAAATTGGGCTACAAACAAAACCTGAAAAGTTATTTGGATGGAGGCGTAAATCAAGTTATCGTCATTACGGATGGAGCATTCAATCGCAATTCTGATGACTATATGAAATACGTCCGTAAATACCAGAAGAAAGGAGTTAACTTGTCTATTGTTGGGGTCAAGAACTCTGAAAATGATGCTGTTAAAATGACAGAAGCTGCTGAAAAAGGTGGTGGACATTATATTCCAATTCAGAAATTAGCAGACGCTAAAAACAACTTGAAACAAGAAATACGGATTTTGAGTTATAAATATTAGAGCACAAAAAAGGTCAGATTTAGTCTGACCTTTTTGATTTTTATTTAAACTTTCTTCAAGCGAAATTAGTGTAAATAGCTTACCTTATTTTTCGTTAAGTACTTCTTTCACACTTTCTTCTGCGTATACTTTCTCTTGATCTAAATTAGCCCAAAGCTTTTGAATAAACTCTTTTTGATTTTCAACTGCACTGAAAGAAACATTCAATTTCAAGTCTTTTATAAAATCAAAATGCAAGGTTTCTTGATGAATATAAATTTTCCGCAAGCCTAAAAAATAAACGGCTTTGACTTCTCTATCGGCAAGAATAAGTGCTTTTTTCGTAAAACCAATGCGCCAAGCCTTTTTGAACCAAGCAAAAATGGTAAATACTACTGCATCAAAAACGGCTATGCCATAAGCTGCTGCAATGGGCCAACCCGCTGGACATATTTTGTACAGACCAATTGAGATACATAATAAGGCTAAGGATTCTAATGAATTGTATAGGAGAACTCTTTTCTTTCTTTCTAAACTTACTTCCTGATTCCAAATGAATTTTTCGGTTTGTCCAATGAGCTGTAAACCAGTCCAACGTTTCACACTTCTTCTAGCAATAATTAAGAACACAATACTTGCAGAAACCCAATAAATAATGGTTTGAAATGGCAATTGTGCCCCTGTTGTTTTTAAAGTTTCAATTGGTAAATCGCGACCAATGAAAATACATATTCCCATGATGGGAATAGTAAAAAGAAGTAAGAGAATATTTGTGATTTTATTCATTCGGGATGAGCTTAAGTTTACGGATTAGCTCTTCAATTTTACGTTTGTTCAATTCAATTTTTTTCTCAACATCCTTTTTCATTTCTTCAGCTCCTTTTGAGCGACCGAAGAATCCAAGGTTGTTTTCGTATTGAATATTTTCCGCTTTGATGTTTTGAATTATGCGCTGCAAATCTGATTTCTCTTTGTCCATCAATCTACCAGAATTTGGACTAGCTTTAAAGGTATCCATTTTCGCTTGGAACATTACCTTTTCTTTTTCCAAACCTTCCAGTTTCAATTTCTGGTAGTGATTGTCCATTGCAGTTTTGAACGAGTTGTAGATTTCGTCTTTCTGCTTCATTGGAACATGTCCAATTTTGTTGAAATCAGCAGCAAAAGCCTTCAAATCAGCAATTCCTTGTTTTTTATCTTCACCTATTTCATAAGCAAGGATATTAGTTATGACGGCTTGTTTAGCCACTAAATTCGTTTCGTTTTGCTTGTCTTTTTCTTCGAAGTGTTTTTTACGCGCGTTGAAGAAAACATCAGAAGCGCCACGGAAATCACGCCAAAGCTTTTGCTCTGATTTTTGACCTGTATGGCCAATTTTTTTCCAATCGTTTTGCAAACGAATCAATTGATCAGCAGTTGTTTTCCAATCTTCGGAATGGTTAATTTCCTTTGCTTTATCAATTAGTTTTTGTTTGGCTTCAACGAGGTGTTTACTTTCCTCACGTATAGTTTCATAATGCCCTTTTTTGGCATCGAAGAATGTATCACAAATCGCACGGAATTCTTTCCAAACTTCTTCGTTTTCTTTTTTGGGACCAAAACCAATGTGTTTCCATTCGTTTTGAATAGCGATGATTTCAGTAGTTTTTGTTTCCCAATCTTTTGCAGAATTTATTTCTTCAACTCCTTCTACAGATGCTCTAACTTTTTCAATTAAAGCTTTTTTCAAGTCGATATTGGCTGTCAGTTTTTGACGACGCTCGTCATAAAAAGCATTGATTTTTCCGTAGACAGCTTTTACATTATCCCAATAAGCTGTTTTAATTTTATCCCATTCACCTTCCGCAACTGGACCTATTTCGTCCCATTCGTTTTGTATGGTTTTTAACTGAGATTCAGTTTCTTTAATGGAAGACAGTTTTTGAAGTTCTTGAATTTTGGTGATCAATTCCAATTTCAATTGTTCGTTTCTGTGCAAATCGTGTTCTTTCAGTTCACGATAAATTTTCATGTTATAAAAGAAGCTTTCAAGCAATTTTGAATACTCAGCTTGAATATCATCTCGCTTTTCACGAGGAATGTCACCTGCTTCTTTCCAAGCATCGTGAATTTCTTTAAAGCTTCCGAAAGCAGCGCCTATATTTTCTTCGTTTTGAATGATGTCTTTTAACTTTGCAATAATTGCCTTTTTCGTCTTCAGATTATTCTCTTGTACTTCCTTTTTCAAATCAGATGCATCCTTGCGTTTCATCTGAAAAACGCGATAAATTTCATTGAATTCTTCACGAACGGGGTCAACTTCTTTGTTGTCCGTAACTTCTTCGCCAGCCTCTAATAAAGCAACTTGACGAAGACGTTCTTCTTCTATCAAAAAGTCCTCGAATTTGCCTCTCAATTCACTGACCGATCGGCTAGCTTTGAGATATTCCGTAGTATCCGTTAACTTTTTAAGTTCTTCTAAAAATTCAATCTTATTCATAATCTGTTAATTTAGGCAATAGCTTCATTCATCGTGAAGCTAGATAGTGCTACAAACTCTTCAATTCTATTTTCTACTTCTTCTTTTGTTATTGTTGTCAATTTCTCTGTTCCGAATTTCTCACAGCAGAAAGATGCTAATGCTGATCCAGCAATAACCGCTCGTTTCATATTTTCGAAGCTGATGTCATTCGTACTTGAAAGATAACCCATGAATCCACCTGCAAAAGTATCACCCGCGCCAGTTGGATCAAAAACTTCCTCTAATGGAAGGGCAGGAGCATAGAATACGTTTTCACCATGGAACAACAATGCTCCGTGTTCTCCTTTTTTAATAATCAAATATTTACAACCCATTTCACGAATTACTTTCGCAGCTTTCAAAAGACTGTATTCACCTGATAATTGACGTGCTTCCTCGTCGTTTACAATTAACAAATCAACTTTTGCAATTGTTTTTTTCAAATCGTCCATTGCTATGTCCATCCAGAAATTCATCGTATCCATTGCCACTAATTTCGGACGAGTTGTCAATCGGTCAATAACAGATGATTGAACTTGTGGTGTTAAATTACCAAGCATTAAATATTCTGTTCCTTGGTATGATTCTGGAATAATAGGATCGAAATTCTCCAAAACATTCAATTCCGTAACCAAAGTGTCACGTGTATTCATGTCATTGTGATATTTACCAGACCAGAAAAATGTTTTTTCACCTTTTTTTACTTGAAGACCTTCTAAATCAACACCTTTAGAACTCAATTGGTCCAACATTGGTTTAGGAAAATCATCACCTACAACTGCAACAATTTTTTGATTTTTTTCGTAAAACGAAGCCGATAAAGCTATATAGGTTCCCGCTCCACCGATTATTTTATCTGTTTTCCCGAATGGGGTTTCAATTGCATCAAAGGCAACACTTCCAACTGTCAATAAACTCATAAATATTTTTTTGCTCGCCAAAGTTACGTAAAAAGCCATTATTTACCCACAAAGCCTGCGATTCATTATTTTTAAAGTGTCGATTTATTCTCAGAAAAGATATTCCATGTTTAATTGTGAATAGAAACATGGGGAAATTGGTAATTACTCGTCGCTCATGCCTATTTTTGCTTTGCGAATGAAGGAGACGAAAATATACCAAGTATTAATCTTTTTGTTTGGCGTAGCAATTCTATTGGGCGCTTTGACCATAGTTGTGCCTCAAAAAGGTTGGGATTTAGGTTTGTTCAAAATCCGCTTTATGGCAAAGGAGGAGGTTTTAACTCCAAAAAAGCAAGAGAAGAAAGACATTACAAGTATTATTGAAGGTGTAAATACGGCAGTAGTCGAAGAAATAAAACCAGTGAAACACAAGGTTACTTCAGAAGGAAATGTTGGCGCACCAGGGAAAATTAATTACGAAATAAACAATGCTTCGGAAGTTGAAAAAACTGCGGGCTCAAAAAAATACACAGAGCAATTTTTCCAGAAATTGAAAGATCTCTCAGGTTCAAAGAAAAAAATTCATGTGCTTCATTTCGGAGATTCTCAAATAGAAGGAGATAGGATGACTGGATTTATTCGTCAACGCATGCAGGAACAGTTTGGGGGAACAGGTCCAGGAATGATTCCAGCAGTTAATGTTTATCCAACTTTGGCATTCCAACAAAGCTACTCTCAAAATTTTGTCCGATATACTTGTTTTGGTGGACCAAAACTTTCTAATCGAAAATACGGTATTTTCAATTCTGCGGCACGTTTTACGCCTCAGGTTCCAGACAGCACTATGACCGAAGAAACCGAGGCATGGATAGAAATTCGTCCAGGAAACGGAGCTTATAATCGGGCTAAGATTTACAACAATGTGAAGATGTTTTACAATAGCTGTGTTGAGCCTTGTAAGGTGAAAGTTTATCAAGGAGGCACACTTATTCATGAGGAAGACCTTCTTACTGACGGAGATTCACATACGCTGAAGCTTAGTTTTAAATCCACTCCGAATAGCCTGCGTTTTGTTTTCACAAGTAAGTTGAGTCCAAATATAAATGGCTTTTCTTTGGAGGGTGATTATGGACTTCAAGTCGACAATATTGGCATGCGTGGTTCAAGCGGTACGTTTTTTGGTGCTATTAATCAGAATTCATTTGCCAACATGATGAATGAATTGAATGTAGAAATGGTAATAATGCAATTCGGTGGAAATTCTATGCCGGCAATGAAAGATAGTTCGGATGTACGTGAGTATGCCCGCTATTTCCAAGGTCAGCTAGGAACTTTACGCAGACTTAAACCAAATTTAGCCATTATGGTTATTGGCCCAAGTGATATGTCGAAGCTGAATAACGGCGTTTATGAAACCTATCCCTTATTGCCATATTGCGTGAAACAAATGAAAAAAGCAAGTTTGGCAATGAACGCTGGCTTTTGGGATTTATACGATGCGATGGGAGGTATGAATAGTATGCCTGCTTGGGTTGAAAAAGATTTAGGAAGACCAGATCATATCCATTTTAGTATAAAAGGGGCGAGTGTTGCTTCACAACTTTTTTACGATGCCTTTATGTCTGAATATTTAAAATTTGCAGAAAAATGAAAATGAATTTTAGCTTTATTGTTCTTCTATTATTGCTGGTTTATCGCACAGAAGCGCATGCTCAAGTTAATCTTGTGCAAGATTCTTTGACTGCATATCGTCCGGCACAGGCTGTGGCTTTTGATTCTGTTTTCGTTGCAAAATATCCAACAGTAAATTTCGATTTGAATTATTTCCAGTTTTACTCTGAGAATAGTCCGAATTGGGATTATCTCTACGACAAAATGCAATGCATGATTGAGCAGAGGAGTGAAAAATTGAATTTTTACCATATCGGTGGCTCACACTTGCAAGCAGATATTTATACTCACGATGTTCGCCAGAAAATGCAAACGACGTGGAAAAAGCTACCAGGAGAAAGAGCTTGGGTGTTTCCTTTTGATCTTGCAAGAACGAACAATCCTTGGAATTATGAGTTTAAATCTGCGAACAACTGGGAGCGATTTAGAAGTGTAGTTTCCTCGCAAAAAGACCAGGATTATGGGGTTTTAGGCGCTATGGTGAGCAGCACAGATTCTATCATGAATTTGACATTCAGATATGACAAAACGGAAGTAAGATCCAATTTTAATAAAATCAGAATATTTCACAACAAAGGCAATTTGCCTTTTGATTTCAGTTGGGGAGATAACGAAAAATTGTGGTGGACACAATCTACAGATACGGTTGTTGGTTATACAGAAGTAGTTTTTAGCGAGCCTCTGTTGACCTTTGATTTACAAGTTGAGCGATGTACAGTAGAAAAAACTCCATTTGAATTATACGGCTTTCAGCTTCTAAATGAGTCGCCAGGAATATCTTATACGAGCGTTGGAATAAACGGTGCCGGTTTGTACACCTACTTAGACTGCAAAAGTTTTGAGGATCAATTGAAGACTTTACCGCCAGACTTGTTTGCTTTTTCAGTAGGCACGAATGATGGAAATGTACCCTATGATAATTTTGACCCGCAAGTGTATAAGAGTAATTTGGAAAAAATGATTCAGATCGTACTTAGGGCAAATCCGAAATGTGCAATTTTATTGACTGTTCCGAACGATTCATATTATCATAAAACTCAATTGAATAGAAACATCGATCGTGAAAGAACTGTGATTCGAGAATTGGCAGCACAATACCAAGTTCCTGTTTGGGATTTTTATGGAATAATGGGTGAATTGGGTTCTTCAAAAACATGGTATAGAAATAAATTGATGCGTTCAGACTTGGTTCATTTCAGTGTTGAAGGCTATCATTTGAAAGGTGATTTGTATTTCGATGCCTTTCAAAAATTTATGATTCAGTTTGATAAACGAAGATTAGAAAGTTCTAAAAATGAAATAGGTGGGGAGCATTGATCGATTAGTATCTGTTTTTTCTTTTGATTTCGACACGGCGAATCCACTTAGTTTCACGCAGCTAAATTTTTGGATATTCTTTTTAGCTGTATTTGCTGTTTTCACCCTTTTAGAGCTTTCCAGAAAAACGAAACTTGTATCATTCTTCGCAGTCGTAATTCTTGGGTTAACGTGCTTCCAATACTTCGATACAGCCTTGTTATTGTCCCTTGTTGGACTCAATTACTTTATTTTTAAAGAGAGTTTTCCTCAAACATGGCAGAAATGGCTTGTTTTTTCCATAGTGAATGGAGCGGCAATTGCTTATTACGGATATAAAATCTATTGTCAGCATTTCATCTTAAAACTTTCAGCTTACGATTGTTGGATTTTGTTTCTTGGAGCTGTTTTCTTGCTGTCGAGATTCAAGGACAAATTCTGGGTAAGAAGTTTTTTCTTGACGGGAATAAGTCTGTTCTTTTATTACAAATCTTCTGAGTTATTTGTTCTATTGTTGGGCTTGAGTTTGATGGTAAACTTCTTCATGGGGAGGTGGATTTTTTCTTCAGAAACAAATCTCCGGAAGAAATGGATTATTGGTTTTTCAGCTATTTTCAACATTCTAATTCTAGGTTATTTTAAATATGCTTATTTCTTTACGGATGCATACAATGAGCTTTTCCACACGGATATAGAAGTCATCAATCATTTTGCGCATTGGGCTAATGGTTTTTGGGGTGAAGGTTCATTTTCTGAGCGAATCATGCTTCCAGTGGGTGTTTCATTCTTCACCTTCCAAAGTATTTCATACGTAGTAGATATTTATCGAAAAGAAATTGAGCCAGTAAAAAGCTTTTTTGACTATACATTTTTCGTCACCTTTTTCCCACAACTTGTTGCTGGACCTATCGTTCGAGCAAGAGATTTTATCCCTCAAATTCACAAACCATTTCAGCTCGACAACAAAGATTTTTCTTGGGCAATCGTTCAAATTGTAAAAGGTTTACTTAAGAAAGTTGTCTTAGCCGATTACATCGCCATTCATTTCATCGACTTAGTTGCAGACGCACCGGAGACTTTTCCTGGATTCGTGAGTATTCTAGCCATGTGGGGCTATTCTCTCCAGATTTATGGAGATTTCTCAGGGTACACCGATATTGCTATCGGAATCTCCCGATTGATGGGCTTCAAACTCTTAGAGAATTTCAATTCGCCATACAAAGCAATAAGTGTTGCGGATTTTTGGCGAAGATGGCATAAATCATTAGGCTCGTGGTTGAGAGATTATCTATACATTCCTTTAGGGGGAAATCGGACGGGCGGGATAGGAACGTATATAGCATCGACGGTTGTATTTATTTTCTTGATATTTATTACGCATTGGTACGAATTGATTTTCGTTTATCTCGGGTTAATGATTTTATATATTTATGGAGTTTTGTTTGTCAAAAACTTTAAAAAGTTGATTCATCGAGATTTAAACTTGTTGATTACGATGGTCGTTGGCGGCTTGTGGCATGGTGCTAGTGAAAACTTTGTGATTTGGGGAGCCATGAACGGTTTGGCATTAATTATTTACAATTATTGGAAGAAGGTAAGTCCATATGAAGACAAAAAAGGCCCATTTGTTCACTTCTGGAAAATATTCATCACGTTCAATTTTATAACCTTTACCAGAATTTGGTTTAGACTGGAAGATGATGGACAACCGCTGGTCATGTTAAATCAGATCGCCAATCATTTTGATTTTTCTTGGTCGGTTTTTGTCAAAGTGCTATCAACATACAATTCTGTTTTCATTGTGATGATTATTGGCTATATAATCCATTGGTTACCAGCAAAAATAAAGTTAGCTTGGGAATATCGTTTTGAGCGTTTTTCATTACCCATGAAAGTACTTTCAGTCTCAATAATATTGGTTGCAATGTACCAAGCAATATCCGATGTGAGCAAACCCTTCGTTTATTTTCAATTTTAATTTGTCTCTTGAGTTAATGTCAAAAAAAAACCGTCTTGGCTTAGCCTAGACGGTTTTTAGAACAGCGGTTTAAGTTATTGACTTATCTTTTCTATTGCCTCTTACAACAATACTTTCAGTGAAAAGAGCGAAAATTTAAACAGGTTAATTTAAATCCCCTTAGTTCTACGAGTAAATTTAAGCACTTTTACGCCCGTTTTTTACTTTACTATAAAAGTGCTATTAAAATTAGTAAACGGTCAATAAACTTATTAAATGGAGAATTGATTTAGTAAATGGCGCTTTCTTCTGGAGAAGGGGATTTTAATTCCTGACTTTAAAATGAGGTAGCCACTATCTTTTGGCGAATATCGTTCAATGAATTTAACATTTACAATAAATGATTTATGAACTCGGATAAAAGCACTTTCGTCCAACAAATTTTCAAATTCTTTTAATGTTTTAGAACTCACATGTTTTTCTTTTTCACAGCAAATCAAAGTATAGTTGCTAGATGCTTCAAAGTAGTGAATATCATTTTTATTTAAAAATTGAAGATCACCATTATTGTGCACGGCAAGTACCTCAGATGATTTTGTTTTTTCCTGGTTCAATGCGGCCAAAAGTTGATTTATACTACTAGAGTCATCTTTTTGAGTAGTTTGTTTTGACAATCTTTGAACCGTGTTTTCAAGTCGCTCTACGTGGATAGGTTTCAGTAAATAATCAAAAGCTGCGTATTTAAAAGCTTGGATAGCGTAATTATCGTATGCAGTTGTAAATATTATTTTCCCGTTAAAACCTTTCATTGTATCAATGAATTCAAATCCAGACATCTTAGGCATATTAATATCGATAAAAAGGATATCCGGATCTAAATTCTCGATTTTTTCTAAAGCCTCCATTGGATCTTGCGTGACGAGCAGAACCTCAATATTAGGACAATATTGATCTACCATTGAGTTTAACAATTGGCAAGCTGACTTTTCGTCATCGAGAATAATCGCTGTCAAATACTCAGTAGGATTCATTTCTTGTTTCATTTTGTTTTATAATAGGAAATTTCACAGTCACAATTGTTCCATGGTTTAACGTATCTTTTGATTCAATATTTAATTCAATTTTCTTGTGATAGATTTCTTGAAATAGATTAATTCGTTCTTTGCAATTTTGTGTTCCTTGGGATTTGTGATAAGGACGTGATTTTTTTCTTTTAATTTCTACTTCAAGACCTAACCCATTGTCTTCAATTTCACAAATTAATTGAGATTGAACCACTTTGAATCGGACAGAAATATTGCCTTTATAATCCAAACCAGCGACTCCATGCCAAATTGCATTCTCAACGAAGGGTTGAAGTAATAAAGACGGTAGAGCTATTTCAGAAGGCTCAATGGACGGGTCAATATGAATTGAGTAGTCAAACTGACTTTCCAAACGTCTTTTTTCTAAATCTAAATAGGCCTTCAAAAATTTAATTTCTGTTTCTACGGAAATCAAGTCCAATTTTGCTTGATCCAATATATTTCTCATCAAATTGGCAAAATCTGCCAAGTATATTTGTGCCTCTCGCATGTCATGCGTGCTCATGTAACTTTGAATTGAATTTAAGCTATTAAAAGTGAAATGAGGATTCATTTGCGACTGGAGTGAAAGCAATTCTGTTTTCAATTCGTTTCTTTTTCTTTCAGACCGTTTTAAGCTGCGATTGCGAATGATTAAGATAATGGCAATGGTTACTAAAAGAAAACCAATAATAATCAAGTATATATTTTGATACCATTTTTCATTTACGGAAAACTCGATGGTTTTAATATCAGAATCTTTAAAGAAAATTGATTTTACAAATATTTCTAACTTATAATCACCTGGACTCAACTGCAAAAACGTGAATGTTTCAGAGTTGTTTTTCACCCAATCCGAACCGTTCAATCTATAAAAAAATTCTGTAGAGTGTTTGGTGAAATTAGGAGCTGAGGTGACGATTTTTATATTGTCACCATATTCTATTATATTGCTCTTCGAATTGAAGTTTACGGAATTAACTTTAAAATCTTCAATAAATAATTCTAGTTTATTTAGTTTATTTGATTTTTCATTATTTGATGAATATAGACCGTTTTCTGTGGTTATGAGCAAGTATTTGCCAACATCCTCCATGTCTACAACTTCAGAAGTCAAAATATTTGTCTTTAAATCTATTCGGTTCTTCTCATAAACAGCATTATCAGAGATTAAAATTTCCTGCAAACCCAGGCTAGTGGCCAACCAAATAGTGTTTCTTTTTGAATTGCGCAACAGGGTTACCTGATTACTTAACAAGCCGGATTTTGAATTCAAATTTGAAATGGTTTTACCATCGAAAATTAATAAGCCATTATTTCCTGTAGAAATAATTAGTTTTCCTTGATATACGGCCAAATCATTTACCCTAGTGTTTTCAGTTTGGCTCGTCAGAATTTTCTTCGGCTTACCTTCAATGAGTTTAAATAGGCCTGTTTGTGTAGCTATATATAATTCGTTTTTGTACTCAATTATTTTTCTTGTTTTCCCGAATAATTGACTGTAATGAAAATCGAGTTTTTTTAACTTAGAGTCAAGTATTACAACACCACTATGACTTGTTAAATAGTACTTTTGGTTAAAATATATTGTTTTGTAAGTGGAGTGTGTAAAAGGGTAGGTTTGAATTTTTTTACCGGGTGTAACAATCTCAATTTTAAATTGCGTATCATAAAGTAATGTGCCGTCCTGAAAGTATTGTACGTTTTGAATTGTTGCGTTTTTATCGTTAGTTCTGTAAAAATCGGTCAATTCACCTCCATTCGACGTCATTATTTCTCCATTGTCAAAACCGTAAAAAACAGAATTTTTATATGCTGACTGAGAAGTGATTTTTTTATCAATTTCCTTAAAAATTTCTCTCAATTCATTTGATGGGAAAAAATAAATACCTGTTTCTAATGATGATGCCCACATGTTCCCTGCTCTATCAAATTTCAAAGAAACTACCTGTTTATTCTTTAAAATGTGTTTTTCAAGTGTAACTTTCCCCCCATCGTTTTTAAATATATATATGCCTTTTGAAGTGCAGTAATATGTTTTGGAATTATGTATTAAAAGGTAGTAAGGTATTCCATATTTGCTGTTACCAAATTCATTATTGATGTTTAGTTTCTTTGAGTTCTCTATGAAATTGTTCTTTGTGTATTCTACGGATCGATTTAAACAAGAATTTAGATTATAATAACCTTTTGTAAATGGGGGTAAAAACTTATTAATATTGATAGTATTCGTTTTAGTATTTGCATTCAAATAACTCAAACTTATTATTTGATTATCAATTGAGGTTACGACACTACAAGGGGAGCCGACGTTTTCTTTTAAAAATTTGACTTTTAAACTCGTATCGAATTCTAGAAACCCATTTGTACAGCCTAAATAAATTTTACCATTTTTTAATTGTGTAAATTCACTTGAAGAGGTAACCACGACATTTTCACCTTTGATAGTGATTTTATGGATTTTACCATTTTCAAGATAACTTGGTAGTCTATTGTTATGATGAAACCAAATCCTTCCTTTATTGTCTTCAAAACAACGCAGAACAGTATTGTCATTTAACCCATCGTCGGTTGTGAAATTTTGAAAAGTATTACCATCATAGTATGTTACTCCAAAGTCTGATCCGAACCAAACTTTACCTTTTGAGTCAATCATTAAATCATAATTCGAATTAGTAGATAATCCATCAGAAATATCATAATTCCAAAAGGTATCATATTCCTGAGCAAAACTATTGCTGGCGGAATAAAGACCAAGGAATATGAACAGAATAAGTGGTCGAATCATGAAATGACTTTACATTAGTTTTGATCCAATTTCTTCACCATCGTAAGTATGGTTGCTAAAGCTACAGTTTCGCCAGTTTCATCATAAACGTCAACTAAGAATTTTACAATTCCTTTTGCAATATCATCTTCACTTTTCTTTTCTTGATCGATTTTTTCTTTTACAGTAAAACGAACACCTATTGTTGCTCCTGGATATACTGGTTTAACAAATCGAGCCTCATCTAATCCATAATTCAATAGAACCGGCCCTTTTTTGGGATCTACGAAAAGACCAGCAGCCTTAGAAAGAATGAAATAACCATGTGCTACTCGCCCTTCAAAAATGGTTCCTTCCAAGGACGTTGCATCCATGTGTGCATAGAAATTGTCTCCAGATACATTGGCAAAGTTCACAATGTCGGCATCCGTTACAGTATGTTTATGTGTGAAAACAGTTTCACCAATCACCAACTCTTCGAAATGTTTTCTAAATACATGTGGATTTGCTTCTGGCATTTCCGCACCAACTTGGAATTGTTGGGTGATATGTGTTATCGTTGTCGGATGACCTTGTATTGCGGTTCTTTGCAGATAATGCAAAACACCTCGTTTACCACCCATTTCTTCACCGCCACCAGCTCTTCCGGGTCCACCATGAGTTAATAGAGGCATAGGAGAACCATGACCAGTACTTTCTTTAGCACAAGCCTCGTTCAATACCAAAATACGACCGTGCATACTTGCTGCTCCAACTACAAATTCGGTTGCTTCTTGGTCATTTGGTGTAACAATAGAAGATACCAAAGAACCTTTACCCATTTTGGCTAATGCAATTGCATCATCGATAGTTTTGTATGGCATTATTGTTGAAACTGGTCCAAATGCTTCTATGTCGTGACAGTCTGTTTTATTGAAAGGGTCGTCATTTCTGAAAAGAATTGGTGAGAAGAAAGCTCCAACATTTTTGTCGGCTCCAACTACATCAAAATTTTCCATATCGCCAAAAACAATTTGTTGGCTTTGTTTCAATCGGTTTACAGATTCAGTTACTCGATCAACTTGAGTTCTAGTTGCAAGAGCGCCCATTCGAACTCCTTCTTGACTCGGGTCGCCAATTTTTGTGGTCGCCAAACGTGCTGCAATTCCTTTTTGAACTTCATCTATGAATTCTTCTGGCGCTATTATTCTGCGCACGGCTGTACATTTTTGACCAGCTTTTATTGTAATTTCTTTAACTGTTTCCTTGATGAAAAGATCAAATTCTACCGTCCCTGGAGTTGCATGTTTTCCTAAAACAGAAGCATTCAACGAGTCAGCTTCTAAATTGAAAGGCACACTTCGTTCAACAAACTGAGGCAAAGATTTAAGTTTTCTGCCAGTTGATGCGCTTCCAGTAAATGTTACAACATCTTGTGAATCAACAAAATCTAAAATTCCGCGACCTAGTCCGCAAACCAATTGCAAGGAACCTTCAGGTAGAATCTTAGAATCAATAATATCTCGAACCATTACTTCAGTTAAGTAGCAAGTGAATTCCGAAGGCTTGACGATTGCAGGAACACCAGCCATGAAATTGACAGCAATTTTTTCTAGCATTCCCCAAATCGGGAAGTTAAAAGCGTTGATATGAATTGCAACTCCTTCTTTTGGCACCATGATATGATGACCGATGAAAGTTCCATTTTTTGACATTGGGGCAGCAATTCCATCCACGTTGTATGGCAAATCTGGAAATTGTCGGCGAAGAGAAGCATTTGCAAATAAATTCCCAATTCCACCTTCTATATCTATCCATGAATCCACTTTTGTGGCTCCAGACCAAGCACTTACTTCGTAATAATAGTTTTTCTTTTCCATCAGAAAAAGGGCCAGAGCTTTCAACATTCTACCTCTTTCTTGGAAAGTCATTTTTCGCAAAGTATGTCCACCAGTTTTAACGGCATATTCCATCATGGCTTTGTAATCCAGACCTATACTGGATGTTTCACCAAAATGTTCACCTGTTATTGCGTTGTAAAGGTTCGTTTCTACTCCTTCACCATCGATCCATTTACCGAGAGCGTAGCTTTGATATCGTTGCATTCTTAGACTTTAAAAATTTGAAGTCTAAAGATAAGTAAAAACTGAAAAGAGATAAGCTTTGTGCGTTAGATTACCAATTCAAACTCACCAGCGTGAGCATCGATATAATC
>TARA_R110000737_G_scaffold337970_1_pt1 | contig 38576 bp, 23 predicted proteins | sample TARA_R110000737 | Tara Oceans TARA_R110000737 (sample SAMEA4398027) | marine metagenome | biome: Polar Biome; feature: [SRF] surface water layer (ENVO:00010504); material: water (ENVO:00002006), including particulate matter (ENVO:01000060) such as... | depth 5 m | reverse complement strand
CGTTCTTCCTTAGCGTGGTTCTACGAAGAAACCTTCCGATGGGGCCTCGTTGCGAAGATCACAAAACCAGTCGTGACTGTCATCGCAATGCGTGTAGCGGCAATCGGTCACCGCGACGGCAGACAATAAAGGGATCGCCTTGGGAACAAGAATGCCCAGAGAGATGGCATTCTCGATCGCATCATCTTGGTTGCGCATATCGGAATATTTCGCGATCAAAGCCATAGCTGGTTCCTTTCAAACGAGAGAAACGTTATAATCACAAAACACAAGATTTCTTGCAAAACATTTTTTATTATGGTTTCCTTTTCCCAGATTGCACGAAGTAACTCAGAGAACGTCAGTGCAGCGCACTCTTTGCGCACTGACACCTCAATGGTCCTGTGCATACAGGGTCACGGACAAACTCAAACTTTGGAAGATACCCCATGGCTGGCAGTGTCAATAAAGTCATTCTTGTCGGAAACCTCGGCCGCGACCCAGACATCCGGTACACGCAGGCTGGCAAGAAAGTCGCCAATTTCAGCATTGCGACCTCCGACCAGTGGCGGGACCGCCAATCTGGTGAGCGCCGCGAGCGTACGGAATGGCACCGTATCGTTGTTTTCAATGAAGGCCTTGCAGATGTTGTGGAGCGCTTTGTTAAAAAAGGCAGCAAGCTCTACATCGAAGGCGCGCTTCGCACCCGCAAATGGCATGGACAGGACGGAAAAGACAATTACAGTACTGAAGTTGTCCTTGAAGGTTACCACTCAAACCTGACCATGCTCGATAATCGTGGCTCTGGCGACGGCAGCTCCGGCGAGCAGGGGGCAGGATCTGCAATTGGTCAGGACACCGGCCCCGAAACGCTCCCGCCGGAGCTTGATGATGAAATTCCGTTCTGAAGCTTACCAACCGGCAACGATGCCTCCCTCCCCTGATCACCTGGCGCCCTTTCGAGGGCGTCTTTTTTTGCGGCGAACACAAAAGAAGCCGGCCCCTGGGGTCAGGAAGCCGGCTTCACTGGGGTAAGCCAAAAACGCCCTTGTTGAAGGTTGAATTCAGCTCGGAGCGGAGTATAGTAAAATAAGTTATTATAACGCAAGAAAATCATGGATCAGTTAACCGAGATTTTGCAAGAGAGCTTTGTTCTGGCCGGCGCACGCGAAGATGCTGATTGGCGAAGGCTGTCAGCAGCCCGTGAAACCATCGTTTCGCGCGCGGACGTCCCAGAAGTAACCGCCCGAAAGTGGATGTCTGTGGTCGAAAGCGGCAACGAGCCGGTTTCTTCCGCAGCCAACAAAAAAATTGTTGCCAAAATCGCGGGATGGGTCGGCTCTGAAGCCACCACGCAATGGGTTGATGCTTTTCGAAACTTTGACCAATCCAGTCGCCGCGTGCATCGTGCAGGCCTTGAACTTGCGGACCATGCAGGCATTGACGCGCGCCTTGACCTCGAAGGGCTCCGCGACGAAGGCGCCCTTCGTCAGCGTCTGATCGCAATCGCCGCACGCATAAACCCGACCCTTGATGTGCATCTTCCCAAGGAATTGTTTGCCGAAGGTGAAGGGCTTGTTGCGTCTGGTCTGAAAAGCACAGACAGGGCCGAAGTCGCCGGGATGTACGAACCGGCCAGACATCTTGCAACGATCTCTGTTGCACCGCGCTTTGACCGTGAAGATACAGCCTGGCATGAATCGTGGCACTCCATTGAACCGGTCTTGACCGACAAAGAAGCCAGCGCTTTGCAGAAGGCCTTCCCAGACAACAATCATATGACCAGCCCAGAGCGCGTCGCTGTTGCCTTCGCGCGCTGGGCAAAGCTTCGAGACAGATTGCCGCAAGATACGTCCTCAAATTTCAATCAAGCCGTCACAACGAAGCTCCGCGCCGCCCTCCTCCCCGCCAGTCAGGGGCCGGTGCATGACATCTTCGAAAAAGCTTATGACGGGACATTGGGCAAACGGATGATGAAAGTGATGCAGCAAACACAGCCGGATTTCTTGCAGAAAGCTCTAGCAAAGCCACGCGCAGCAAAGACCTCAGCCAGTGAAGAACCTTCGCGACAACCGGCCAAACAACGGAGAATGCGGCGATGACACAAACAGGCGGAATTGCCGCGGACCAGCTGGCAAGTTATGTCGAGCGCATCGAACGCCTTGAGGAAGAAAAAACCAACCTGATGGCCGACATTAAAGAGGTCTATGGCGAAGCTAAAGCCCTTGGGTATGACGTAAAAATTCTCCGGCAAATCATACGCCTTCGCAAGATGGAAGATCACGAACGGTCCGAGCAAGAAGAACTGCTTGAGACCTACAAACGTGCACTGGGGATGTCATGATTGTTGGAACCGTGACCTTGCCAAGCGGCGTGCAACTCGATCCGCAAAGACCAATGCTCAGGCAAATCGATATCCACGACATCGCCACCAACTTGGCGGCAATGCCTGTTTATTGCGGCCCGCTCACGCTCGAAATATCGGCCGGGCAATCTGCCTTGAATGCCGCCGGCATTTATGAACGCATATCGCCTAAACCAGAGCTACCTATCATTCATTACCTCCTGCTGCGCAACGCTTGGCAATACGCTCTGAAAGATGTGAGCATCCCTGCTGCTCACATGCTTGAGCGGGGCTGCCTTGATCAGCTTCGCGACATTCAGGAAGGCTTGCAAAACAAAATTCTCGCTAAATTTGACAGCCCCCCGACATGCCCCCCCAGCAGAGACAGGAAGTTCGCCTTGCGCTGCCGAGAACCGCGCAGGCAGGCCTTGCCTGCCTTAAAGAGTTTGAGCTTCTGGCACACCCACCCCTCCTGCTCTCTTCCGAGCTTGTGCGCGAAAAATACCTTGAATATTTCACGCACTGGGTGCCCGGGCCCGGGCGCATGCGGGTCGAACTGAATACTAACCTGTTGGACGCCTCTTACCCCCTTGCTGAACCTGGCTTGCAATGATGGTTTTTGCATTAATTATCCCAATGAAATAGCTTTTACGGCATTCATTTAACGGTTATACTGCAAGTATCTTGCAATATAATAGTTATGGTGGACAGATGTCGAACAACGCTGAACTCTCTGGACTGTTTCTGGTTAGTCCGACTGCGGCTACCAGCAAAGAGCTCGCAGAATTTCGTCGTCTGGACGCCCATCTCGCCGCGCGCGTGGGCCGGGTTGGTACCGCTGTTGCAGACCGTTTTCGCACCCTTCAAGACCTCGTTGGCCATAGCTCTGTGGGCACGGCGCCGCAATGGCGCAAGCGCGATGGGCAGCCTGTTTTCTCTACCGGAACCCAAGATGAAATAAGCTCGGGGCGATATGCCGTTATGCCCGGCCAGTCTTTACGCGCCTGGCGATCCGGTGAATTCATTGATGTGGCTTTGTTTGAAAATGGTGTACCAAACGGACATGCCACGCGCATCTTCGAGCGCGAATGGCCCGCAAGTCCGGTAGACCAGATTGCGCTGTTGAGCTTGCTCAATCCGGCCATGATGCAAGACACGCTCATTGATCGCGCACGTTTAGCGATTAACGAAATATCGCCAGGTGCAGATGGTCCCCTTCGCGACTGGGCGTTAAAACTTGATCTTTCCGATCCGGCAATCTTGTCGACGATGGCACCCACAAGCCTCGAGGCGCAAAAAGCGCTGCGCGCAAACGGCGCGTATTTTTCGACCGGCCAGCCAGATTGGGCGCTGACATCGGAACAGTATCTCGATAGATTTTTGATTGTTCCTCTCGATGGCGAAGCCGAACTTGAGCTGCGCGAAATCGCCGGACGCAATCTTGCCCAAGCTGAAAACTCCGACTTGAAAGGCGAATTCACCGTCTTTCAAGACATCGACAATTCCGACACGCTAATTGCGTACCGAAAGCGCTGGTTTTTGGACCAAAAAGGCCCTTTGCCCATCGCTATCCGCCATCGTGGCATGCTGCATGTTTTCGACGGTGAGACACACCAGCTTGATGCGGCTGCCAAGAAGTTTGGCAATATCGAAACTTACAGCAATGCGTGCGAAAGCAGCCTCCTATCGGGACATGCCGATCTCATTCGCACAGCGCTTGAGAAGAAACTTCCCGTCCCAGCCCATGTTCTTGATGAATATCCAACCCTTCGCCGCATGCAGTCTCCAAACTTGGCCGGGGATCAACGACCGGTTCCAGTGTTTGGTGCTGAAAATAACATGATTGCTGTCTCAAACCATGAAGACCGCGAAGTCATCTTTGCTAACTTGCTCGAACAAAACCGCGAGGGCATACAGGACGATTTTTATCTTCAGAATTCCTTTCTCGATCAAGCGAAAAAGCAAGCGATTGAAGCTTACCCTGAGGACTACTATCGAGCCGATGGGGATCTTCTAGAGATCGCCGAAAGTGCTCCTTATGCAGATCGGGTGCGAGCAGAGATAGAAGCAGAGTTTCGCACCGACAATCACCTTGATGATCAGGTCGAAATTAGCGACGAGTTGGCCGAAAATCTGTCTGATCTGATTACCGAAGCTCTGATCTATCAATGTAAAGACGACGCGCAGGACGACCCAAACCACGATGCTTGGACATGGCAAAACCCAAAGGAACCTGAGTTGGTCTTCGAAGACAATGACCTGATCGAGAGCATTTTCGAACTGGAATATGAACACGCTCGCAACGAGGTTGAAGAAGCGATTCAGCACATGTCGGTCCTTGCTGGACAGGATCCAGACGAGATCGTCGATTACTGCATCCTGCGTGATGAAAGCAACGACTATCATGTCTTCGAGGACCTACGCTCGAATTATTCAGCTACGAATTTAGGATCCTTCAGCACCTATGACGAGGCGACTGAAGCTGCCCGTCAGCATGCCCGGTATGGTCAGGTCAGTCGATCTTGGCCGGTGAATGAGGTGCAACCAGACACCAAATGGTTGCGCGAAGGATCGAAAGCCAAAAGGCTTACCATTGCATCAGGAGCCGGATTTAATCTTTGGGGCAAACCTGCTTGGCTGCGCGGCAGCTTTGCAATCCTTGCACCGTTCAAAGGCCGCCCGGGCTTTCAGGCCCATCATCTTCCGACCGGCCTTCCGGTTGGCCGGGTCTGGGGAACCGATCAGGAAGCTAAACGCTTTGCCGATCTTCTTGCTCCCAAACGAAATTGGGCAGAGCTTCGCGCTTCAGAAATTGATGACGTTCGCGATCTGGTGGCATCGGTCGAGCATCAGGCTGGCATTGAGGCCACAGAAACGCGCCAAGTAATCCGAACGCAAAACCGCAATCAGCGCCTGAAACGGCCCGCTGCACCGAGCATGGGCTTTGCGGGTCCGGTCGCGTTTTCAGCAAACTTGCTTGATGTGACCCCTCCCCTTTTTGATCTTGATAAACATGGGGAATTTCACCCCACCAAAGAAGACAAGAACTGGTTTCTCGACCAAATGCGAGAAAGAGCGTTTGGAACATCTGTCGCCGAAGAGTGGTTTGACACTCATATCGAGGCTTATAAGCCATCGCGCGAAACAGCCGCGCAATGGGCCGCTGGGACGCATTGGAAGTGGCATCAGATGGATGCGCAAGAGCGGTCCTCTCTGCTCGATCACATGGTGCAAGATGACGACGTCAAAAGTCAGCTGATCTTTACAGACATGGCAGACGAATTCGACGCCCACCTGAAGCATTTGGTAGAGGAAGAACTGAAACACTATTCAGATTCGGTTGTCCTCAATGATACGACCGGCCAAGGCTATCGTGCCATATTCCAGGCAAATGATCCCTCGTCGATGGAGATTTTTGCGCCGGGACCAATCAGCGATGAAACTTTCCTCGGATATGCAAGAGGCGAGAGCATTATTGATGCATTGCAAGACGCACATGACATCGCAGGTCAATACGCTCTGCGTGGCGTGCGCGCGATCGATGGTATTAACCTTTTCAGGGAACTTAACCCGAGAGGTCCGGAAGACGCTTGGCGACCAAGAACGATCGTTCTGTCAGAAAACACGCCATGCACGTCCCGGCTGGCCCGCGGGGTTGCTCAAAAGAGTTTCGGGATTGTTCGCACAGACTGGCATCTCGGCGAAAAGCAGCCAGGTGCCGCTGTTATTCACTTGGCAACTGGAACACCGATCAAGCCATTCTTCCGAAGAGATCAGGATGCGCTTGCGTTCGCTGAAATGATCGAAAAGCAAGCCGACTGGCACAGCATTGTTGATTATGCCGATTTCGCACGTGAAGCTGAAAAGCTGCGCGATATCGCGCGCAACACAAGTGCTGCCATCAAAGAGGTTTCGCGTGCTGAAGTGAACCGATCGCGCGCACCGTCACAGCCAAGGGCAAACGCCTTTGCAGGCGCTGTTGCTTTCAAGGTGATGCCTGCCGCGAAACATGAGCGCGAGATTTACAAGCTCATTGATGATGCAGATCCGTCGCGGCGGATGAGTGAAAAGTGGCAGGATTTTCTGACGCTGGCATCCGCAGCACATCGAGGCGCAGCATTACCCAAGAATAGTGATGCTTGGCGCGAAAATGAAAGTCGGTATCTCGATATTGTTGACCGATATCGCAAAAACAACCGACTTGCGGATATTAGAGAGAATTATCCGAACGCGCTTGGCCATTTAACGGCGGCGTGTCGACAATATGAAGACGATACGTTGGGCCGTCTGCATATGCAGATCGCGCCTAACAGCGCTCTTGGTCAAGAATTCACGCCGTTCGAAATGGCTCTCCTAATGACTGAGCTGACGACCAGCAATCTCGATGCTGATCAAATGCAACAGCTAAATAGCGGCAAAGGTTTTATCGAGTTTTCTGATCCTACATGTGGGGCTGGTGTGATGGCGATAGCACAGGCTGAAAGTCTTCTTCGCAAACATGTCGATCCTAAGCAACACATGCGCGCATACCTGACCGATATCGATAAACGCGCATGTGATATGACCTACCTGAACATGGCGTTGCGCGATATCCCAGCACTTGTCACGCATGGCAATACGCTATCACAAGAAATCTACTCTCAAAGCATGACGCCGGCTTTCGTGCGGGCGCGCTATGACGATATCATGAAGGACAGAAAGGCGATTAACAGTCGCGACGATCAAGAGACAGGTCTGTTTGACCCGAAATTCTCTACCGGAGGTGATTACCGTAACCTTTCTGAAAGCCTTGTTGGCCTTGGGGCAGGTCCAGACCTTCTTGACCATACGTTCGTTCCATCGAACGACCCGGCCAAGGGTGTTCCGGGTGAATATGCGAGACTGCAGGATGTCAAAGACCTTCTCTGGCACGCGAATCTGGTCTTTGATCAAGCAGAGAAGTTCGGGCTGTCTGATCCCCATCCTGAACGAAGCGCTATGCCACCTCACAAACTTTATGACGAATACCATATAGCGCTCGGAGCGCGGGTAGGATCGTTTATCGACAATCTTGAAATTGCACATCCGACTACCGTTCGACAAGCGCAACCGCTTCTGTCGCAGCTTGCCGAATATGACCATAGATTTGACGCCTATGTTGAAAAGTACAATGCGGCCGAGACCAACTATGAGGCATTGGCCAAACCGCGTTGGAAAGTAGCCGATCAAATGCCTGTTTTCGGCGCTGAGGAAGTGATGGCGGTCAATGACATCGACCTTCCGGATGATGGGGCGATCCAAGACAGGGTCGATGAGCTGATTTCATTCTATGAACGTCAGGTGCATGCCGAAAAACTGGCGAAGTTTGGAGACGACTTCACCATCGATGAGGACTACATCCAGACGGTCGCCAGAGATCGCAAGGATGATGCGATCAAAAAACTAGCCGAGAGAGGTTTGCCGGCGACGGATGAGGCGATTGAACGATTGGCAATTGAGATTGTTGCCGATGAAATCACTGCGAAAGGGCTTCATACCGGCGACATTGATGAAAAGGGCTTCGCGCGTGTTCATGAAGACGGCATTGTATCGATAGCTGAATGGCGTGCCAGAGAAGCCGCTTTTAGCGAACTCAATGAGCTGGCCGCCAAATCGGCCTCTGACAAAGACGGTCTCGGATATTTGATCCGCAAAGCGCCAAGAGATGAATTCTTCGCACTATCTTACCTCGACTTCCCACTCGCCTCTACTCACACCTACAAAGAGGCGGTATTGCTCGCAATTGCGCATGCGCAAGGCTCCGATATTGACCAGCTTCGCAATCCCGACGAACCCTTAAACCCTTTAGGGCCAACCGATCGCTTTATGCGACGTGATACCGTTTATCATGCGTCCCGACCGATCTCCGATGCCATCCATTCTATTGGTAAATTGGTGGACCCGGTTGTGCGTGGTCACTTTGCTGTATCGCGCAGCATAGATTCAAAACCAGGATGGTATATCACGCACCTGCCCACCGGTTACTCGTGTGTAGCAAGAGCACAGCGTTTTGCCACTGAAGAGGATGCCCGTGACTGCGTCGAAAAGCTTGAATCGAAGGCAGACTGGGGCATTACCCGTAGGGATGTCGGGCGCTGGATTAATGCACCAGAAAATCAGGACATGCGGCGCAGCTGTTTTGAGCTGATCGAACAGGAGATCGAAACCTCGATCGAAGGCGCACGAATGAAGCAAAACGAAGCTCGCGACAAGAGCAAGACCGCGCCTTCTGGTCATATCGCGGGCCCCGTCGCCTTCAAAACCGAAGTGTCTGAGCAAAATTTATCGAACATCCTCTCTATGGATGATGAACGTCGCCTCATGCAGTCGATTGTGCTGCATCTAAAGGAAGACAATTCCTTTAAATCAGTTCGTGATCTGCGGTCCTTCGCCGCAGAAACGCTTGGTATTTCGATCCCATCAAAGCACCTGATCGCGCGCGCGGTTGAAGAAGTGGCAGAGCGTGCCATGGTGAGGGTTGCCGGGGATGTCTATAAAAACCATAGCGGCCCGACTTCAGAGCTCATCGACAAGCTTGCAACACTCCAAAATCAGTTGCCGAACTTTGCGACCAGAACGTCTCGTTCCGCAGAGCTTCAAGCTTATTCGACACCTCTTGCTATTGCGGGCCTGGCAGCACGGCTTCTTGACGCTGAGCCGGGTGAAGTCGTTTATGATCCGGCAGCGGGAAATGGCGCGCTTTTAATCGGACAAGGTGTCGCTGACCGAAAAGCCAACGAAATTGACAGCTCACGCGCACAAGCCCTTGAGGCTATGCAAGTCAGCTCATTTGACGCAACGCTGCTCAAACCATTCGGGTACTATCAGCATCTTATCGCCAACCCGCCCTTTGGCGCGCTGAGCCACGAACAGGGCAAAACCCTGCTGCTCAGTGACAATGGTTTGTCAAACGACACTCTCAAATATCCCCGCGCGGTTTCGACGTCACGCCTGCACCATGCGATCGTTTGGAACGGCCTGAGCGGCCTGCCCGAAGATGGCCGCGCTGTCCTCATTCTTCCGTCCGTGCGCGCTTACAGTGCGGAAGGTCGCGAGCAAGGGTACGAACAGGCTGGTTTGCGCCGGTTCCATTGGAAACTTTATGACCGTTTCAATGTGACAGAACACATCACATTGGCAGGCGACCTTTATCGCCAACAGGGAGCCGCTTGGCCTGTCGACGTAATCGTTATTGACGGCAAGGGCCGCTCGGCCCTGCCGCTGCCGACACTGTCAACCCCTCCCGTTATTCACGCGTTCGATGATCTTAAGGAGATTTGTGATGTCTTCGATGCAAACCAGCAGAAGCTGGATCAGCCGCCTTCACTATCTGCCGTCGCAAAGCTTTATTCCGAAGGAGAAGGCACTGTTCGGAACCACCTTGTTTCCAGCCGAAACGACGATGGTGACACCAGAGAATTACCTGAAAGCACTCCGCGCGAAGCTGATCGCGATAGAAGAAGTCCTGCCCGGGGCGATGGCACGGATCATCCAATGCGTGCCGGTGGACAACCTGCCGACCAATCCGCAAGGAATGATGACGAACGAGGAATTCAGAGCATGGTTGCGCCCGTTGATGTGGGACTTGCCGCATCCGCCGTTTCAGGAAATTCCAGCACACCAGACACTTCTGGATCTGGACGAGCTGATGCTGGAACTCGAAGCATGAATGAAAATCTGGTTGAGTATAAACCGCTTTCAAAAGCCAAGCGGCTCGATACGCTGATGCCCGCCAACCTTGTGGACAGCTTTGATAAAGCAAAAGTCCGCCTGATTGCGTCTGTTGGCGACGTCGACGAATATGTTCAGGGCAAGATCGGTTACGATAGCAAAGAAGCGCTTTATCGCGGTTTGGCAGCAGAGCAGATCGATGCGGTAGCTTTTGCGATCCATCAGCATGAAACCGGTGGATCGTTCATCAACGGCCATCTGATGGGCATTGGTAAAGGCCGCGTTGCGGCTGCGATGATTGTGTACGCACACAATCATGGGCTTACACCGGTATTCCTGACCGAACGCCCGAACCTCTATCCGGCTATCATGCGCGATCTTTCCGATATCGGGTTTGGCCACCTACGTCCCCTCATCACCAATGACGGATTGACCGGCAACCAGGCATTGGAACTGCCCGATGGACGGGTTCTCTCAACCCCGAACAAAGCCAAACATGATGCCGAGCTGGTTCGTATTCGCGATCAAGGGCATTTGGGCAAGGATTACGACTTTGTCATGACCACTTGGTCCCAGACGCAAACCGTCCAGGGTCATGAAACATTGCGCCGCATGTTGCTCGAACGCCTCAGCAAAAACGCCCTGCTGGTGCGTGATGAAAGCCATAATGCTGGCGGTCAGGATCAGCTTTTCAAGCAGCCAGGACCGCCTAATCGCGCCGAGTTTGCGCGGGAACTTATGTGGGACGCCAAAGGGGTCTATGACAGCTCCGCGACCTGGGCCAAAGCGCCTCATACCATGGATCTCTTTGGCCGAACCGACTTGCGCCATGCGGTGCGCAATCCCAATGAAATCGGTTCGGTCATTTCTCAGCATGGCTTGCCAATGCAGCAAATGGTCGCATCAATGTTGTCGGAATCGGGACAGTACATGCGTCTGGAACGTTCCATGGTCGGGATTGATTACGACTTTTCAGTCGTCAAAATCGATCCCAAGAGGTTTGACAAGTTTGCTGAGATCCTCGAGGCAATCGCAGCATTTGATAACGAAAAGCAGAGCCTTCTTAAAGGCAAGTTGGGTAACACCCTTAAAGCGGCAGGTGAGAAAGCTCTAGCTGATGGCGCGACGGGAGAAGTTGGCATTAATTCTGTCAACTTCACGTCGCTTCTTCACAACATCGCCCAACAGGCAGAATTGTCCTTGATGGCCGATACGGTTGCCGAGAAGGCAATTCAATCGCTCGAAAACGGTCAAAAGCCGTTCATCACGTTGGCCAACACCATGGGCGCCTTTCTTTCTGAGTTTGTCTCTGAAAATGAGTTGCAGCCCGGTGATGCGATTGATGCGAACTTTGGCGATGTTCTCAAGCGCTATCTCGTGCGCTCACGCGACGTCACGGTCGGAACACCCTTCTCTGAACAAGAGCGCATCCATCTGACAGACGAACAACTCGGCTCGACCGGTAAAGCGCTCTATGACCGTGTTGCTAAAATGATCGAACAGGCCGATTGGTCCGGGATGCCGGTAAGCCCGATTGATCACGTTAAAAACCGTCTTGAAAAATCCGGCTATGCGTTTGGTGAATTCACCGGACGCTCGGAAGGTATTGATTATTCTGGCGACAAGCCGGTCTACTATCGCCGCACACCAGCAGAGCGGTCCAAAGCCGCGGACGTTCGAACCGAAGCCGCTTTTAATGATGGTTCAATCGATGCTGCCATTGGTAATGAAAGTGTTGCTGCGGGTATCACACTGTCGGCCAACGCCAATTTTGCGGATCAGCGGCCACGGCTCGACATCACCTGGCAACCTCATCCGGACATCACCAAGCATGTCCAAATGAAAGGTCGTGTCAATCGGACAGGACAGGTTCACAAACCAAGTTATTTGCATCTGTTGACAGACATCCCGGCGTCCAAACGGATGGCCGCGCGATTGGAGCAGAAACTGCGTTCGCTAAACGCAAATACAACCGCCAATCAAAAGGGTCTATTCCAATCAGGCGGCATTGATGTGCTCAACGAAATCGGTGATCGGGCCGCAGCAACGGTCATGGAAAACAATCCGGCAATCCACCGTCGGTTCGGGTACCCGCTTAAGTTGGCCAGTGGCGCGCGCGGTCTTGAAACCGAAGGTGCCGCCCGTAAAGTGACCGGACGCATGATCATGCTGCCGATCGCAGAGCAGGAAAAGCTTTACGCGCAGTTTGAAACCGAATTTCACGCTGAACGCCAGAAAGCCGAACGCCTGGGCCTCATCAAAGATGAAGCGCGTGTGCACGATCTTGATGCCCGCGAGATTGCTCGGGCGCGCTTGACGAAATCGGTTAGGGCCGAATCTCCTTTTGGTGGCCCGGTCTATATCAAGGAAATGAACGTTCGCAATACCGAAAAGCCATATCCGTTTGCACGCGTTCTTGCCGAACTCAACAAAAGCCTTGGTCTGGACCAATCAGCTGACATCTCCAATGCCCTGAGTAATGGGCGCGCACATGCCAAGGCATTGAAGGAGATGGCAAAAGAACAATTTGATCGCTATCGCGCCGTCTCTGTTGATCGGGCGAGCAGCCGTCGCAAACAAACCGTCGCGACACGCTTGGACGCTGATTTTTATCGCTTTGCAAAGCTTGTCGACAATTTCCCCACCGGTCGTTCGGTCCTGCTCAAGACGCCGGAAGGCAAAGATATTTATGGGATCGTCGGTGGGATCGCCAAGCGCGGCGGCTCGACCAACCCAGTTGCCCCATCCGCCTGGACACTCAAGCTTTATGTTGCAGATGGCGCCAAAGAAATTGAACTGCGCTTAAACGAACTGGCATTGCCAGGGGATAAGGCGTTGTCGAAGGACTACACACTAATCAAAGCCGATAAAGCGGCTTTGGATATTGATGGAAAGCTGGAAGTTCGACCAATTTCCGAGGCCTTCGATCGCCCATCAAAAAATGACCGTGAAACACGACTGTTGGCGACCGGAAATATCCTTTCCGCAGCAGATCAGTTTCGGGATGCCAAAGTCATCTATTTTACGACAACGCAAGGCGCAATTGAGGCCGGTTTGTTGTTGCCGCGCGGTGCCAAGGTGCAAGAGGTTCTTTCTCGTGCTGAGGTCCTCTTCAACACCCCCGATCAGCTGCGTGATTTCGTTGACGCGAAAGGCATAGCCTCGACGGCGGACAATGCTCTTTCGATCAGCAAACGCATGGACAAGATAGAGCTGCGTGCAAGCCGCGCGCGATCTACTGGCGGGCGATACTGGCTCGATAAAGACATCCGTGCCCTTACAGGTGACTTTATCTCAAGCGGCACCTCGATGGTGGCAGAGATCAAACCAAGCCTTCTGACCGATTTGGTTTCATTGATGCAAGAAAAGGGAATGACCCTTAAGGCATCCAGCAACCTTGGTGAGGCACGTTCCATCGTTGGCGCAGAGATGCCAGATATGGTCAAACGTGCGATCCCCAAACAGAAGGAAGCCAAGCCGCTCGACCGGTTTGTCATGCCATGGGAATTGCGCGGCGAAACCGCGGCACCCTTTGCTGCTGCGATCCAGTTTTCTACCGGCCGGCCGGTTGCGCTGCGCGAAGCCGAAGAGGGCAACTTGGTTCCGGTCAACCACAATGGCGCACCTGGACCACAGCCTGATGGCTCGCGTATCCATCGTATCCTCGATGTGCCGGAATACGTCTCCGCCGAACAACTTATGGCAAAAATGCACCTGGAGGTCGATCCAGGGCGATTTGTCCATAAGTTCGATCGCGTATTTTACTCAACCGGATCCTCCGATAGTGGCCTGACGGTCTATAATGATGAAGAAGTCCGGAATTTCCCGCCACACCACCAGTATGATGCATGGGCGCAGCGCCGTGGTGCAGCTCCGCAAGGTTGGGAAGCTGGCGATGTGCCCCTGCTCTCTCCCAACGGAGCTGTGCGGTATCCCGGCTTTACCCACCCCGAAGCGCCCGGACTAGCTGTTGTACCGTTCCCACGTCCTGGTCTGCGACCTGGCGTGTTTGACAGCGACGCCTTGCGGTTTGTCGCTCTTCACAAAGAAAGCGGGCAAGCCTTGTTGCCCGGCAACCGGTTTATGTACACCGCAATGGGTGCTGCGGCCGCGGCAACCAAGATGGCTGCTGATTTTGATTTTAAGAACCTTCGCTCGCCTGACGAAATGAGCCGACCTGAGCGCGCGCACGCCAACAAGGTCGTTGCAGACGCCTACGAAGCCGCGCGCGGCACAGACCGGGACGCCTATATCGCGTTTAATCTCGATCAGGGGGTTACCCCGGAATTCCGAGATTCCGAGCTCTATTGGCTGGTCGTTGAGGACGCAGCGGATCCTGACATCGATCTGGCCGCAGATATGTCGCAAACGTCAGGGTGTTTTTACCTCTATCCTGATCGCGATACCGCGCTCGATGTTGGCATGGAGGATGCGGCTCCGGTGCGCGCCCGTCTTCGTAACATCGCGGATCTGACAGCCGAGCCCTGGAGCCCAGAGGTTCAGGCGATCACCAAAGCGTTCTTCGAACAGCATGATAATATGCTCAAGATGGGGTTGTCTTCGACCTACTACGATCTCGGCACAGAGTTTGAAGAAGTCCAGAGCCGAGTGGATGCCGGTGAAGACGAGACGGCCGTGCTTGACGCGTTTGTAGAAGAAAAGCTGGCCGCGTTTGATTATGAAGCTTTCGAAGAAGCCGTTCGGCGGCAAGACTACCGCTCTGCCGGCGCTTATGACGGGGACCTAAAAGATGCTCTGATGGCGTGGCTCTCTGACGGGTTTGATGGTGTTAAGCTCTGGGAACCGTATGAATACGATGAAAAAGAGCTTGTCATTTTCAACGCCCGAGATGTTGAGCTTGCCTGGGATCAACTGGCGACATCTATCGAAATAGCCCGATCCGAAAAAGCCGAGCAAGAAGCACGGCGAGAAGAATGGGAAAAACAACGCAGTGCTGACGAGATCGCACGCCTGACCGAATGGCGCAGCGAGCAGATCGATGGGTTCGATCTGGCCGTGCTTCAGGAACGCGGCTTTAACGTCAATGATCTGCACTGGTTGTCGGTCCCCAACAAGCAATACCCGGAACTCGAACGCGCCTACGCAGGTGCGAACCCTGTGTTGTTTACCCGACGCACGGACGCTGAAACCCATGGCAGCTTTGATGAAGCCATTCCGGTCTATCTGCGTCGCGGGCAAGGTGTTGACCTGACGTCAGACAATGCAAATGCGCGCGCATTTCTCGACCAGCTCTCCCAAGTGCCTGGTTTGAACCTTCAGGATATCGCAAATCTTCCGGGCGGGGATGTTGGTGCACTTGGCGACGCCATCACGGATCTTGCCCGTGCAAAAGGTCTTGATTACGTCCAGTTCAACAACGAGGGCATAAAGCGATCGGTTCTTGCTGATACATCCGACATTTCGGTTGCCTGGGACGCGATTGAGCGCAAAAGCATCCACCGACGCGCCAGCGATACGATGGTTGGCCCTGCCCTGGCTGCCGCCAAACAAGCTGCAGCTTTAGAGGCGCCCCGACTTCTTTTGACCGGCCCTGAAGGTCGTGAAACTGCGGAAATGGCGGCGCGCGGGACAAACATCTTCCTACAAGCAGAAGAAGTGCGCCGTTTGGCGGGTAATGATGCTCTGCTGATCTTTGTCGATAACGATATAGCCCAAATTTTTGATCGTGACGCGAAACGCGCTCATGAGATGATTGGAAGCTTGCCGTTGGTTGAAATCGGCGACATAGCGGAAATCGAGTTGAGTGCTTCCGCCGCCAATAGCGTTGCAGAGCAACTTGCGCCCAAACATCGCGTTGTGATTGCTCGTCTGGATGAAAACGGTCAGATCGTTCTTGAGAGTTTTGTTGGCAATCATGTAGAGCTTGAAACCTTGAGCGCCGAGGATGCGGATGACCCGTCAATCCGGGCTGAGCGTGAAAAGAAGCGCGCACGTCAGCGCGCAGGAACCTGGGCCGAAAAACCGGTTACAGACCGGTATGCCGATTTGCATTTGGCAGCGCGAAACAGGGAGGTTCCTGCCCTGATCGACGGTGATCGATATGTGATCGCCGGTTTGTTGGCAAGGCAGCTCAGCGACGATATTGCGCTTCTAAAAAACAACCTTCAAGCGGACGGTGAACTGACATGGTTTACCGAGCAAGATATCCCGGCCGTTACATCGGCTCTTGCAGCGATGGACAAACGCCTGATGCTGGCCGAGGGGCTATCGCGCGGAACCTGGCGTCAATCTCGCGTGGGCAACGCGCAAGAAAGCCAGTCTGTTGAGGAAATTGCCGCAAAAACGGCTATTGACCAGCATGCTGAGTTGGCAAAACGTCATTTGGATCGGGTTGTTTTCGTTGAGGATGGTGAGGGCTATCGCACCTTCGCTGAAAATGTCGAGGCGATCGCTAAGCTTGATCCTCAAATGACAAGCAAATTTGAGAGAGTGCATGACACCCCCTCTATCGCGCTTGGTCGCGACGAGATAATTTATCAGGCCAAACAAATGACCTTGCGCGGCCTGCGCGTCACAGTTGCCGAGCGCGCCAATGATGGCTCGGTGTCGTTGCGGAACTTTGATCCCGAAATGGAGGTTGTGAATGATAGCGATGTATCAAGCGCCATTTCGGGGCAGAGCAAGGAAGCGGTTGTTTCTGCCAAAAAGCACACTCTCACCGAACAAGACCGTGAAACGGCGGCTACAGCGACTTCAAACAGCAATCTCGTTGATGTGGTGCGCATCTTTGATGACCACAAAAGCAATAACCAGGACGCCGTGCACCTGATCGAGCACGAAGACGGGTTTGTCCTGTTTGATGGTGATGCACGGCTTGTTGCGCGTCACTTTGAGCCTGTGCGCAACAGGCTGGAACATTTTACCGATGGGGAGGAACGGACGCGTGTTGTCGGCCGGCTCAGTGCCAACGTTCTCGAGCGTGCTGTTGAGCAGCTGCGCAGCCGCTCTATCGATCTCGTAATTTTAAAGCGTACCAGTGAGGGTTACGCGCCTGAAGCGCACGGCGCAACCCGCCATCAGCCAGACTACCCTGTTGTTGCTCGTGACGCAGCGGCACGGCGTGGGTTTGATCTGTCGAAGAAAGCATATGCGCCTGTCACCGGGACCGGCGCATTTGTTGGCAAGCCCTTGGTCGATGGGATTGCTTTTTATAGCGACCCCATCGCTGCAGGCACCAGTCAAATTGAGGTTCATGCCCGGGTTAAAAACCCGGCAAAGCTCAACAGTACCGATTTGAGCGGTTATGGATGGCGGGCGCCCCTGCAAAAAATGGTCGACAATCTGAAGTATGCCTTTGGCATCGACAACGTCGAACAGCTCAAGCAGATCATTTCGGATGGGCGCCTGGAGAGTTGGTGGGACAACCGCCTCAATGAGCTTGCCATTGGTGGAGACCCCTTGGATCTTCAGCGCAGCGTTTTCAACGAATTGCGCAAGCTTGGCCATGATGGTGCAGTCATGATTGACAAGGACGGGTATGAAGTAACCTACGCTTTCGATCCTGAAGCGATTTTGCCCGCGCAAACTGTGCAAGCAGCTGTGCAACAACAGCAGCAAACAAGTACGCTCAATCGCTCGACTTTGAGCACACCGCCATCAAATACGATGGCAAATGCGATGTCGCAACCATCGGCTCCCTTTGCACCAAACCGGTTTGGTATGGACGGCTTGCAAGTATCCGTTCAAGTAGCCCCTCAAAGCCGCGAAGAATTGAAAAATGCGCTTGATGAAATCACACGGGCTTTTGACAATGATGGAAGCACCCCGGACAAACGCTCGGCTTATCTGCGTGACAGTGGATTGCTCAATGTCAGCCTTGCTGGCAGGATCAGCCGCTATACAGAAGACGTTTATCCGATCTTGCCAGGGTATGTAATTTATCCGGGCGATAACGGTAAATGGGTCTATGCCTCTGTTCGCGATTTCGTCACTGCGACGGGCCCAAGCGGTAATCTTTATGGGCGCTGGGCGCCTGAAATGTCTGACCAGATATCGGATTATGCAGCTTTCTATCTGAACCAGCTCGATGCGGCCTTTGAATCTCAGCTCGGGCGGGTAAAAGAAGAACTGACCGATTTGGTGTCAGAGATCAATCCAGATGTCGATCTGCGCTTTGTCGAGCGGCTTTTCGCCGACGGCACCGTAGAGGGCAGCCCGGATCGACGGCCAGTTCTGGGACTTTATTTCCGTCACACCGATGCCATGCCGATCTCAACAGACATGAGCAAAGGAGATCCGCGAATTACCGGCTTGCATGAGCTTTACCACTCTTTGGCGCCTCTTCTAAATCGCGAAGAGCAACGGGTCATTTCGGCCGGTTTTGGCGGTGAAGAAAAGGCAGCTGAAGCGTTTGCGCATTGGGCGATGGGAACGCCGCAAGGACGGGGCCTTGATCCAGTTCGGAATCTGTTTGAGCGCATGAACAACATTTTGCGCGGAAATGGGTTCAGGTCTTGGCAGGACGTCTTCCAGTCCGCTCGTACCGGTCAGGTCGCCCAACGGGCCAAGGTTCTCGAAATGTCGTCCGACATTGAAATAGAAACCGCCCAACAGCTTGCCAAAGCGGCAAATCTTCCAGCACTTGGCGAAGCTGTGGCACGATATGGCAGCCGTTTGCAGGGCGATACAATCCCGATGGAGACGCTTTATCAGTTGTTGGCGCATCATCTTGATGATTTGGAAATCACCCAAGCTGTGCGCAAAGCCGGATATCACCGGATTAATGACGATCAAAGCATTTCGACGATCCCGGCTACGCGCCAGGCGACGATTGAAATGGATTTGGCCCGCCATCGCAAGCTAACGCCGATTGATATTGGATCCAACGATCCGCACATTGCACGTCGTCTGTCTCAAACAACACAAGCACAAGCGCGACGGATGAACACAACGGTTCATCCGTCCCCAACCATCCATCGCAGAGCAGATCGTCCTCACGTTATTCGATACAAAACGATAGATGGAGACGTCTTGCAAAACAACGTGCTTACACGTACTTCTATCATCTCTCCAGTGCGATCCATGATAAAAGACATTGTATTGCAAGACCGCGATGGACTTCCCATGTTTAACCGGGCAGAATATTTGCAACATAATGTGTTTATTGCTAGAAACGGTGACATTGGAATGAACGAAAAAGTAGCAGGACAGGAAATCCACATCCCAATGGCAACACATGGTTCTGCCGACATCACCGATGTGAGGGCCCGACCTTTATTCATCGTGCCGCGTGATATGGACCGACTCGTTAAAGAAGGGCTTGTCGGGGAAGGTGATAAGGGCCTGCATTTTGATGTCTCAAGTGGCGCTTACTTTGTCGCTGACAGCCATCCGTCCCTCGAGCAGCTTTATAGAGATTTCGGAACGGTTGCTGCCCGGCAAAAGTGGCAGGCATATGTTGAAAACCAAACCAATACCGTGGCTGCTGTTGCGAAAGAGTTCGAAACAATTGCGTACGTCTTGCCTGAAAGCGAGCGCGCACATATCTACCCGATCGGCGCAAGTGAGCTACAAATGGCACGGTCCAAAGGGGCTCGGTTTGATGATCGGCCAGATTATCGCGTTTACTATATCGACCGTAATTCTCCGAATGCCCAAAACCTGCTTGATCGTTTTGGCCCGACACAAGAGCGCATGGATCGCTATGCGAATTGGCGCGAAGAGCAGTTCAACGAGCAGATAACCAAGCGCAGTGTGGCCTATCGTGACAGTGAAGCGATGGATATTGAACTTGGTCCGAATGCTGTGCGTCAGATCGGACGATCCGCTGTGTTCTCGGCTGGCCTCGGTGGTGCGCTTGCCGCATCGGCCCAGGTTGGGGCAGCAGAACGCCCTCTTTCAGACACTGTGAACCTCAGCACGACCGTGCCGGAAGGCTCGGTTCAGATGATGTTTGAACGCCTTGGCACGGACCATTGGCGCGAAATTATTGATAACAGCAGTGCTGGTCAGTCAGCTGTTGAGCTTTGGAATTCGCTCAGTGCAACAACACAAGAAGCACTCAACCGTGCTGGGATTGCTGGCGACAGAGCCAGCCAGGAATTTGCCGCGGCATTTTCTGGGCTGGGCGAAAAGCTCAATGAATATAGTACCCTCACTGATCGGGTGGTGTCCTCAGGCTCTCTTGAAGAAGCCCGCGCTCACGTGGTTGCGTTTTTCTCGAACGGTCAGGAAAACGTAAAGCTCAATAACTTCTTTGAAGCGCTCTATAACAGCGAGACGCCAATCGAACGCCTCAACACAGTCCAATCTATTGCCTACAACGCAGGCAATAGCATTAAAGACTGGGCCCAGGATAGTTACAGCACGCTCACGTCGGTCAACATCCCGACAGACGGGTCGCTTGCAACCGGATTACAAGAACTGCGTTCAAGTGCAGTCGATACCGTTATCCCTCAGATGAAAACCCAGATTGGGGCAACTCTCGACAGTTGGATCTCGGCTGCCAAGGAAGTGACCCAGCCTGTTGTCGACATTATGAAAGACGCGATCGGACCGAAAGTGACAGCTGCAGTGTCCGCAATCGGCGGCACTGCCGGCCTTACTGCGATTGCAAGTGGAGCTGCTTCTGCCGGAGCGGTTGGAGCAGGTGTTGCCGCTTCTATTTATATGGCACGCCGCAATGAACGTCGAAAAATCTGGGCGGCTGATTCCAAGGATATGCCTTGGAAACTAACGTCAAAACAGTTCGGACAGGTTGTTAAAAAGCATTATAGCATTTCGCGCTCCGAGAAAGATGGTCTGGAGCAGGTGACTGTCTCACGCAAAAGCGATGGCGCGAAAGTCTTTGAAGCAGCCGCACCGATCGGTGGCAAACTGTCCGCCCGTGAGGCGATTGCAGCAGCGCATGCAACCCTGGTCGATCAGGCCATTTCGAATAAACTGCCTGTCCCTGATGATGTGAAGCTAAGTGTGGTTGCAGCGGGTGCGCGCGATGCTGGTCCGGGGTTTGGAAAAGCCCTGCCGACAGCCGGCAACGAACAGGTCGGCAAAGACATGCAGCGTACCTATGTTGCTAACGTCCCCGCCGTTATGACCGGACGCAATGATCGTGCGACTGCCGAACAACTGACGAAGCTTCCAACCGCCACCTTGGCTTCCGCTGCTTTGAAAACGAAACAATCCGAAGAACTGGCCGCAGATCCAGAACGCAAGAAAGCCTTTGGCAACGGTATTGCTTTGATCGACGCTGAGTTGCGTCGGCGCAACGGCACTATGGCTTCACAAATTATCAGCCAAAACCAAACGAACAAGCAAACGTCTGTTATCGAGCCTGCGCAAACACCAAAAAATCAGCGCAAAAAGAGCCGATCGAGGTAACTCACAGAAGCGGGTACCGAGCATCAAGGGTGAACCGTTCTGGTTCGCCCTTTTTCTTGTGATACAACTATTTTCTTGTGGTATAATAGTTTTAAGACAGTTGATCTTAAAGTGAGGACGCGCAGATGCTCTCAAGTGATGTAAATCGGCTCGAACAGACCCATCTCGAAACACGCATGCTTTTTGGGCAAGCGCGTCGTGATTATGTCGCCAAACGTGCTGGATTGATGACAAGCCTGACCAAAAGCGGACGTTTTTCGCCACAGGATGCCGAAAGGCTTTTGGAAAGCGCCGAGGTGCTTTGGTTGCCTGGCTTTGATTCCTTTTCATCGCGTGGTCCTAATGATATGGCCTCGCCGAACACTGAATACCTAAACGCGATCAGAAATGAGGTCGGTGTCGACCAGTTTAATATGTTCACCGCGGCGCTGAGAAGTTTCCGCTTGGCTGAACATCAGGACCAACAAATCACAGGGCAATTGGAACGCTTCGTCCCTCCAGAGCGGTTTGCCCTTCTCGAGGCACAAACCAATGACCTTGAAGGATATCGTCAAGACCTTGCCAAGATGGTCCAAGAGATAAACCCTTCCATGAAGCTCTCAGGCGTAGAGCGTGGCTTTATGGCAGAGCAGTCTCCAGAAACGGACCCTTTGGCGCAGACGATGACGCTGTCGTTAGATCCGTCGCAATTCAACCAGAACAACGCTGTTCATCGTGAGCTGTTTAGCAGTGTGGCCGAAGGGTTGACGGAAAAGGAACGCGCTGTCCTCGATCAAGCCTTTGGCATGGCCACCCGAATTTCACGCGATGGCGGGAAAACTTGGGAAGAACTCAGCGAAGGGCTCCTTATCGCGCCTGACACCGAAGATGCATCGGTCGGAACACTGACCGATGAGGACGGGGTTATTGTTCAAGCCGGTATTCATATCCGAACAGAACCGTTTGAGCGCAACAAAACAATCGAGCGTGCGTCAGAGGCCTTCGGCAAAATGCTATCCGACAAACGCAAGCCTGATCCCCTTATCGATCAGGCTCTCAAGCCATTTCGTTCTTTCTTTGAGCGAAGCGCAAATCTTTTGCAAGGCCGCGGCTTCCAATCGGTCGAGGATGTTTTGAAACGCGCCAAAAGCGGTGAAGTCGGCGCCCGTGCCGCCAACATAGCCGCAAAGCCTGGCATTCGCATGCCACTTCCTCAAGATAATCCGAAAGGGGCGTCCGATGTCCGGAGCTCAATTTCGAAGATGACGTCCCAGCAACTTGCCATGGCCATCAGAGATCAAAAGGCCGAACTGCAACGCAAACGAAAAGCGCAATACTCGTTGATGACCAAAGTGTTCCGGTACCGCGATTTCGGCGGGAACGGCGTAAAGACCCATGCGCAATCGACAGGCAATAAAGCGCAGCGGCGCGACCGGAACGAACTTAAACAGCTCACCCGCGGCCTGACGGCGTTAATGGCCGAACAACGTAACAGGTCGCGTCATAATGTGGCGGAGGTGTTCAAGATGCCAGATCCTGGCGCACGGCAGGCACAAAGCACTGTAAAAGATCAGTTTGCGGAGCAAATGCACCGCCAGCAGCGCGCAGAGATGCCTGCACAAGAGGGGAATGTCGCCGTATCCCCGTCCCAGTCAACCGCTGGGCGGTTCGACGTGGCATGGCATCATCCCGATATTGGCAAAGCGGTGCCGCTGGCCAGTGATGCCAACGAAGCCGGTGCCTTTGCCATGATTCAGGCTTTTCAAGCTGTAACATCAGGACCGAAAAGCCCGCAAGCCGAGCGCCTGGTTGGAGAGATCAATCGGGCAGGCTCGCTTAATAGTGCCGATATTTCGGTGTTGCGCAGCAGCGATCTTCTGGACAAGGATCTCGATGCTGCTATTGGCAAGCGAGATCTAAAAGCCTTTGTCTACCCGCTCAAAACCGGGGATGTCATTTTCCAGATGTCGGACGGCTCATGGTATGCCGGGCGTCGGGAAGAGTTTGTCGCAGCAGCCAAACATGCCGGTGATAAACACATGCGCGCTGCAGCGGAAGAACTGACGAAGAACACTGGAAAGGTCGTGAACTTTGAGCGTACCCGCGATGGCCTGTCATCGGCGACATCGCCCTCAGTATCCTCGACACCATCAGCATCTGGTAAACAAGGCCCTGCCCCAGTCGATCCTATCAATGGAGTAACGGCGGCAGCGACAGCGGGCATAGCTGCTTCTATGGCGGCGTCTGCCGGGGCCGTTCACCCCTACCGCGTGACTTCGAAAGACCCGACAGTGCTGGCCGCTGCAAAGCAAGAACTGGCCGACCTTCCAGCAGAACGGTTAACTGCTCTGCGTGATGCAACCGCAGAAGCGCTTTCTTCTGTTAGTTCACCAAGTGAGCGCGATGCGCTCACGCGGGGAAAACTTCTTGTTTCTGAAGCTTTGTCGTCACAAACAAAACCTTCTCTGCAGGCATCAAAATCTGTCACAGCCGCATCGCCACTTAAAATCGATGACAGTCAAGCAGCTGTGCCACGTGCAAACCTTAACAAGCTGTCAGAAGCAGATATCCTAGCGAAGTACAAAGCGACGGATAAAGCCCTGAACGACCTTCCAAACAAGCAGCAAAGTAGCCCACGACAAATGCGCGATCGTCAACATCTGCAAATAGGAAGGACTGCTTTGCAAGAGGTTATGAGAGACAAGGGCATTGAATTGCATAGCACAAATGCCCCGAAACAGTCGCAAGAGCGGGCACGTAAAGCCGGTCCAAAGAGATAACGCTTTGCGCAGCGACCGACGGTCGGCTGACACATCAAAAGGCTGGCGCTATGCCAGCCTTTTTGTTTAGCGGCGCTATCATTTGCGAAAGCGATACCGTTCTAGCGCTTTCGCGGCCTACGGGGTTGGGAGACCTGTTCTGTGCGAGGCAAGGCAGGAGCAGCACTTGAAAGACCACCTTGCCGCCCCGCAAGAATTTTACGAACCATCGTTAGGCCGGCTTCAAGTTCTCGTCGCTCAACACGCCGTGAAGGCGCAATCGTCTCACCATCTTGTCGGATAGCTCCTATCGCCTTGTGGTTCGCTTCTGCGGTCGCCTTAAGTTGGTCAGTGTCGAGCTCGAGCAGAGCGGCTTGTTGCTCTGCCTGAAATTTCGGATCTGCCCTTTCGGGTAGACGAAACACTTCGCTTGTCCGAGCGGCTGGTTGCAGACTAACAGCACTCAAGGTCGGTGTGCGGCCAGCACTGTTTTGCAAGCCTTCTTCCCAAGCCTCTAGCATACGCCCGCCAACCTCTCTGAAAGACGGCTGCGCTTCCATATAGGCGCGTATCTCCGGCCGGGTCCGTTCTACACCCTCGGCAACCTCATCAATCAGGGTACCGGCTGCGGCCGGCGTTAGGCCAAAGCGCCTTCCCAATGTTGTCAGTTTTTCCCGGTCTGGCCACTTTGTGCTGCCTTCAATGGTCAGTGCCATTTGGTCCCTCGGAAGATAAGCAGACGTCGTGACCACGTCATAGACCGGCGCTAGAGAGGGAACAGCATCTATCGCGGGATAGGTCATGGCAAAGTTCTTTAAATGCGCATCACCGTTGCGCACAATTGCATTGAGCACCATCAGTTTGAACAGCGCAGGCCCTTGATCTCTGAACCCGGCTGGGCCTAGATAATCTTTCGCACGGCCTATGATCGCTGTTTCATAACTTCCGCGGTATTTATCGTCTGTTCCCCGGCCGTTGAGGACGCAAAAGTCCTCCATGCCGAGATAGCGACCATCCTCCAGAAGATCAAACCGATCGAGCACCAGAGCTTCTCCGCCCTCCGACAATTGAAAATGTGGAACAGGCAATTGGGCGTTCTTTGCGGCCATCAGGCAGAAGAACTCATTTGCCGCCAGTTCTGGATACTCCTTTGGATCCCAAAGCTTGACGATGTGAGTTGCTCCCCGAAAGCTCTGGGATAGCCTGGCGCCAACCTCGCTTAGGTTGTCTCGAACCAGTACCTTGGGCTGTACACCGCTAATGCCGGCATAAGGAGAGAATTTTTCGAGCAAGTCATCAAACAATGTTCCATCCCGACGACTGCGCAAGATATCATCCACAGACTGGAATGGAACGTCTTCTGCCAGGCTCTCGTCGGGGCCTGTATAACGCAAGCGGCCCATCTGGGTGCGTCCGGCGACACTCAGTAGATCGAAGTGATCGAAATGCCCCAGTGCTTTGGCAAATTGCGCCCTTAACCTTTCCCGAAGATACCCTTCAGGCAGGTTCATTTCAAAAATCGGCAGCAGGTGATGATCATCGGTCCAGGATTCAATCCGGACCGGCATGGTCATAGATACCGCACGATCTGGCACTGACCCATGATCATAGGAAAAAACACTCCCGCGCCGGTTTCGTCGATCAAGAAGGCCGGCGACTTTATCGTCACTCCATATCTTGATCATGGCGCAAGTCATCCAATGTCGGCCGTCGGAACGACGCTGGCCCGATGGTTAATGTTTGATCAAGTGCTGCCAACACCGCACAAAGCTTGACGACCCCCAGTTCGGGGAGGCTTCCTTTTTCCAGCGCGATGAGCGTTGAACGGCTGATACCTGCTTTTGCTGCTAAGTCAGCTTGCAGCATCTGCTTTTGCTTTCTGATAGATTTGATTGTTCTACCGAGATCAAAGATATCCATCTTCGCCCCCAATGTTTAGTATGATCGACATTTTCGATTTTTTTCATTTAAATGTCAAGTATACTGAACATAACGGCGATAAAACAGAACCACCCTGTTCGCGAATAACCTTTTTTACCAAGACATCGGGTCAATTACTGGCCTTAGAATAATCTGGTTCAACGAACACATGACCGAGTAGAACTTCAAGATTGTAGCACAATACATTCAAATCCTCCGGCGTGTGCCCGAGAAACCGGTTGTCTTGCTGCTGCATATTCCAACGGTCCCACCATGCGTAATACCGGTCCATTGTGACTTTGCTTGAAAAGCCGCTCAGCAGAGGATGTTCTAAAGGTGAAGAGGTCTGCACAGAACATGCAATCTTCCCCTGACCCTCTTTGTCAAACCGCACCATTGAGAGGTGCAATTCCCTACTAAACAGAAAAGGACGTTCGCGTATCTCATCTGGCGTTACGAAAACCGGATAGGCTTCCGTCGCCGCCCCCCCTTCGAAAGTAAGCTGACCTCGAGTTTTTAATTTTAGCATCCCCATTCTACCTTATCGTCTTAAACCCCAATGTTGATGTTGATTGCATATTGGATGTGGCTTTAAAAGGGATGTATAGGTAACCCTCCTAAAGTTGAGTTACCTTATACATTTAAGAAGTAACTGGTCATATGAAACAGGTACTCATAGTCGATGACGATACCCTTGTTCGCGAATATCTGTCCAAGTCGGCTTACGACTTGTTTGGTGACAGCGAAGTTTTTACCACGTCGACGATGACGGGTGCGCTCTCCATATGCGCGCATAGTCAACCGTCAACAATTCTGCTCGATCTAAACCTACCTGACACAACCGGCCTTGATGGGCTGATCGCTTTGCGCGCCCTGTGTCCAATCAGCTGCATCATTATGATCTCGGGCTCCATACCGAACGAGAAATTGATGGAAAAGATCCGCGAGGAGGCAAACGGGTTCCTGACAAAATCTAATCACCATCTCTCGCAGTTGGCCAACATGATCAGTGAAATCGAAGCTGGCGAGGAAATATTTGAGACAACACGGCCACCTTTCGGATTGATCTCCAGAAGTTACAGCGGGCTCTCACCAATCGAAAATCAGTGCCTTGAGATGTTCCGCAATGGAATGACTGTGAGAGACGTCATTAAGCAGACAGGTAAAAGCGACAGCTATGTAAAAAGCGTCCGTCGGAGCATCAAAGAAAAGCTCGGGCCGGACGTGTTTGGCTCCTAATCCGTTTCCTTTTTCGGTTCTGTCGGAAACTGATCGTAAAAATCTTCAAACACTTTGCTCATATCTTCCAGTTCCGCATCGATCACATAAAATCCTGCCAAATTGACGTCAGACGCATGCGATGCATCCGCACCGATTGTCAAAGAGATTCGAACCGCCTTATCCTCGCGCCGGCCATCTTCCAAACGTAAATGCAACTCGGCCGACCCGGTGTAAACCCACACAAAAGGCTCATCTGAGCTGATGTCACCAGACATATCTGAGACAGTCACAACCGCTTCATGGTCGTAAAACCATTGTGGGTCATAGCTCTCGTCGATGGCGGCTCTGGCAATACTCCAAAGCTCGCCGTCGAAATAGCCGCGGTAAAACCCTTTGGGGTCGAGGAGATATTCGATAAATTCCGGTTGCCACAGCCGCATCCACAAAACATCGGTTACGGCTTCTATCTGTTTGGTAAGTTCGGCCGCCATATCGCCTGCAACAGCGGAGATTTCCTGATCAATTTTCTTGCAATAGAGCCGGTACGTCGCCAACGCGTGTTCAGCTGCCCTGACCTTGCTTTGGTCTTGCTCGGAATGGGCATCCGCGACTTCCTTGATGAGCGTTTGGCGAAGGTTGTCATCAAGGCAGGTAACATATCCGGCCGCACTTTCATCCTCTGTCGTGAACAAGGCAAACAATCCGCCCTTTTGTGCCCGGCAGCTCTTTAAATTGGAGATCGTGCGGGCATAGCTTGCAGGATCGCGGCAATCAACTTCTTGATCCTCCCGACCCTCTTGCGCAAATGCTGGCATCGAGCATGCAAAACTGAACAAAATACCAAGGACCGCCGCGAGGCTCGTTTTCATCTTCTTGTCCCCTTTGTGGATCGACGGCGGTTGCCGGCTTTGCCGCCGCCTTTGGAGCCGCCCGGATTTTTCTCATTGTATTGCGCCAGGTGGCCATCTATGAACTCCGCACAAATATCACTGCTTGCTCGGATATTTTGCGGCAATTCTAGACCGAGTGCCTGCGCAATCTTTTCAGCGAACTGAAGTTGCTTTTGAGACGGGGCCACCGGATGTTCTTTGAGCCATTCCTTTAAGCGCGCCGCAAAGCGCTCGGCATTAAGCGGCAAGACGATACCCAGGATCTCAGCCCGGGATCGCGCAAATTCCAACATCTTTTGCGATGGTGGGTACTGAGCATCCTGTAAATGCGCTTCTAAAAAAGCTGAAACTTTCTGCCTGTCGGCGCGATCTTCAGGCGGATAACTCAGATTCGCGTTGCCATTCAAAATTGCGTCAACGCTCTGAAGTTGTTGTTCTGTTGGCGCGGAGTTCAGTTGGTCGAGTTTTTCTTTGCGGGCATCAAGCCACAAAGAACATTCTTCAGCAGAGCCCAAAACGTCTTTTGAAACCTTCTCTCCAAGGCGTTCAGCAGAACGCCTTACATGCCGTTTGAGTTTGACTGATGGCGGACGAGAAACCTGAATGCGAGATAGGTCGACCACGCCGGGCGGGGCGGTGCGCACCGCATCAACCAGGACTAAAACCATGTTTTGCACATGCTCAACAACCTGATGATAGGTAAGCTCGCCGTTGGAAACGGCGGCAAGCATCTGCTCGATATCGACCGTAAGATCAGGGGATGTCAGTTGCGGAGTGAACAACCGCCAAAACTTGAGAGATTCCTGACCACGGGGCGTCACAGTGACTTTTTTTGCCGTGCCACCGATGTAATTTCTCGCCCGCAAAAGCGTTTCATAGTTGGCAAAAGTAGAAGGTGCTCCCAAACCGAGATCGGCCATTTTGCTAAGCATCGTTTTGACAGAATAGAATTGCGGCGGACGTGTCAATTTTTCGAGCACACGCCCCTCAAGGTTGGCGAGGAGATCTCCGTCTTTAACATCAGGCAATCGAACAAGAGGTTCATTTTCGTCATTCTCTTCACCGTCACTTTCCTCTTGATAGATTGCCCGCCAACCTTCCGACAGCGGCGTTTGCATGCTGGCCTTAAACTCACGGTCGTTATGGCGCACCGAGGCTGTTACCAGCTCATACCGGTAATCAGGTAAATGTGCCGCAATGAAGACCTTCGCCACCAGGATGAAAATGTTGCGCTGTTCGGGGGTAAGTGAGGATATTTCCAGAGTGGTCGCTTCAATGCGGTTCGGGTTCGGGATGATCGCATGGTGCGAGTGCCCCGCCATCTCCTTGTCCGAGTAGACCTCGCGGCGATAGCTGAATTGATGATCTTTGATCAACTGAGCAAGACCACCGGTCTCGAGCTCTGGAAGCTTTGCCAGATGATAAAGGAGCGCTCCCGTATCAGCGCTCATCGATTCCGGCAAAACCCGAGGCTCTGACCTCGGATATGTCAGCACACCTTTGAGATAAAGATCGTTTAAAACCCCTAATGTTTGGGCCGGTGAATAGCCAAAAGCCGACGAAGCTGTTCCTTGCAAGTTGTTTAAGTTGAACAGCTTGGGTGGTGCGCGCCGTTTTTCTGACCGGCTCACCTGCAACGGAAGATTGGTTGGAAGCGATTGCAGCACAGCCGTCGCTTCGGCTCTGTCCATCATTTTTGGCTCTGGCGCATGGATGAAATCTATAGATGCGCCATCGACTGTTCCGGATATCCCCAGATCATAGAAAGCTTCAGACTTAAACTTCTCAATGGCCTCGCATCTCTCGGCTACGAGGTTTAGAACCGGGGTTTGCACCCGTCCGGCCGATGTCGGCAAATCACCACGGGTCTGGCCAAATGTCAGCGTGGAAGCGCGTGACAGGTTAAGCCCAAGAACAAAATCCGTGACTGTCCTTGCCATACCTGCATGGTATCGGCCTTTGTAGGGTGTCGCATCGTGCATCTTTTGAACGGCAATCTTCAGGGCTTTGGGATCGATCTGCGAATAAACGATCCTTTTGATCGGCCCGCGATATCCCAAAAGGGTTAATGGCAGCCAGCCAATAACCTCTCCTTCACGATCATCGTCTGTCGCGATAACAACTTCATCATATTGATGAACGCTCTTCTGAAGCACCTCGATTTGGCGTTTCTTCAGTTTTCCAAGATCGCCAGTGTCATCGATGACATAGTCAAATCGCTCAAACTGCAACGGAAGGTCTTCCATCCGCCAGTCTGCCCAATCCGGATTAACCTCGGCCGGGGTTTTAAGGCGGAAAAGATGACCATATGCCCACACCACTCGATGGCCTTCGTGACAGTCGTAAAAGCCTCGTTTTTTATGGCCGGCTTCATACCCGCCCAGAGCTTTGGCAAGAACGCTGGCCTGATCGTGTTTTTCTGTTAAAAACAAGCGCCTTGTCATTTCGCAAATCTTTCGAGTGTCGGCAGTTCAACAGGGTCAAGGGCTTTGATCAGGTCTGCCGTGAAAAACCCGAGAATCGCAGCGTCGTTGACGATGCCAGAAAACGCTGCAATGAAGCGGTATTCAGCATGGCGCTGTTGGGTGAGCGACTTTTGAGCCGCCATGGTCCAATTTGGGGCATTCCAGTGTTCAAGCACCGGTAGCAGCGCTCGGTGGTCAAAGCCCATAATGCTGAAGACTTCGTTTTTACCACGGAACTTCTGCCAGCCATCTGGCTTCAGGGGCATCGTTTCCCAACGGCCAACTGGCGTGAATCCGCTTTCGGCCGTAGCCATGGCCTCATTCAGGGCGACGACAAACTGAAGTTCTCCCGCATATTTGGAACAACACTCTCGAACAGCTGCTTGCCAGCTTTCTGCCTCCACCAGTTCGGCTATTGTCTGGTCAGTGTTTGCACTCCAACCGATAACACGAATGTTAAGCATAACTTATTCCTTACCGCGTTGGTTTGCGTGAGGGTTTGAAGAAATTGACCACTCGCTGCAGAGCAGGTTTCTGTGATTTCTGCTCAGATTGAGGCGCTGGCACGAATTCACGTATTTCTTTCATGCGCTGGCGGACAGGTTCGAGGTTTGGACCGAGGATGTTTTCTTGCCGCATTCGACGGCGCAGGCGGCCTAAACCAACGAGTATGAGATACCGGTCGCGCACTAGGCGATTTTTTCGGCTATCTTTTGCGAACGCATCTGACAGGCTCTCAAGACTTTCGGGCAACTTGTGCCAATTGATTGCGGGAGAATGCCGACAGGATTTTGCTTCTCGCGCGGCATCACCAAGATGCTTCTCAGCACCCTGCACGAGCGTGCCGAAAGCTGACGGTTGTCTTTTCAGGTACCACCGAGCCAAAGCACCGTGGTTCTGACCCCGCCCGTCACCATTAACCATTTTGAAAAAACTGCCCATGGCGCCGTGGGGGTCGCTGTAAACTTTGCCAAATTGGCGAAGAAGACCATGGAAGGCTTCAGGAAGATCACGGTTTGGTAAAACCTCGACTGGTTGCGGACGTAAACTGTTGATAAATGCAGCTCGCTCTGTTTTGGGCTTTTCCATTGCGAGTGCCCGCACCTCTTGTAGCTGCCCTCGACGTGCCAACCACGCCGGACCCTCTTCTTCCAGCCATAACGGCACCTGCTTTGCCAAGAACGTGTCCTTGTCATAAGCAACGCGCGGTATGTGCTGCCGTAAGGGAGCTTCCCCCTGGAGGATATCCTTGAGCAGGTCCGGGCGGTCTTCACGGCGCTGAGAATGGACAGGAAGGTCGATCGCGCGTGCAACCTGGGCCAACTTTGCGCGCAGGTCTTCCAGAAGATCCGGTGTTAAACGAAGTTGGCGGGAGCTGCTTGATCGCGCCTTTACGATGAAGTGAATATGCGGTCGTCCGGGATGGTCCATATGGACGCCCCACAAAACCTGATAGTCGCGTTCGGCGAATTCTCTGAAAACAAATTCCCGGCTGGCTTCACGCATCCGCGCTTGAAGCTCGGCTTCGGAGAGGCCTGTCCCCTCGGTCGTCTGGGACCAAACAAGATGGTAAGCTTGGTTCCGCCAGAACCGCTCGCGCTCTGGCAGTTCAGCAACTGGCTTGCCCTGCGAGACCAATTGTCGGGCCTCTGGCCGCAAATTGTCCTGATCGGCAAGCAAAGACCAACTTTTGATTGTTGGTTTCAATCGATGAAATGGAACGGATTCGCCCATTTCATCGACAAGGTCGAGATGGGTTTCCTCATTGGCACGCGCGACATAATTCGCCAACGCCATAACACCTGAAGCCGTTTTTCGTGGCCCTGCAGTTACCTTTAAAAGCAGCTGCTCCCCAGAGCCCGAAAACGGCTTCCATCCGCCTATGGTTTTAATCCGTGAAACATCCCCCGCAGCAAGCATCAGAGAACTAGCCCCCAATCTGCAACAACCGCCTTGATTGAGTTGTAGACCTCGTCAGCGTTGCCGATTGCCGCTTGGCATTCTTGGAAGGATGGAGGGGAGCCGCTGCCTGAAATGGCGTAAATATTGAGCTGCTTCGCGACCTGATTGAGCAAGCCCCGTGTGCCGCGAATATTGACGACCAGCCCACGGATCATTTGTTCTTGATCTGCCGTCAGGATTTTGGGCAAGGGTGCGGCTGGACCTGTTCGCGCCGATCCTACACGCATCAAAGCCGAATCTCGGATGAAACAAGATGTTTTCACTCCTTGAAGGTTCGCCGCTTCTTTGACCCTTTCAAAGTCCGGCTCGCTCATCCGAAAACTGCGGACTGTTGTTTCCCCACCCATTTCAAAACCCCGTAATTGCAAGATTTTTCAAGCGTATTACGGCCCCATTTTTCTTGCAATATGTTTTTTATTGTAATACAAAATGCATATCCTGCGAAAAATAATTAGCCGTTATTCATTTCATGAAAAGGGCTAGAGAATCGCAGAACTGCGGGGGTTTTGGCTAATTTGCCTATAAGACAAAAACCTTTACCTGTTGTGATTTTTATGAAAAATCCCGATCATGATTTGTGATTGCAAGAAATTCCACCGTGATTAGGTTTTCTTGCAACGTGACTGTTTTGATGGATAGTGTGATGAGTTCGCCAAAGAATGTGATCGACCAATTTCTGCATGGCTTATCCGCCGAAGCCAGCGCCCGGGGCAACGCTCTGCGTCGAACCTTCACCTTTCGCCGACCAGATAACGGCTGGTTGCGATGGTTTCTGAAGAAGCTTTTGATCATCTCGTTGATTGCTGCGCGCGGCTGGGTTTACATCGCCGTCATCGTGGTGTTGGTCTCATGGTTCATTTACGACCAGTCCCCGACCCAGCTTCTCGAGAGCTGGAAAAGCATGCGGGGTCAGTAACGTGAGAAAGAGCCATCTCACTCGATCCTATGTAGCTCTGATTGTTTTGCTGTTTTGGCCGGCATTGGCGCAGAGCAATGAAGCATGCACCCAAGCAGTGCGCGCAGCCGAGGAAGCCTATAGCATCCCAACGGATCTCTTGATGGCGATGAACCAGGTCGAAACCTTATGGTCAAATCAGGCATGGCCCTGGTCTCTGAACATCTCCGGTAAACCGCGGCGTTACGAAAACGGCCGTGATATGACGAATGCTCTCTCCGAAGTGCTGGCACGAACAGAGAATTTTGACATTGGGTGCATGCAGATTAATTGGCGATGGGTGGGAAAGGTTTGTGCGCGTGATCCGCGCGATTTGGTGGATCCGTCGTCGAATGCGATGTGTTCAGCCAAATATCTGAAAAGCCTCTATCAGCAGCTTGGCACCTGGCACAAAGCGGTTAAGGCTTACCATGTGGGGCCAAATCGAAAAGATAGGGCTGTCTTAAGGCGTGCGGATCATTATGTTTGCAAGGTCGGCCGTAAATACGCCTTTCTCCTTGGAAAGAAGGCCCCTTGCCGTGAAAACTGAACCTGACAGCTCGAAAGACACATCGCTCGACAACGCTCTCTACGAAGTTACGAAGATCTTGTGCCCGGGGAAAGCGCATCTTCTCTCTGAAGGCCCACGCACCAAGATCGCCAAACGCTTAGACGTTGAATGTAAAATCCTGCCCTTCCCTAGCCGGCAGAAGTGAAAGCCGGCCAAGCCTTTACACCGTGAGGGCTGTTCTCTGCATCTCGCTTGCCTACTTGCAGCTGGCTTCAAAGTTGCTGTCATTGGTCGAGAAATCCCAATTTTCCCCTGCCCTGCTTTGCTGGACTGTGCCTTGCCAGCTCGGGTAGAGCGTTACGCTGGCATGAACCTCAATCAGATCGATGGGACGAATAGCATCCAGCACGGCTGGCTTCACGTCACCCCAGGTACTTCCATGAGAAGTGTTCGAGTTCTCAAAGACAAAACTGATTGCCCGCAGATCGGAACCGTCTTGGCGCAAAAAAGTTTTGTAATAATGGCTCGGCACGGCGACGCGGGCCTTCCCATTGTTGCTTTGCATGCGGGCAGCGTTGGCATCAGGATCTCGACCGGGCACACCGTCACGATCAAAAATGGTGCCCGTGGTGACATAGATTTGGCCATACTGTTCCGCCCATTGCCGTGTCAGGCTTTCCATCGAGAGCCAGATGCCGCGGTTAAAGCGACAGAATTGCGGTGACATGTTCGACATCACATAGCTGTTGATCTGTTCGACCAGGTTGTCCTTCAGATCTGCATCGTTTGCCATGTGCCCTTGATCAAAGATCGGCTCACTATAGTCGGTCGTGGATGCCTTTTGGCCGCGTTTTAAACGGGGGTCGGCCCGGAAGCAATTAACACGGTCCTTGCCACGGGCGTTCAGGACGTCGTCACGTGTTAATTGGTAAGACACCCAAAGGCTGGTCATCAGATCGACGTCATGGGCCATAACATAGCCGCCCTGATACAGAACCTGTTCGTTTCCGGTAGCTAGGACTTCAGGCAAACCTAACGGGGCGTGGTAGGCTGCGAGCTTTTCCTGTAAACGACTATCTTGTGCAATAACCATCAGCTGCTGGTTCGCCAGCGCCTTCTCGTCCGCCGTGCAGTTTCGGGATGCAGCCTGCGCTATGTCAAAACAGCACACCAGTATGGCGGCTACGAAAAGCGATGATACCTGTCGTTTTCTGGTCATCAGGGAATTACCCGCCGTTTAGTTTTCTCCCAATAAGTCCACCTATGATAGCGTCAATCGGACTAAAAATGTAGGCCCGTTGATGGCATTGCCGAAGCCGGCAGCGATTCCGATCGCAATCTTCTTTACGGCGTCGCCTTCAGGAGAAGGACACCAGCTGGTGGAGAGGCACTATTGCCCTGCCCGATTTCCTTGCAAAGCACCTTCTCTGGGCTGTTCCAAGGGTTAAGCGGAATGGATCCATCAGTCTTCTTGCTGGCCGCGATCCAGAATTTATCATGAGCGATCTGTCGCGCTTCCTTTTCAGACGCTGCTTCGACAAGCACAACAGCCTTATGCGTGCTAGCAGTCCAGTCTTCGTCATCAAGGAATGCCTGCATGGGCTCAAGACGATACAGGGGCATTCTTGCTTTCCTTCTTTGCTGCAATTTCATAGATCGATTTGCCAACCCGGAACGGGAATATCAGGCAAAGCAAGCTGAGCATGAAATACTTAGTGTTGGGGATCTGCCCTTCCACGTTCTGCCAATAAAACGAGTGACAGAAGTAAAACCTCTCTTGGAAATCCCAAGCAGAACCCGCGATAGAAGCCAGTGAACTTAGCTGCCTGTATAAATCCGGACTTTTCTCGTACGCTTGTGGGTTCTCAAATGCCCACTTGAGTAAATCCTTGAATCGGTTCGATCCGATTTCGATTGCTTCAGTTTGAAAGTACGCTTTGTCGAAACCTCTAACAGAGGATGCTAGGGAGACAATCCTGCTCGTTACGAATTCCAGTATTCTGTTAAGCCTTTGCTCAGCCCTGTCTAAGCTCTACAGGTGATCCATAAGGGGCAGCTGTACCGTTCTGTTCCAATGTGGATCAGGATATTCGATATACGTTTTATAAGAAATAAACTCAGTGCCAAACTGCTCAACATACCAAATCCGGTGGCCGAGCAAGGTACAGGCGATCTCAAAAGGATATTCTGGTGGAGAGCAATGGTATTTCTGCTGTTCTATCCAGTGGTCACGATCACGCAAGTTCTCGATGACAGCTTCGGTAAGCATTCGCTCGTAACGCGACTGGATCTCTGACTGGTAGTAAATCAGTAAGCTCATCAAAATGGATGGAACTAAACTCAGTATCCAAATTAAATCGACGGTCTTCCAAAAGCGCTCGGATTGGTTTCTACACAGATTAACAAAAGAGCTTCCTGCGAGAAGGCAGAACATGGCGGTATAGAAAGGGTGTTCAGATAGTGGTGCGACGTTACCCGTGACTAAAGCCACAATCAGGGCAGAAACATAAGCAAAGCCAACAGCCCCGACTATTGCGTAAAGGCAATCAACAATCAGCTCACCCTTGGAAGCCTTCTGCAGTTCCAATGACCTCTCCCCTGCCCTTTATCGGGAAAACGTGCCCCAACGTTTTTTACGTTCTTCTAAACAAAGATATATTTATCAACACTCATTTTGGCGTTAGAGCCGTTACTCCCGTTATCATAGAGGCTAGAGAGAGTTACGGCCGTTACGGGTGGTGGATTGTTCTTCAAATCTCGAGAGTCGCATTGAGCTTTTTGTCCGCGATATGCCGAAATAATGTCCGTGATGTACCGTCTGAAACGTCCGCGATAACACGACCGCGATGTGACGAACATTTGTCCGCGTTATACCGATCTATTGTCCGCGATGTGCTGTAGATAACTTGAGTTATCCACAGTCTGGATCAGGCCTCAATCGTTCTGTTTTCTGTCCAACGCTTGGCAAATGCGAAGAAAGCGGCTTCAGGGTTCTTTAGCACTTGCCCTTTCTCCTCAGTATAGCTGATCCAGGCGCGTTCGATCAGTTCGATATCCCATCCCGGGAAACGTGTGCGGGCATCGTTAATGATATCTATGCCAAGCTTCTTGGGTCGCGGAGATACCGTTTTCGATTCTCCGAGCAATTGTTGCTCTTTGCCCGCATTATCATCATCTTCCGCTGGAAGTTCGTCACTTCGCGGACGCAACGGCCTTACCTCAAGCATCCATTCTTTTGGGCTTCGCGATTTAAATGGACTGTCGAAGTTCTCCGCCTTGTCAAGTCGAAGGGCGTAATCAGGGACATTCCCATCGGCTATAATCTTCTTGAGATCCGCCCGAAATTTGCGCTCTTCGCGATCAGAGCCGCATTTCTCTTTGAGAGAAGGGATCCCGATGAGCCAGGAGCGTTGTTGGCCGCAGTGTTTTCTTGCAAGCTCATAAAGACGTCGCTCCATCCCTTTGGATAGATCGAAATACCGCGGACTTATGGTGAGAACGCGACGGTCAATGACAATTGCCTTGAACATCCATTCATTCAGTGTGACTTCAACCGCAGCCATAACGGTCTTGCCTGCTTTTGTTTTTCTCTCATGGATCGTGTAACTTTCAATCCAGCCAAAGCCTTTCCTGGTGCGTTCCTTCGCAGAAGCCACGTTTGTCCGGATACGCGTACCATCGAGGCGCTCCAGGCAGTCGAGAAACAGGTCATAGCCGCGTTTGGAGGTCTGTCTGCGGGTGGCTTTGAGAAAATCATGGGCAGAAAACCTGATCTTTCGGTCTTCGGGTACCGGTTCGCCACGCTCAATTTTATCGTTGATGATTGAGCCGATATACATCAACAGGTCTTTATCCCAGATGCTGGCCATTCCTTTGGCCCCGGGCTCGATCCGGATTTCGACCCCGCCCCTATTATACTCAAAAGGGGTCTTGCGAGGTTGCTTGGTGAGTGAGAACCATGGGTGCTCCATGAGCGCCCGGTCATCTTTGAACGGCGCTCCATCGACAAGTTGATCGAGGAATAGATCCACTTGCTGAGAATCTCCCACCTGTTTTATCCCCCTAATCCAACTGTTTGTCCGCGATGTGACGAGTTTCCCCGAAAACGCATGCCAATTCAATGTCTTGAATCCCGAACGTCCGCGATGTGACGAGTGCAAATGTCCGCGATGTGACGAAGAGAATGCCCGATAAAAGCCTGAAAACACGGTATTTCGCGGACATTGAACCCGAAACGATAGCGTTTGAATTCTTTTATCGCCTCCAGATTGACGAAAACCGTCCAGTTCAAGTTGTAGCGTCCGCGATAGCACGAATCGAGACCGGCCGGAATTGAGACGAAACTAAAAGCCATATTTTCTAAGTCACTGAAAACATTGAAAATAGGTTCTTAAAGCACTGGATGAAGATTCATCACCGAGAGATTAACATCTCAATGTCCGCGATGTGACGAATCGGCACGGCATAACGCGGACATTGGGCTGTGGGTGCATTAAAAATGGCAGGGAAAGCCTCCTGCCCTTTCTGATTAGTCAGTCGCGAGACTGGCCGTGAATATCGAGTTCGGTCAGTTTTGCGATTTG
>TARA_R110000737_G_scaffold164321_1_pt1 | contig 38693 bp, 39 predicted proteins | sample TARA_R110000737 | Tara Oceans TARA_R110000737 (sample SAMEA4398027) | marine metagenome | biome: Polar Biome; feature: [SRF] surface water layer (ENVO:00010504); material: water (ENVO:00002006), including particulate matter (ENVO:01000060) such as... | depth 5 m | reverse complement strand
TCGGTAATTCAATTCCGTTACCATACATTTTCTTCTCTAGAATAGCGTTTCTAGTTTCCAAATCTGGTGTAGATAAATCAGCCGACAATCCCCATTTAAATCTTGAAAGAAGACGTTGCTCCATTCCTTGCATTTCTACTGGTGGTTTGTCAGATGTTAAAATTATCTGTTTTCCATTTTGGTGCAAGTGATTGAAAATATGGAAGAAAACATCTTGGGTCTTTTCTTTACCAGCAAAGAATTGTACATCATCAATGATTAAAACATCAATCATTTGATAGAAGTGAATAAAGTCATTTGTTGACTGATTTTTTATTGCATCAATAAATTGATGTGCAAATTTCTCAGAACCAACATATAACACTGTTTTTCCAGGATATTGATTCTTTATCGATATCCCAATAGAATGTGCTAAGTGTGTTTTTCCTAATCCAACGCCTCCATAAATTAATAATGGATTGAACGCTGTTCCTCCAGGTTTATTCGCTACCGCATAACCAGAAGCTCTCGCTAAACGGTTACAATCTCCTTCAACAAAATTCTCAAAAGAATATGATGGATTAAGATTGGATTCAACGTTTACTTTTTTCAACCCAGGAATGATAAATGGATTGCGAATTTGTTTTTCACTCAAGTCTAACGGCATGTTGACAGGAGCATTTTTCAAAGATTTCTTGTTGAGTGCGGGTAATTTTACAGTGTATGGTGTTGACTTCGTATTATTATTTTCCATAACAATACTATATTCCAAACGACCATCAGTACCTAGTTCTTTCTTAATGACTTTACGAAGAAGGTCAATATAATTTTCTTCTAACCATTCGTAGAAAAAATGAGAAGGAACTTGGATCGTTAGAGCAGAATCATCTAGACGAATCGGAATAATTGGTTCAAACCAAGTTTTGAATGCCTGAAGAGAAATGTTGTCCTTAATTATCTTGAGAGAGGACCCCCATACCTTTTCATGTTCGTTTGTCATTTACTTCTGGTTTTAATAATTAGTTAATACTTCTGATATTTATTATAATCCAAATTCGGCTCAGATTCCAAATAGGAATTACTCTTCATAAATATCAGCGAACAAATATTTACATAAAAAAGTTAATAAAAAAATCAAAACAGTGTTGATTTTCTAGAATTTTTTACATGTTGCGATCGAATTGTTTAGAGGACCACAATATACGGATAAGATTTGATAATAATCGCATTAATTTAACGCAACAAGGATTATCCGTTAAAATACGCGTAACGCTCATTTCTCATCAAGATAAATACCAAAATCTATTTCTACAAATGAAAATTCCTACATTTGATATTCAATGAAGGAAAATTGATTCATGGAAATCCATTTTAAGAATAAAACAGAAGTTAGAGTACGTTACAGTGAAACGGATCAAATGGGCTATTGTTATTACGGTAACTATGCTCAATACTTTGAGGTCGGACGTGTTGAGGCAATGCGTTCATTAGGTTGCAGTTATAAGGAATTGGAAGAACAGGGAATAATGCTGCCAGTAAGAGATTTTCAGGTTAAGTATTTAATACCAGCTTATTACGATGACGTATTGACCGTTGAGACAATAATTACGGAGATTAAAGGTCCCAAAATAACTTTTACATACAAGTTGATTAACGAGAAAAACGAGGTGATATCCGAAGCCATGACTTCTCTTGTTTTCGTTAGAAAAGATAATATGCGCCCCATAGCTCCACCGGAAAGCTTTTTAAAACTTATAAATGGAAAATAGAAGCAAAAACGGTCGATTTTCTTTGTATTTATCTGATGAATCTTGGATTAGCAATAACGCAAGAAGCGGTGAAGTAAAATTGTCAAGTAAAATCCGAGTTGACAAAGAAGTCAAAGACTGGAAATATCTAATTCTTGGCATTTCAGAGGATATTGGCCCTCAAATTAATAATGGGTTCGAAGGAGCGAAAAATGGATTTAGCTCGTTTGTTTCTGCAATTCAAAACGTTCAATCAAATGACTTTATCGATGGAAGCGAGATAGGTTTTTTGGGTGAAGTTATTCAAAATCAAAACTTTGAGTCCTTAGAGAATAGTACTGGATGGGTTGAAGAATTGGATGACTTTGTGTACGAAACATTGCAAAAATACAGCTTCGTAAGTCAAACAATTATTGTAATTGGTGGAGGACACAATAACGCTTATCCTCTATTAAGAAATTCTAAAACACAATTCAACAAACCAGTTCACGCTATAAATATTGATCCACATGCTGACTGTCGAACTACAGATTTTAGACATAGCGGAAATCCCTTTTCTTATGCTATAAAAGATGGTTATTTAGATAAGTATAGCATTGTCGGACTTCATGAATCCTACAACAATCAATTTATACTTGACTTTATTGCTGAAAACGAAATTGATGCGATATATTTCGAGCAATTCCTTGATAACGAAATAGCTTTTTGGAAAACAATTGACAATATCGCCTCTTCAGTAAACCATGATAATACTTACACTTTAGATTTGGATTTGGATTCTATAGCATTCTGTCCATCTTCTGCTCGCACACCAAGTGGATTTACTATTGAAGATTGTCGTAAAATAATTCGAAAATTAAGCTCGGAAATTAAATTTAGTTATTTGCATTTACCTGAAGGTTCACCCGAAACTGAAAGTGAAAAACGAAATTATGGTAAGATGTTAAGCTATTTTGTTATTGATTTTATAAAATGTCAAAATAAGTTAGAGAAATAGCTTATTATCCAACACCCACTCCATTATTTTCGTTATTTTTAAGTAATGGTGATAGAGAATAAAAAATTGAGTTTTTGGGAATTAATTGGTTCTTTTTTTCCTTTCCAATTGATGAAAGCTCATTTGAAGTATAATCTACTTGCACTTCTTTATTGGGCAGTGTTGTTTTTTATTATCACCAATCAATTTGGCACAAAATTCGGTGTTCCAATTTTGTTTTTTTCACCCGAATATCTTGGAGCTGTCTCACCGTGGTCATTTTTATTACTAGGATTCGCTATAGGCGGATTCACAATGGGATTCAATACGTATAGCTATATTCGTTTAGGAGCACATTTTTCTTTTCTTGCTACGCTAAACCAACCATTTTATAAGTTTTGTATCAATAATGCAATCTTACCTGTAGGGTTCAATATTGTATTCATGATTATGTTCAGTCGTTTTCAAATTCGTGAAGAGTTTGCTAGCACAATGGAAGTAATAACGTACAATGCGGCCTATCTTGGTGGATTCACTCTTTTCCAATTGCTTTCTGTGATTTATTTTTTTCCAATGAACAAAAGGGTTTCAAGAAGCATGAAAGACCCCATGGAAGATGTGTTAAATGAATCCATTATAAAAACCGTAATTCCTAACAAAGAAAATTACCCTGGGCATAAGGTAGACCATAAGGAAGGAAAATATATTTATTTGGGCAAAAGATTGAAATTTCACACTTCAAGAAGTGGGCGTCATTATTCACGCGATCTTCTTAATGACATTTATAAAAAGAACAAGGTGAACGCCACTCTATTTGAGACTTTGGCAATAGTTAGCTTTTTGATGCTTGGCCTTTTTCGAGATTTCAAATATTTTGAATTACCTGCTGCGGTTAGCATCATTCTTCTTTTAACAATAATCTTAATGCTCTTTAGCGCATTGCTATCATGGCTCCATCGCTGGGCTTACCCTATTTTAATTGCTGTATTTTTAACAATGAATTATTTAAGTCTTCATACGTCTTTATTCACTTTTAAAAATTACGCTTATGGTTTATCCTACGAGACTCGTACACCGTATACTATAGAGGAAATAGAACGTGTTTCAAATAGTGATAAATACCATGAAAGGACTAAGAGTAATATACTAAGTTTACTAGATAACTGGAAAAATAAAACTGGTCAAAACAAACCAAAAATGATTCTTGTTGACGTTTCAGGTGGAGGATCTAGAAGTGCACTTTGGTCTCTTACATGTATGCAGAATTTGGATAAAGAATTGAATCACAATTTCAGTAAGCACGTCAATATGATTGCCGGCGCATCAGGAGGAATGATTGGCTCGGCCTATTATCGAGAAATACACAAACGTTATGAGGATGGCGTAATTATCGATCCATTTGCTGAAAAATACAGAAACAATATCGCTGCTGATTTATTAAACAAACTTTCTTTTGCTGCATCAACAAATGATATCTTTTTCCGATACCAACACTTTACCGAAAACAATAACAGGTATCCAAAGGATAGAGGTACTGCCTTTGAAAGCGAGCTGCATGAAAATACTGAAGGAATTCTAAATGTTCCATTAAGCCATTATTCAGCCTTGGAGTTAAATGCTGAAGTCCCTTTAATGATCTTTACTCCTACAATTGTTAATGATGGACGCAGATTACTAATGTCTTCTCAGTCTTTGAATTTTCTTACTGAATCTAAAGGTGGACCTTCGAGCATGACGAAATCTTTTGAAAACATAGATTATTTAAGTTTTTTTAAAAACCACCATCCAATAGATGTTCGCTTTTCAAGTGTACTTCGTGCGAGCGCTACGTTTCCTTTTGTCATGCCAATGGTCACTATGCCTACAGAACCCGAGGTTCAGTTGATGGATGCTGGGATTCGCGATAATTATGGAGGCAAAATTACAATGGAATATTTATATGTACTAAATGATTGGATTGAACAAAATACTTCTGGGGTTATAATTATTCAAATTCGGGATACTAAAAAAGTACTGGATAATGAAGCCTATCAGGAAGTATCGCTTTTTGATAAGTTTACATTGCCTTTCGGAAACATGTACAGTAATTTCACAAGAACACAAGATTTCGATCAGGAGCAATTAATGATGCAAGGTGTTCAACAATACAGATTCCCAGTGGATTTGATTTCATTCAATTTGCGTGAAAATAAAAAGGACAAAATTTCTCTTTCATGGCATTTAACCGGTCAAGAGAAAAAGAAAATAAACGAGGCATTTAGTAGTAAGCGGAATCAACACTCTTTGAGCCAATTAAAGCGACTTATGAAAATGTAAAAACATAAAAGCCGCAAATCATTGGATTCACGGCTTTTCATTTGTATAAAATATTTTTATTTCAAAGACACCTCTGTCAACGAAATTACTCTCTCAGCTTTGCATCCGTCAACCATTTGAGCTTTACTAGGAAGGAATGCAAACTTAATCACTAATCCATCAACCTTGAATTCATCTTCCAAATTTACAGGGTAAGCAACTGAGTATAAATCGCCTTCAACCATTTCAATTAAAACCGGACACCCATCTTTATTTATTCTTACCGTACCTTCAATATCGATCATATCCTCTTCACGCATAGGTCTTTCAGAACTCATTACATTCGGGTTTTCTTTAACCGTTTCTTCGACTGTAGCCTTTTCAGCTTCTTTTTCCAATTTCCGCTCCTTACATGTCGCACATGAGGTCAAAATTCCAATACTCGCAATTAAAATAAACTTTAACATAATCTTGTTTTCGGTATATACTTCCATTATCGTACCAAAAATAACATTTTCGGAGAACTTTGAAGAATTGATTCCTTTTAGAAATCGACTAAATTAAAAAGAGAGGCCCCCAACTGGGAAACCTCTCTCTATGCATTAATAACCTGTAGATTGAAATCAATGTCTAAGTTCTTTAACGAGGTATTCTGAAAAATGTTGCAAAAAAGAGCCTAAGACTATTAATTTTATTTAATTCAGTGGTCTATAAAAGTCATTTCCCCCACCTAATTAACAACTTACGTTTAAAAAGTATCCTAGGTAACTAAAAAGAGAAGCCATTAAACTCTCTACCTTTGTTTATATGGTGAGCGACAATCTCCTTAGTGCATTGATACGACTTGTAGAAGATCCAGATGAGATTGTGTATTCTCATGTGCGAGATAAATTGCTCAATTATGGGAAAGACGCCATACCCTTTCTCGAAATTTCTTGGGAAGAAGAAGATTGGGGATTACTTTTTCAAAGCCGAATTGAAACGATAATACATGAAATTCAGTTTACTGAAGCTTGCCGCGAACTAAAAGCCTGGAGTCATTCTGATGATAAAGACATACTAAAAGGTGCTATAGCAGTCGCGAGATACCAATATCCAGGTTTGGATGAGGCTAAGCTCTATTCTGACATTGAGAAAATTACTCAAGATGTATGGTTAGAAATCAACCAAAAAAACACGGCACTTGAAAAAGTAAGAATATTGAATAAGATATTCTTTGGGACCCATAAATTCAAAGGCAATTCAAAAAATTTCCTTTCCCCACTTAATTCATACATCAATACGGTTTTAGAAACGCGAAGAGGAAATCCTTTGAGCTTATGTTTATTGTACAGCGTAGTTGCAATTAAAATGGGCATGCCTATTTACGGAGTTAATCTGCCAAATCATTTTATTCTTGCCTACATGGACGAATTTAACGTTCGTCATGAAATGGGCAATAATAATACGCACGGCGTACTCTTTTATATTAATCCATTTTCTAAAGGCAGCCTATTTGATGAAAACGAAATAAAAGACTTCCTTAAATCATTGAACTTGGAAGAGCTACGTGAATATTTCGAACCTTGTTCTAATACTCAGATAATCAAGCGCATGCTAACCAATTTAATCGCAGCGTTCCAAGAGGTTGGAAACGCGACTAAAGTTCAAGAATTGGAAATCTTAAGAAATATCTTGGACGTTTAAACGAGTTCAAATTCCAAATTGAATTGCTTCAATTTCTTAAAGAACGCTTTGCTTGGATCAACCTTGACATTTTTCGAAGGCATTTTTATCACAACATTTGTTGACTCATCGTATAAAGAGAAATTCAAGGGGCAAATCCCTTCATTTTCTAAGCAAACTTTCATTAAGTCGGATATCATCACCTGATCCATATCTTTTGCATTCACTTTCAGATGAATAGCTTTTACCTTTTTCTCTTTAATTTCGTGAAGTAGCTCTATATTATGAACTACGAACTCTAGATTATTTCTTCTATGAGGAATTTCAATCCGTCCAGAAATTGCTAAAAATGCTCCATCAGCATGGAAATGTTTGAATTTTAGATAATTTTCTCTCCAGAAAAACAATTCATGACTATCTGTGTAATCTTCAATAAATAGTTTTCCGAACGGATCACCGTTTTTCGTTAATCGATGTTCTGCAAGAGTTACAACACAAGCAACTGTTACCTCTAGCCCTTTATTCTCTTCTAGATTTTTGAGTTGAGACACACTACCCTTGCAGAATGCTTCAATTTCCATTCTAAAATCATCCAAAGGATGCCCCGAAATAAATATCCCTACAACTTCTTTTTCTCGATTTAGCTTGTAAGTACTGTTCCACTCATCCGCTTTGGGAACTTCAGGCTCAGGAATTTTTGTTCCAGAAGCCTCACCAAACATAGAAACTTGCGAGGAATTTTCATTCTCTTGAAGATTAGCCCCAAAACGAACAGCATTTTCTAAGAATGTTCGCCCATTATTATCTGGAAAGAAATATTGCGCTCGATGTATTCCTTTAAAAGAATCAAAACCTCCAGCATAAGCAAGACTTTCCATGGCTTTCTTGTTCACCAATCGGAGATTTACTCGCCCGGTAAATTCAAAGATTCCCTTGTAAGGACCATTTTCTTGTCTTTCTTCAATGATTGCTCCTACTGGTCCATTTCCTAATCCTTTGATAGCACCGAGCCCAAAGCGTAATGCACCTTCTTTATTTACTGTAAATTGCAGCGTTGACTCATTTACATCTGGACCTAAAACAGGCAATTCCATTCTTCGACATTCTTCCATAAAAAACGACACTTTCTTAATGTCATTCATGTTATTTGAAAGTACTGAAGCCATGTATTCTGCAGGATAATTCGCTTTAAGATAAGCCGTTTGATAAGCAATCCATGCATAACAAGTTGAATGAGATTTGTTAAATGCATAAGCTGCAAATGCTTCCCAATCCTTCCAAATTTTCTCTAACGCAGTAGCATTATGACCTTTTTCACCACCATTCTTAATGAAGAGCGGTTTCATTTTATTCAAAACGTCAATCTGCTTTTTACCCATCGCTTTCCTTAGTGTATCGGCTTCACCTTTAGTAAATCCAGCTAATTTTTGCGACAAAAGCATTACTTGCTCTTGGTAAACTGTAATACCGTATGTTTCTTTCAAATATTCCTCACAGTCATCCAAGTCATATTTGATTTCTTCTTCACCATGTTTACGTTTAATAAACGAGGGAATATACTCCATTGGTCCTGGACGGTACAAAGCGTTCATTGCAATCAAATCCCCAAAAACTGTTGGCTTCAAATCACGCATGTGCTTCTGCATTCCAGGTGATTCATACTGGAAAATACCTACCGTTTCACCACGTTGGAAAAGTTCATATGTTTTTAAATCATCTAATGGAATCTTTTCAACATCAATTTCTATTCCTCTGATTTCTTTTATGTTACGAACAGCGTGTTTAATCAAAGTTAAAGTGCTTAATCCTAAGAAATCCATCTTCAAAAGTCCTGCTTCTTCCGCGACAGAGTTATCGTATTGCGTGCAGAACATTTCAGAATCTTTTGCCAAAGCTACCGGAACATAATTGGTAATATCTCCTGGTGTAATAATGACCCCACAAGCATGAATCCCAGTATTTCTTACACAACCTTCAACGTCGGCTGCTTTTTGGACAACTTTTGCAGCTGGTGCGTTAGACTGAGAAATATCTCTCAATTCTTTTGCCTTGGTAAAATCTTCTTGGTTCTTTAATGCATCTGCAAGTTCAGCATCAGAAAAAGAAAACATCTTCTTTAAAGAAAGTGATGTAACTCTATTCGACAATTGTGACGCTTCCGAAAGTGGTAAATCCAATACACGAGAAGTGTCCCGCAAAGAGGATTTTGCTGCCATAGTCCCGTATGTAATAATCTGAGCAACTTGATTTGCTCCATACTTGTTAATTACATATTCAATAACCTTTCCGCGACCTTCATCGTCGAAATCGATATCAATATCCGGCATGGAAACACGATCTGGATTCAAGAAACGCTCAAAAAGCAAATCGTATTTAATAGGATCAATATTGGTAATTCCGTTGCAATATGCTACAACAGAACCTGCCGCCGAACCACGTCCAGGACCAACCCATACGCCCATTTCGCGGGCAGCATGACAAAAATCTTGAACAATTAAGAAATAACCAGGATAACCTGTTTTTTCAACGGTTGCTAATTCAAAATCAATTCTATCGCGTATTTCATCGGTGATTTCTTCATAACGATCTTTTGCTCCTTCGTAAGTTAAATGCCGTAAATAGTTGTTCTCACCTCTTTTTCCTCCGTCCGCAGCATCTAGTGGGTCTGTAAATTCACTAGGAATATCAAAAGCAGGCAATAAGACATCTCTAGCCAATTGATAAGGCTCAATTTTGTTTAGTATTTCTTCAATCGTAAATATCGCTTCAGGTAAATCAAGGAAAAGTTCCTTCATTTCCTCCTCCGATTTGAAATAATACTCTTGATTTGGAAGTCCATATCGAAAACCTCGACCACGACCAATTGGCGTAGATACCAGCTCATTATCTTTTAAACACAAAAGAATATCATGTGACTCAGCATCAGACTTATCAAGGTAGTAGGTGTTATTGGTAGCGACAAGTTTCACCTCATGTTTTTCAGAGAATCGAATTAAAACCTCATTTACGCGTTCCTCGTCTTCTTGACCATGTCGCATGATTTCCAAATACAAATCATCTTTAAAAAGGTCTTTCCAGTATAACAGTGCTTCTTCGGCTTGACTTTCCCCGAGATTCAAAATCATATTTGGAACTTCTCCGTAGAGATTCCCAGTTAAGCAAATTAAGTCTTCCTTGTATTCTTCAATTAGTTTTTTATCGATTCTTGGAACATAATAAAACCCTTGCGTAAAAGCGTAAGAGGATAGTTTTATTAAATTTTGATAGCCATTTTTATTTTTAGCTATAAGAACAATAGCTGAACCATTGTCTTTGTTTTTCTTGTCGGAATGATCTGCACAAACATTGAATTCACAGCCGATGATAGGCAGAATTTCATCCCCATCAAATTCTGTTCCTTCTTCCTCGGCCTTTTCACGCCCCGCTTTAACACTTTTATTATGAATATTAGCAGCTTTTTCGAAGTGAAAAGCGGCCATCATATTTCCAGTATCAGTAAGAGCTACAGCTTTCATTTTTGAATCCGTAGCGTGTTTGATCAAGTTTCTAACACTTGTGGTGGATTGAAGTATAGAAAACTGCGTATGATTGTGCAAATGAACAAAAGGTGCAGCTGCCAACTTAGCTCTTGCCTCTTCTTTATCTGAACTTGTAAGAGAAGGTTCCGAAGAAACCGTTTTTATCGCCTCACTTGCTTCTTTTAAATTGATGTGTTTTAATCCATATGGATTGATTACATCGGGATGGGCTATTTTAAAATCATTAAAATATGGAGCTTCTACTTCTAATTCTTCCGCAGTAAAAACTTCACGACGAATTAATTCAAAGAAACAGCGTGTTGTTGCTTCCACATCGGCTGTAGCATTGTGGGCTTCATTGAAAGGAATTTCAAAAAGGTATTTGTGTAACTCCGTTAGCGTTGGCAATTTCCATTTCCCGCCACGTCCACCGGGTATTTGACACATCTGCGCCGTAACCTCGGTACAAGTATCCAAAACAGGCATATCCAGCATACGAGAGCTAAACCCTTTCCGAATCATTTCGGCTCCCATTATGTTTAAATCGAACTTGAGGTTTTGCCCAACGACAAATTTCGCTTTGCCAAGAGCTTTTTCAAATTCTTCAAGAACGCTTTCTAAACTTACACCCTCTTTTTCAGCTAAAGCAGTTGAGATTCCGTGTATGCGTTCAGCATCATAAGGAATATCGTAACCTTCTGGCTGAATTAGAAAATCTTTGTGTTCAACGAGATGTCCAAGGTCATCATGCACTTGCCAGGCGATTTGCACCGCTCGAGGCCAATTATCGACATCAGAAATAGGCGCGTTCCAATCGCGCGGTAAACCTGTTGTTTCTGTGTCAAAAATGATATACATGATGATTTTTTTGGGACTTTAAAGATACGATAATGAAAAATTATGAGGAAGGAATATCACTTCAATAAACGGGAGTTTTCAACAAGTTTTTAATCAATTACAAAAAAAAAGCCCAACATAGTTGAGCTTTTTAATTTATATCAAATGCTTAAATGATTAGATTTTCGCATCTAACCTAGCTCGCAAATCTCTTACTTCTGATTCAAATTTTGGGATCATAAGTTCTATTCGGTAAGGAGCATTAATTTTTTTCAATGCGACAAGATGTTTATCTGCATCAGCAGGATTCTCAATTAAAAGATACGCATTGATCAAATTAAATAAAATTGAGGCAGTAACTTTCTTATCTATTCTTGCTTTGTTTGACTCTAAATCTGATTGTTCAAGAGTCTTTTCCCAAATTGCAACTGCCTTTATTAATTCTTCTCTGTTTTTTCCACCATCAAAATACTTATATGCAGCAAGAGCCATATCTTTAGCAGATTCCAAATCGTCATAATCGCCCTTCTTGTTCTTCACATAATCTACCTCGATTGTTCGGTTTATCTGCGAATATCCATGATTGGAATTAATATATTCATTCGCAAGTGCCAGTGACTGACGAACGGATTCTTTTTCAAGATTCATCATATTTGGCTGTTTTTCTGTTCTAGAACTGTCTTGAACCAAAGAAACCTCGAGCATCCCTTCGAAAAGGATTTCATTTCCAACTTGCAACTTTAGGTAGGTTGGGCGACTGTATTTTGTGATGTAGTAATATGTCTTTTGTTCAACATATGTTTTAGATGTTGAATTGTACACTTTTTTCACTGTAAAACGCGAAATTGGACTGTCAGCTTGAAAATCATTCAAGATAACTTTGCCTACCATTACTTTGCCTTCTGTTGCTTTGTCGTATCCAGCTAACTTCAAATAAGAACCTGCTAACACCGCAGGATCAAAAGTTATAATATTTGAAGTATTTGGCTCAGTATAAACAGGAAAAGGTGGTTTATAATAATTTGGTTTGCTCGGTGTTCGTAAAACTGGAGCTTTTGCTTTTAAAGCAATTTTTTCTACAGCAGACAATTTATCATATTCTTCAGCTTGTATCTTGTAGTCTTCTCTTGCTTTTACTACATCTTCTTCATATTGCGCTAAAGCTTGTTCATGCTTTTGCTCAGACTCAATAACCGTATTGGGATAATTCGCCACATCTGCATCAAATTTTGCTTTTGCTTCAGAAATTAGCGCATCATTATTTTCTTTGTAAGGTGTTTCAACTGTAAAAGAGTATCCTTTTAGTCCAGCGATGGGCTGTAAAGGCAATCGTTCAAAGTCGAACTTGACAGTTTCTGACTCAATATTTTGTGCAATAGTGGCTGTTGTTACTAACAACATTAATAGTATAATAGACTTTTTCATATATGGATTTTGTAAAAAGTGCAAAGATAGACCAAAAAACTAAAATTGTGCTTATTTATTTTTTTGAAACATTCAATGGCAAAACATTATGAACGTGAACTTTGAGTTCTCAAAACTCTGATGAAGAGGAAATCTTTCATCTTCAATTAATGGGAGTTTTCTAAAGTCATGATCTAATTGCATCCATTAAATCAAAAAGAGCCCAACAATGTTTGGCTTTTCTCATTCATAAAGTATGTTTAATTTATTTTTAACAAAAAGTGAAAAATAAAAATCCCGCCAAGAAAATTAATTCAGGGCGGGATCAGTGCTATAATGTGATCGCGAAAATAGCTTCTTTTAGTTCGCTGGTGCGCCAGCGTTGTTTACTGGAGATCCTGTTGTTGGAGCTGCCAATACTGTACCTTTAATACGAATAACTTTCGTTGGTTCGTTGATTGCATTTGATGTGATGGTAACACTTTTATTAATAGCACCCGCACGCTTAGTATCATATTTTACAGAGATTTGTCCTTTTGCTCCTGGAGCGATAGGCTCTTTTGGCCAAGAAGGAACTGTACATCCACAAGAACCTTTTGCATTTGAAATAATCAAAGGTGCATTTCCAGTGTTTGTAAATTCAAATGTACAAGTACCGTCACCTGCATATTTTACATTACCGTAGTCATGTGTTTCTTTTTTGAAATCAATTTTCGCACCACTTTCTGGTTGAGCGAATACATTTGATGACATAAATGTGATTGCTGTTACAAGCATTAATAAGAATAACTTTTTCATTTTCTATATTTTTAATATTGTTAATAATCCTATTCCCAAATATAGTACCATTTCTATGCCATGGTTTTTCTTTAACAAAGTCTTAACAAGTTAGAAATAGTGCAAAACCTCTTGAAAGCCTTGTAGAGAAAGACTATTTAGAAGCCATGTCCATTATTTTCTTATTTAGATATTCATCAAAAGTTAACTGATTTTGAGCCAATCTGTCGATGATTCCTTGCCGCTTTTCTTTGTCCATTTTTGGATTCTCCTTTAAAAGCATTGTGTAATAGTAGCGGACTTTAGCGGAATCTCTTGGACTTGTAAAGATGTCATAATTTGAGCCTTGTGATTCTAGAACCATCGCTCTGTTTTCATAGACAGGGTATTTTAATAATAATGTATCGGCATAAGCAATGGAAAGTTCGTGAACACCCATTCCTGAATATACCATGTGTATTTTATCTAAACATTTCGGAGCGTACGAATCTTCTGGATAGCTCTCATAGAAAGCTATCAATCGATTAGCTAACTCCATTCTATGCAAATTCTCAACCGGCATATCGCTCGATTGTAAAACTTTTAATGAATCTTCCATTTGTTTAATCGAAGATCTCAACTCTTCTTTTGAGAGAAGTTGCTTTTTATCCTCAACTTTTTTTTCTTCACCACCGCAAGATGATAAAATCAATAAACCGGTTAATAATCCAAAAGTAACTGTATGAAATGTTTTTGTCATTTTTTATCTTCGTTTTACTGGAAATTTCATTTTGTAATCCACTTCTATTTCTCCTTTAGTAATATTTTGTAATTTTTTAGAAAGAAGCTTTCTTTTTAAAGGCGATAAGTGGTCTGTAAATAATACGCCATCTACATGGTCATATTCATGCTGAATGATTCTTGCTTTATATCCGGTATAGGTTTCTTCCTGCAATTCCCAGTTTTCGTTATAATAACTAATCACTACTTCTTCATTACGAAAAACCTCTTCGCGAATTTTCGGTATGGACAAACAACCTTCATTAAAGCCCCATTCATCGCCTTTTTCTTCTTCAATTATAGGATTGATAAAGACTTTTTTGAAAGATTCCATTCCTTCCGCCATTGGGTCTTCTTCTTCATCTTCATCTCTATCAGCAAATGGACTTCCATCTACAATGAACAATCGGATTGACTTTCCTATTTGAGGTGCAGCCAGACCCACTCCTTGCGCGTTATACATGGTCTCAAACATATCGGCAATCAATTTATCCAAATCAGGATAATCTTTCGAAATCTCTTCGCCTTCTTTCTTTAAAACTGGATCGCCATAGGCGACAATCGGTAAAATCATGGTGCAAATTTACTTGAAATTTCAACCCTTGTACAATAATAAATGTTAGAATTATTTAAAAAAAATAATATTAAACCAAAGATTGCAAATAAGATTGAAGAATAATAGTGGCGCTTACCTTATCTACTAAGCCTTTATTTTGATGAGTTGCCTTGTTTTTTCCCATCATTGAAATTGACTGACTTGCCATTTTTGAGGTAAAACGTTCATCCATTGAAACAATTTCTATTTCAGAAAATTTTAATTTCAAAGCTTCTTTGAACAAACGTACGTTCTCACTAATGTGTGTATCGGTATTGTTCAAACGTTTTGGTTCACCTAGAACTATGGTATTAATTACTTCTTTAGGAACCAATTTAATCAAGTAGTTCATCAGGTCTTTCGATTCAATAGTATCGTGTCCAAAAGCAAATATTCTAGAATCGTCTGAAAGAGCAAGACCTGTTCTTTTCAATCCAAAATCAATAGCTAGAATTTTTGACATAACTTTTTTTGGCAAAGTTAAGCATTCAGTTCAGATTGTTAAGTAAGTCATTTCTGCTATTTTTGCACCAGAAAAAAAAGAAATTATGCGTTCGAAAATAGAAGAAGCTTGGGAAAATAGAGATTTGTTAAATAACGCTGTTTACCAAAGTGCGATAGAAACGGTTATTGAAGATTTAGACAAAGGTTTATTGCGAGTTGCGGAACCAACAGACAACGGTGAATGGATTGTAAATGAATGGATTAAGAAGGCAGTTGTTTTGTACTTTCCTATTCGTCAGATGGAAACAATTGAAGTGGGTCCTTTTGAATTCCATGATAAAATGGCCTTAAAAAAGAACTACAAGGAACTTGGTGTTCGTGTTGTGCCTCATGCAGTAGCGCGATACGGCGCTTTTTTAGCTCGAGGAGTTATCATGATGCCTTCTTATGTGAATATCGGCGCTTATGTTGATAGCGGTACAATGGTTGACACTTGGGCAACAGTTGGTTCATGCGCTCAAATTGGAAAAAACGTTCACCTAAGTGGAGGTGTCGGTATTGGTGGAGTTTTGGAACCATTACAAGCGGCACCTGTTATTATTGAAGATGGCGCATTTATTGGTTCACGATGCATCGTTGTAGAAGGCGTTCGAGTTGGAAAAGAAGCAGTGCTTGGTGCGAATGTTGTTTTGACAAAATCAACAAAAATCATTGATGTTACTGGTCCTGAACCAATAGAACACAAGGGGTATGTACCTGAAAGATGTGTAGTTATTCCTGGATCATACAAAAAAGAATTTCCAGCTGGAGAGTATAATGTTCCTTGTGCGTTGATAATTGGAAAACGAAAAGAGTCGACTGATTTGAAAACTTCACTGAACGATGCTTTGCGCGAACATAACGTTGCAGTTTAAGCTAGTCGCGAAATAAGTTTGGCCCATTCCGGTTCGGTAGCAAGAAGATATCCTTCCGTTAAGTTTAGCATATCCATAATTCTCAGTTTTTCAGGATATTGCTCTGCTTTTATAGTGAAATGATAAACTATTTCGCCTACTAATTGTAATTCTTCAAAGGAGTCTGACGAAATGATTTTGTAAAAACGCATTCCATTTGACAATTTTCTATATTGCGGAAAGTCAATACTTTTGTTTACCATGATACAAAGATACTATGTTCATTAATAAAGCTCACGAAGAAGCATACCAATATTTGCAAAATGCAGATTTTGAAAAAGCGATAAAAAAGTATACCGCTTGCATAAAAGACAATCCTAATTCGCCAGAATTATATTCTGAGCGAGGTGTTGCTTTTTTAAATCTAAAAGATGAAAAAAAATGCATTTCAGATTTAAACAAAAGTGTGGAGCTTCAGCCAGATTACGCTTATCGTTATGCATCTCGCGGTCATGCGCGTGACTTTTTTGGCGATACCGATGGTGCCATTGAAGATTACGAACTTGCAGCTGAGCTAGATCCCAATGATTCAATTGTATACAACAACCTAGGCTTACTTTTAGAAAAGAAGGGCAATATTTCTATGGCAAAAGAAAACTACGATCGATCGGATGAATTAAGGATAGAATCTGAACGAGCTGAAAAAATTGATTTAGAAACATTGACTGTTTCTGAGGAGGGAATCATTGAGGAGTCAAGAACGATAATTGAAACAACTGAATCTGATAAACATGAGGCTGCAGATAATAAAAAGTCAAGTCGAGCAGCTGAATTAAAGAAATTTTTCTCGGAAAAAAATCAATGGAGTGAGTTTTTGAAATTCCTGAAAAACGGTTTTAAAATAAAATAAGGAATGACAAAGAAAGAACGAGCAAATTATGTAATTCAAGAATTGGAACGACTATATCCAGAAGTTCCTGTTCCACTAGATCATACCGATCCATATACATTGTTAATTGCAGTTCTACTTTCCGCTCAATGCACAGATGTGCGTGTAAACCAAATCACTCCTCTCCTATTTGCTCGTGCAAACAACCCTCACGACATGGTGAAAATGACTGTGGAGGAAATAAAAGAAATTATTCGCCCATGTGGTTTATCACCCATGAAATCCAAAGGAATTCATGGCTTGTCGGTGATGATATTAGAGGAACACAATGGAAAAGTTCCTGAAAGTTTTGAAGCCTTAGAAGCAATGCCAGCAGTTGGTCACAAAACGGCAAGTGTAGTTATGAGTCAGGCTTTTGGCGTTCCTGCTTTCCCGGTCGATACACATATTCACCGCTTGATGGTTCGTTGGGGCTTAACTTCGGGTAAAAATGTTGTTGAAACGGAAAAAGATGCCAAGAGACTTTTCCCGAGAGAATTGTGGAACAAATTGCATCTGCAGATCATATTTTACGGTCGTGAATATTCTCCAGCGCGCAGCCCCAAATGGGACAAAGATTATATAACAAGGGAAATAGGAACGAAAAAAGCTTTGGCTGAATTGGTTAAAGTATGAGTTCATCGTACAAAATACAGCCTTGGTTCGAATTTCTGAGCGAATGGATTCCTGCTAAACTTCCTGGCGAACGCGTTCATGCTGAGCTTTCACCGTTGAGAAAACTCTCCAGTGAAGCATTAAAAGAAGCAAAGGTCATAAAACAAAGTGCTGTTGCCATTCATGTTTTTGAAAAAGACGACGATTTACAAATCATTCTTACCCAAAGAAATACGTATGATGGTGCGCACAGCGGTCAAGTGAGTTTTCCTGGAGGAAAAATGGATGATACGGATTTGAATTTAATCCACACAGCACGCAGAGAAAGTTACGAGGAAATTGGTTTATCTATTGACGATGGAGAATTAATAGGAGAATTGACAGAAATTTATATTCCTGTAAGTCAGTTTCGAGTGAAGCCCTATCTCTTTTTTCACAGAAAAGCATTAACCAACTTGCGACCCGATCCAAGAGAAGTAGAAAGCATATTCTTTTTGCCTCGCAATATTTTGATTAACGACGATATCTTAATTAAAAAGGATATTATTATTTCTTCGGATTTTACTTTAAAGCAAGTTCCTTGTTTCCAATACCACGAATTCACAATTTGGGGTGCGACGGCGATTATGCTTAATGAATTGAAGCATATTCTTAAAGAAAATTCTTAGAAACGCAATCGAGCAAAACCAAAGGCTGTAGAAACACCATTTCCATTTTTAGTTAAGAAATGTACGATATCTCTGGAAGCAATTCCAACTTCGTAAGAGCCATTTCCTAGTATGAAATTGATTCCCATTGGAACATTACCTGTGTAAATTCCACCGCTTACAATTCCAGCGTTCAAAGAAATCCATTTCGCAGGGCGCAAATCCACACCTAAAGTAAAAATTGGATTTTGAATACTCGTAGCATTGTCCTTATTGAATGGTGCTACCATGTCAATTCCAACATGAAGCTGTTTAATTGGCATCCAACTAGCTCCCAAGCGCAGATTTGCAGCATTGGCAACTCGTTTTGTATCTTGTCCTTTAGATTCAAGAATTTGCGTTCCTCTTACTAATTCTTGTAAGGCTTTACTCGGGTTGTTGACATCAAAACCATTCTCAATTGCTATTTCTTGAGACACACTGGTATTTCCTACATATTGATAACGGTTGTATTTTATTAATCCTAAATTATTTACTGCCGCTGCCATTCTAAATTTCTTTAAAATAATGATACTTGCCGACAAGTCAATTCCGTAACCACTTCCAACTGGTTTACTAAAGAATCCTCCAATAGAACCAGCATTCATTGGGTTGATTTGCGATAGATTACGGCCAGAACTCAATTGAGCTGGAGAAAGTGAAGAGCTAACTCTTAATCCGTCTGAATCGGAAACCATATCATAATAAGCCATTGCTTGAATATATCGGTATCCGATTCCTCCGTATAATGCAAAAGTTGAATCTTTTCCGAAAATTTTTCTTCCGTAACCTAAACTATAATTTCTATTCCAAACAACTTGTGCGCTACTTCCTGTAGTAAAAGCATTTATGTCTAATGGAACAGTAAGATGTGCAGAAGTGATGGCGGCCAATGAATCAGGACTCATATTCGAATTGTATGCAACTCTCGTATCGGCATTATTCATAGTAACAGTAACAGAGTCAATTAAATTCTGCCACTGACCTTGAAAGAGTACGTTTGCACTATTTAAATTTATTTTCGTTGAAAACCCATAGGATTCAACTATGCTAAAAGCTATTCCTCCAAATTTTTCGTTTTGGAATGAACCTCCAATCCAAAGAGCTTCTCCATTAACTCGAACTCCAGCTTTAGCGAGAGCGCCTGCACCACTTAAAATGGTTCCCGCAGATGCTGGATCCAAAGCTTTATTATTAATTTGGGTTTTTATAATATCCATGAAATTCCCAAATTTGCGTTTGTTCAAAGAGTCAGAATAGATGGACGCGCTTGCTTCAGATGTGCTAAATGTTACCTTCTTGCCTTCATAACCCGTACCCCAACCCAAGGCAGAAGTATTGATTCCTAAGCAGTGATAATCGGTTTCAAAAGTTGTCGCAACACCCCTTCCTACTGAAGTATAAGGTAGAACTTGAGAGAAAAGTGAAGTAGATAAAAATAAACTGGAAAAGAGTAAGGAGAGAGATTTCATAATTTATTATTTTTCGAAAGTTAGGGAATTAATCTCTTTTCTAAGAAGAAACTAATGAACAGCGAAAACTTGAAAAGTTGAATTTTCAGAAAATGAATAAACTAATAATAAAAGAAGAGGGAAAACCTGGCGGTAATCCCTCTTCTTTATGCTAAAACTATAAAACCTAACTACAACTATGAAATTGTGGTACAAAGTTACAACCACTTAATGGATCATACTCTTAAGGAAATGTTAAATTTTTAAAAAGAAATGTGAAGTGTAACCTTCCTTTATTTAACGGGAGTAATGAGTGATTTTAATCCGCCAAAACTAATTGATTTAAATAAGAATGTTAAGAAAAACACAATACCTGAAATCGTAATTATTGTTGGGCTTATTGAAACATTGAATTGAACCGCTAGCAGATACCCAGCTATGACATTAAACGTTCCAATTAAAATTGAAATGATATGCATTCTTTTCAAGTCATTGGACAAAAGATAAGCAGTAGCTGGCGGCACGACTAAAAACCCGACAACTAAAATTGCACCAACGCTTTCAAAACTAAGAACTGTTACAACACTGACCATTCCCATTAGCGCATAATGCCAGAAACCCGCGTTTATGCCTTTTGTTTTGCCGAATTCAGCTTGAAATGCGCTCAATTGAAAACCTTTAAATCCTCGAACTACAAAAACCAAAACAAATAAAAATGCAGGTAGCAAAGTGGCCATGCTTTTTGTTCCATATAATCGACCGTTTATTATGATTTTATCGAGAAACGTCAGACCTAATTCACCAAACAGAACACATTCTTGATCCAAATCCACATTACCACTGGCGAAGAATGAAATCAGCAAAACACCCAAAGCAAAAAGCCATGTAAAGGTTAATCCTATCGAAGCGTCTTCTTGCAATTTCAATTTTCGATAGAGAAAATCAATGATTATTGTGGTAAGAACGCCAAAAACGGCGGCGCCTATCATCACAAATCCGCTTTGCGTTTGCGATCCGACCAAATAAGCAATAACGATTCCTGGTAAAACACTGTGAGAAATAGCATCGCCAACCATCACCATTTTTCGCAACACCAAAAACACACCTAAAAGTGAGCATGACCAAGCGATTAACAATGCTGTTATTAAATTTAATATGTCGTTTAAATGCCACATAATCAATAGGGGATTTTTTTAGCGTGAGGATCTACATCCGGATAATCCAACTCTTTCAACAATGCTTCTTCCAATTCATCTGTAATCAAATGCTCAATAGTTTCAGCTGTTCCATGAATATGATCTTCTTTAAATTTCAATTGTTGGGTTAAATAAAGTTCCCATAACCGATGCAAACGAACGACTCGCATGGCTTCTACTCGACCTGTTTCAGTAAGCTCAATTTTCTTTGACTCAACACCTTTAATAAAACCATCACTTTTCAAGGCTTTAATTGTCTTTAGCAGCACATTCGTTTCCATACGACGTTTATCAAGCATTTCGGTCATTGTAACAGATTCTTTTCCTATTTCACCTAATTGATGTAAAATCTTAAGCACATTTTCTTCATTGATTTTCCGTTCGTTAGAATTATTGCGCTTTTGAATGGCGAAATACCCTTTTTTAGGAGCGAATAATAAAGTAATCATGGTGAATAAAAAGAGAATCATTACTACCCATGGACCAGTTGGCATGTCTTCTCCAACTAATGACAAAAGTCCGCCGCCAATGCCTGAAAGCATTCCAAATACTCCCGCAATTACCATCATTTTTGGTAGAGAGTTCGTCCAATAACGAGCAGAAGCTGCTGGAGCTATGAGTAAGGCCGACATTAAAACCACTCCAACGGCTTGCAGACCAATTGTAATTACTAGCACTGTCAGCAGAGAAATCAAGGTTTCATAATTCGTTGTTTTCCAACCTTGTGCGGCGGCAAAGTCTTTATTAAAACTTATAAGCATGAATGGCTTGTAGAAAAAGATAATAGCTAGAATCACAAGAACTGCAGCGACTGCAAAAACCCAAACATCCAATTCCGTTAAAGTTGCAGCCTTACCGAAAAGAAAATTTTTCAATCCAGCTTGTTGACCGTTTTCCATGCTTGAAACAACGGATAATAAAACTGAACCCAAGGCAAAATACACGGTTGTTACCAAGGCTATGGCTGTGTCTTCGCTTAATTTCGATTTTCTATGAATTACATCTATACTTAGGATTGCCAAATACCCAAAAAATAGTCCTCCGACTAATAAGGCAAAAGGGTCTTTCGTTCCGCTAAGCATAAAACCTATGGCAACACCAGGAAGTACAGCATGAGAAACAGCATCACCAATTAATGTTCGTCTTCGCAAAAATGCATAACAACCCATTACACCAGCGACAGAAGAGATTACCGCCAGCCCAACCAAAACCAATATTAAAGTCGATGATATCATACTTTATTTGTCTTCAAAACCTTTTTCACGAATAGGGAAATCTTTCTCTTGGATGATTTGCTGTAGTTGGGCGAACAAATTCAATTGCCCACCATAAGTTGATTGCAAATTTTCAGAAGTTAAAACTTCGGCAATCGGTCCGTGAGCGACTAAACGAGTATTCAATAAGACCAAATAGTCAAAATTAGCCGTTACCGCTTGCAAATCGTGATGAACCACAATAATCGTTTTTCCCTCGTCGCGCATGGACTGCAATAAATCCATTATTGCTTTTTCAGTTGCAACATCTACACCAACGAAAGGTTCATCCATTAAATAAACTTCGGCACCTTGTGCTATCGCTCTTGCGATAAACACTCGTTGTTGCTGTCCTCCGGAAAGTTGTCCAATTTGACGATTGGCGAAAGGTGTGAGTTTCACTTTTTCAATAGCTTCATCTACCAATTGATTGTCTAGAGTTGACAATTTCTTGAATAAGCGTCCAGGTTGATAGCGCCCCATGCGAACTACATCTTTTACGGAGGCAGGGAAATTCCAGTCAACAGTTTCTCTTTGCGGAACATAAGCGATATGTTTTCGCATTTGATCAAGTGATTTATCCAAAATTTTCACGTATCCACTGGACAATGGAACTAAATCCATTATAGCTTTCAATAATGTTGATTTTCCTGAACCGTTAGGACCGACAATGCCGATAATTTGTCCTTCAGGCAATTCAAAGTCAACATCCCAAAGTACTGGTAATTGCTGATAAGCGACTGTTAAATTATGAACTTCTATACTATTCATTTTATCTCTAATTCGTTAATCCACCGACCAAGGTTTCCGTATTTCTTTGAAGCATTTTTAAATAGGTTTCTGCATTTTGTTTTTTGTCACCCATCGCGTCCGAAAAGAGCATTCCACCTTCTTTTAGAATGTACCCCTTTCTTTCACAAGCTTCTTTAAGTGCTTGAATTGATTTCTTTGCTACACTACTTTCAATGAAAACTGCTGGGATATTGTCAGCAATTATCATGTCCATTAAACTGCTAACCGTTCGTATTCCTGGTTCCGAAACTGTTGAAATTCCTTGCAAAGCATCCACTTTAACTTTAAACGACTTTCCGAAATAATGAAAAGCATCATGTGAAGTAATTAGAACCCTTTGTTTAAAAGGGATTTTATCAATTTCACTTTTCATCCACTCGCCTACCTTTCTGATTTTAGCCGTATAATTTCGTGTATTGATTTCAATTTCATTTTCAAATTCAGGATATTCCTTTGCCAATTGTTTTCCGAGTTCGTCTATGCCATCTGCCCACAGAAATGGATCGAGCCAAATATGAGGGTCGTGAACGAAGGAGTTTGTGTTTATTAATCTATCTTCCTCCAAACCATCTGAAATGGCAAGTACTTTCTTTTCCCTTTCCAGTTTTTGAAATAATCCGACCATCTTACCTTCCAAGTGAAGTCCATTATAGACTATAGTTTCAGCTAGCGCTAATTCATCAATATCTTTCGGTTTAGCTTCGTATTGATGAGGATCTACTCCAATACCCATTAAGGTGTGTATTGAAAATTGAGCCGGTAAAATATTCTCCAAAGCATCACCGATCATACCCGTTGTTGCAACAACTTTGTAGCGCTCCTGCCATTCTTTTGGCTTGAATTTACAGGAATTGACAAGAGAAACTAAAGTGATCAATAACAGTATTGTTATTGTGCTTTTTACAAACCTTACATCAAAATAATTTGCTCTCAATTCAATAGGTTTTAATTGACATAAGGAACAAAGATACAATTATTAGACTTATCTAACATTTTATTTAGAGCCATCATTTAACTTAGGTTTGTTAAGATTTGTTATCGACCCATTATTAACGACAGATAATATGAATTAAACTAAATGTTGAAAAGGTAGATTAACAAAAAAACACTACTTTTGCACCCAAATTAAACAAGCACAAAAGAATGGCAACAAATAGAACATTTACAATGTTGAAACCAGATGCGATCGAAAACGGTCACATGGGTAAAGTTATCGATATGATTATCGGTGCAGGTTTCACTATTAAAGCGATGAAATATACGCGTTTATCAACTGAGCAAGCTCAAAAATTCTACGAAGTTCACGCTGAACGTCCTTTCTATGGAGAATTAGTAGAATACATGACAAGCGGACCAATCGTTGCTGCCATTTTAGAAAAAGACAATGCAGTTGCAGATTTCCGCACATTAATAGGTGCAACTGATCCAGCAGAAGCAGCTGACGGAACGATCCGTAAAGCATACGCTGAAAACAAAGGAAGAAACGCCGTTCACGGTTCAGATTCTGACGAAAATGCAAAAATTGAAGGAGAATTTCACTTCTCTGCTTCTGAGATTTTCTAAAGAAGTATAACTATTATTTAAAAGTCCTGAATTATTTATTTCAGGACTTTTTTTATGCTCAACAATTTTTTTTAAACACGAGCAACTAGGAGTCTTGTCATTTGCAAAGGCTAAGAAGTTAGTATTAGTAAAATATTAACATTACCTGGGTAGATATCTAATTAATCATATATTTGCCTAGCCAAAAACAAATTATATCCGCCTTTTGACCTTCTCTAACTAGATTCATTCACGACTAATTATGCGACCTGCTATTTGCGCTAAATTTTAGACGTATTATAATAAAAATGAAATTAGTTGAAATCCTGATAGTCTCGACAAGTCTTATTTTAGGAGGCATGTGTCTAGGTGTATACTTAGAATCAGGTTTGGAGAACGGCCTACTCTATTCTTTTGGGTTATTTGCAGTTTCAGCGACTATGCTATTTAAAAGTCGTGTTAAAAAAAAGAATAGCAAAAGATAACTGACAGTTTACCTATTAGTTTCATATAGTGTTATATAGAACGAATTCAAATAACTTCAATATTCTGTTTTATGTAACAATTGCAACAAAGCAATCACCTATCTCTTGCTAAATTTATCGTGAATTAATAAATCCTATAAATGCGCACGATATTCAGCATAAGCATAGCAGTTGTATTGTTTTGTTATAGTAACACTGTAAAATCCCAAAATTCTCCTTTCTCCATTTCTATGGAAGAGATAAATATTCCAAACTTAGGAGGCTTGCAAGCTTTTGCCTTTGGACAACACAATGGCAAATGGCTTATCATAGGCGGAAGATTAGATGGTCTTCATCAGAGACAACCCTTTGCCGCATTCGACATTGCTGGACACAACTCTCAGTTAATTGTTGTCGATCCTGTTACTAAAGAAAAATGGTCTGCTCCTCTTACTTCATTATCAACTTCCTTGCAGGAACAAATGAAATCGACGAATATGCAATTTCAGCAAGCTGGAAACTACCTCTATTTGACTGGAGGTTATGGCTATAGTACAATTGCAAATGATCATACAACTTTTGCAAATCTAACAGCAATAGATGTTCCAGCAACGATTACTGCCATTATTGGGAATACTCCTTTTGCAAGTTTTTTCAGACAAATAACAGATCCGCAATTTCAAGTTACAGGTGGACATTTAGATAAAATCTATAATACGTATTATTTAGTGGGAGGTCAAAAGTTTATTGGGCGATACAATCCTATGGGGCCGACAAGTGGTCCAGGATTCATTCAAGAGTACACCGAGCAAATCCGTCGATTTAAAATTATAGATAATGGAACGACACTAACAGTAAATCATTTAGCGTCTTGGACAGATGCTGCTAATTTACACCGAAGAGATTACAATGTTGCTCCGCAAATATTGCCAAATGGTCAAGAAGGATTAACGGCATATTCAGGTGTTTTCCAACCGACCGTAAATCTGCCTTTTTTAAATTGTGTAAATATTGACAGTACAAATTATCAAGTCAACAACAGTTTTTCGCAATATTACAATCACTACCACTGCGCAAATATCCCTTTGTATTCTGCTACACAGAACGAAATGCACAATGTTTTCTTTGGAGGAATAGCCCAGTACTATGACAACAATGGCACTCTTGTTCAGGACAATGATGTTCCATTTGTGAAAACAATTGCCCGAGTAACTAGAGATCCAAACGGAATTATGACGGAATATAAATTACCGATAGAGATGCCTTCGCTTTTAGGTGCTGGATCTGAATTCATTCCAAATGAAAACCTTTCAAGATATAGCAATGACGTCATTAAACTCGATGACCTCACAGCTGACTCTGCACTTTTAGGCTATATATACGGAGGAATTAGTAGCACCGCTCTTAATATATTTTTTACGAATACCGGTGCTCAAAGTATTGCTAGTAGTCAAATATTTAAAGTTTACCTTTTAAAAAATCCTTTAGCGATTGATGAATTAAATGTACATAGCACTGGTAGTTTGAAATTAGTTGTTTTCCCCAATCCTAATGACGGCGTTTTTTCGGTGAAATACAATCTTAAAAGAGCCTCTGATGTAAAAATCACCCTACTGTCTGTTGATGGGAAAATAGTAAGCGATGAAACTTTTAAAAATCTTCGGGCGGGCGAACATTTATTCGAAGAAAAGAGTCGAAAATTACGTTATATCGGTAGCTATTTGTTGAAAGTTGAAACTGAATATGAAACCGCTGTACAGAAAATTATAATAAAGGAATAAAATGGCATATATAATTATGGCCATTGTCCTGCTTCATTTCATTGTGGGCTTTGGTTATTTCATTTGGAAATTGGAAATTCAAGGAAAGAAAAAGAAAGATTCCAAAGACCAAATGGAGAATTGAAAAATAGCTTGAATTAGTAAATTCAATTTCTAAATATCAATTACCCATTCGTAATTAACAATTATACAATTGTGAATTATCAATTCCTTGTTATCTTTGATAAAAATCAAAAAACACATGAATTTCCCATACACCGTTGAAGAACGTTTTATTCGTTACGTACAAATTGACACAACTGCAATTCCAGGATCACCAACTTTCCCTTCTTCTTTGATTCAGAAGGATTTGGGTCAAGTTTTAGTAAAAGAATTACTTGAAATGGGTATTTCAGATGCCGTAATGGACGAACATGGTTATGTTTTTGGTACAATTTCTTCAAACTTGGACTATGAAGTTCCGACAATCTGCTTTTGTTCGCACATGGACACAGCACCGGACGTAACTGGAAAAAATGTAAAACCTATTGTTCATCACAAATATGACGGAATGCCAATTACACTTCCAGATGATACAACGCAAGTTATTACAACTGAGCGTCACCCCTATTTGAAAGAAAAAATTGGAGATGATTTAATTACTGCATCTGGTCACACACTTTTGGGAGCTGATGATAAGGCTGGAGTGGCTATTATTATGGATTACGCCTATCAAATGATGAATAATCCACAGATTCCGCATGGGAAAATTCGTATTTTATTTACCCCTGATGAAGAAATTGGTCGAGGTGTAGATTTCTTGGATATGAAAAAATTGAACGCTGATTTTGGTTATACCATGGACGGTGGACCTCTAGGTTCTATTGAAAACGAATCCTTTTCAGCAGATGCTGTTACGGTTGAAATAACTGGAATTAGTACTCACCCAGGCTATGCCAAAGGAAAGATGGTCAATGCGATAAAAGTAGCAAGTGAATTCGTTGCCGCTTTACCGAAAGATGTTTGGTCACCAGAAACGACTGAAAAACGACAAGGATTTGTCCACCCAACTTCAATAAATGGAACTTTGGAGTCAGCAACGGTGAGTTTTATTATTCGAGACCATAAAACAGATTTATTAGAACTGCATGAAACCCGTTTAAAAGCAATTTTAGACGGAGTACTTGCTAATTATCCTGAATTGCATACTACCTTCACTATTAAAGAACAGTACAGAAACATGCGCGAAGTATTGGATACTGTTCCGTTTGTAACGGATTATGCCATGCAAGCAATGGAAAAAGTTGGTTTAAACCCAAAATTGGATTTGATACGTGGAGGAACTGATGGGTCTCGACTTTCCTTTATGGGCTTGCCTTGTCCCAATATCTTTACGGGAGAAATGGCAATACATTCTCGTCATGAATATGTTAGTGTTCAAGACATGCAAAAAGCTGTAAATACAATAGTTGCGTTGACCGAAATTTGGTCGAACCACAAAAAATAAAGCATGGCGCTAGATTATACGCAAATTATTAAACAAGTAAAGGAGAAGAAATTTGAACAGATTTATCTCTTACACGGTGAAGAAGCTTATTTCATCGACTTGATTGCGGATGCCATTTTAGAAAATGCTTTAGAAGAGCATGAGCGAGACTTCAATCTCACAGTAGTTTATGGAAAAGATGCAGATGCAGCGCAAATCATTGCCGAAGCAAAAGCTTATCCAACCATGGCTGAGCGACGAGTCGTAATTATGCGAGAAGCTCAATCTTTCGGGAAATTTGACGAACTACTTCACTATTTTCAGAATCCAAATCCACAGACGGTTTTTGTTATTTGTCACAAATACAAAACATTGGATGCTCGAAGCTCAGCGTCGAAAACCATTGCAAAAAATGGATTGGTTTTCAAAGCTGAAAAAGTTAAGGATTACAAATTAGCTGACTATATCATAGGAATGGCAAAAAATATGGGATACACTTTATCTCAAAAAGCCGCTATCCTTTTAGCCGAATTCCTTGGAAATGACTTATCTAAAGTTCAAGGTGAACTAGATAAATTGGCAATTCTTGTCGAAAAAGGAAGTACCATTAACGATGTTCATATTGAAGAAAACATTGGAATTTCTAAGGATTTCAATGTTTTTGAATTGACCAACGCTGTTGCCATTCGTGATGTACCCAAAGCTTTTCAAATAGTGAATCATTTCGAACATCAGCCTAAAAGTGGACCGCTGGTTATGGTGATTTCGAACCTATTCAATCTTTACGCGAAATTGATGCGAATGCATTTCATGAATGGAGTTCCTGATGATGAAATGGCGCGTAAATTGGGTATGCATCCGTACACCTTAAAACTGAACAAACAATACCTTAAAATTTATCCGCCACGGAAGATTAGCGCAAACATTGCCACACTTCATGAATACGATTTAAAAAGCAAAGGTGTTGGCAACTCTACTTTTACAGAAGGTGAATTGATGCGGGAATTAATATTTAAACTTATGCATTAATGCACACAGCCTACTGTACTGAATTACAAAGCGATACAATTGCTGCCGAATTAAATGAAACGGAGTCAAATCACGTGGTTAAAGTTCTGCGCCGGCAAGAAGGTGATGAATTACAAATATCAAACGGAAAGGGTGTAAAAGCAATTGGAACGATAAAGTTAGCGCACCCTAAAAAGTGTATGGTTTCTATTCATGATTTTCAATACGAAGAACCCCAAAAGAATAAAATCCATATCGCAATTGCTCCCACAAAAAACATGGACCGCTTGGAGTGGTTTGTGGAAAAAGCGACTGAAATCGGAGTTGATAAAATCACTCTTTTAAAGTGTAAAAACAACGAGCGTAAAGTGGTAAAAATGGAACGTTTGGAGAAGATTATACTTTCAGCCATGAAGCAATCTCAACGTTTTTATTTACCTGAATTAATAGAGCTCACCCCTATTGAAAAATTCATTAGCTCAAATCCCAATGGGGGATTAGCACATTGCTATGATGATTTAGCTTCTGACAAAGGAAAAACTTCAATTAAACTTTGGAATAACAGCGGACCACTTCTCATTGGACCTGAAGGAGATTTTACTGTCGAAGAAGTTGAATTAGGACTAAAAAATAATTACACAACTATTGATCTCGGTCAAAACAGACTTAGGACCGAAACCGCTGCAATATTAGGATTAACGGCGCTAGTAATGAACCGCATTTAAAATATTTAAAAGAAAAGTTAAGGCTTCAAGGTTGTCCCTTTTTTCTTTTTCTCCTTTTTTTGTTTTTTGGCCTTCTTGGTCTTCGTTTTCTTCTTATCGGTCGGCAGCTCGTCGTCTTCCTTTTTGTTGGATTCCGTTGGAGCTCCGAGACTATAGGTTTCTTCACCTTGTTCGTTGAACTGATGATCTTCGATTATCTCATCTTTCTTGTATACATGTCTACGTTTGATAGACTGATTCGGGTAATAATTTACAAACTCACCCTCCTTTAGTCCTTTTTTATAGAATTCATAGGACTGAACTTGACCTTGAATGAAAAAAGTTTTAAACTCACCATTTTCAACTCCATTTGACCAATTTTCAGTTTTCAACAGAGTTCCATCGTTATAATAGTATTTACAAATACCGTCTTTCTGTCCATTTTTAAAATTAATCTGATCTAGTAATACACTATCTCTTGAGTACTTTTTAAAAGAACCGTTTAACTTACCTTCCAAATACTGAACCTCTGATTGAATTCTTGATCCAGGATAATAGGTACGTTTTGTTCCATTCAAAAGTCCATTTTTATATGCCTCCCACAAAGTAGTGTCTCCCTTTGGTCCGAAATAAATTGCTTTACCATGTTTCTCACCTACTAAATAGTTGATTTCCCACGCTAGTGAGGCTGTGCTGTCGTAATAGTATAACCATTGGCCATTTTCTTCGCCACGCATGTGATTTCGAATTACTTTTCGGCAACCCGAGCGATAAAATGTGGTATCAGAACCATCTTCTTTCCCGTCTAAAAAAGTGATTCTTCTTTCTAGTAAACCATTCGAAAAACAAGTTTCACATGTTCCAGAAAAAGCGGACCCATCATTTTGCGAAAGAATGGTATTGGTGTTCTCATCGTAGGTTAATTTCTCATTACAATCAACCACACCAGCTAGTTGACCACATTCCCATGTTGCAAAACGAGTATTTTTAGATGCTCGATCGTAGCATTTTTTCTCGGTTTTTGGGGTAGGTATTTGGGCTTGTAGAAAAAATGGAAGTGCAAATATTAAGCTTAAGATGTATTTCATTCTATTGTTGTTTAGTCGCATTTATGCAATTTTCATTCCGCTTCTAATTTTTCAAAGGCTTCACGCATTTTTTGAGGGATGGGAATCGTTTTGCCTTCGCTAGAGTTATAACAAACCATAATTGACAAACCTTTCGTTCTAACCTCTCCATCAACAGTAATGGTATAAGTAAAAGTAAACGATTTGTTACCCATACTCATGGTTTTCAATTCAATTTTTGGAGCGTCCTCTAAAAAAAGTGGTTTTATATAATCGATTTCATTTCTTGCCAATAAAAACCCATCTTTATTATAATCCCACTTATTCCCTAGCAATTTCTCCATGTAATGGACTCTCGTCATTTCAAAATAGGACAAATAAACAGCGTTATTTACGTGCCCCATCATATCTATATCTGCGAAGCGAACTTGAATTTCAAATGGATTTGGTATCATATTTTTTTATCTAGTTTTTCAAATTCAGAATTGTTCGAAACGTATTCGGGAACAAGTTCTTTCATTTTAGTAACGATATTCATATTGTCTTGCGATTCAAAGAGTTGTACCAAAGAATCAATTTTTTCAACTATATCGTCATCGGAAGTACGGATTTTCGCTTTTAATATTTGAGGATGGTGCGTTGGCATAGTATTTTCTTCCTTCGCCAATAGTTCTTCATACAATTTCTCGCCCGGTCGAAGTCCTGTTACTTTGATTTCAATATCTCGTCCCAATTCCAAACCGTTAATCTTTATCATCTTCTTTGCTAAATCGATAATCTTTACTGAATCACCCATATCAAATACAAAAATCTCTCCACCTTCACCCATTGCTCCAGCTTCTAGCACAAGTTGACACGCTTCTGGGATGGTCATAAAGAATCGGGTGATTCGTTCATCAGTCAGCGTAATTGGTCCACCTTGCTCTATTTGCTTTTGGAAAAGAGGAATCACAGAACCATTTGAACCAAGAACATTGCCAAATCGCGTGGTAATAAACTTTGTTTTGTTTTTCTCGTTGGCAAACTGGGCATACATTTCTGCTATTCGTTTTGATGCGCCCATGACATTTGTAGGATTTACGGCTTTATCAGTAGAAATCATGACAAATTTCTCAACATTATTTAAAACGGAACAATCCACTAAATTTTGAGTTCCTTTTACATTCGTGAAAATCGCTTCGCTCGGATTATTTTCCATAAGCGGAACATGCTTGTATGCAGCTGCGTGAAAAACTATTTCTGGTTTATACACAGAAAACACTCTTTTCATCCGCTCTTTATTTCGAATATCGCCGACAACCACTTCGAAAGGTGCGTTTGGATATACAGACAATAGCTCAATCTGCAAATCATATAATGGTGACTCGGCTTGATCTAATAAAAGAATCAGCTTAGGTTGATGCTTCAAGATTTGCAGAACCAATCCTCCGCCAATTGAACCCGCTGCTCCTGAAACTAGGACAACTTTATTCTTTAACTCATTTTTAATCGCTTCGTCGTTCAATTGAATTGGATCTCTTCCTAATAAATCCTCAATCTGGATTTTACCCATTTGTTTGGTAGAAAACTCGCCATTAATCCATGATTTAGGACTTGGAACTTTTTGAACACGAACATTGTGTTTCAAGCAAGTCTCTAAAATGGACTGTTTGTTCTTCTCATTAGGCTCTTGAATGGCAATAATAACTTGTGTAACACCTTCTTCTATAATGTGCTTCTCCAATTTACTACTGTGATAAATTGTCAAACCTTCTAGCCGAGTACCATCCAATTTTTTATTGTCATCAATAAATCCAATTAATTTAAATGACAAACGGGCTTCTTTTTCAATTGTTCTCTTCGTAATTAAACCTGAAATACCAGCGCCGTATATCATGATTCGTTCATCTATGTCTTTCGTTTTCAACGATTCTAGATAAAGAAGCTTCACGGTGAAACGCATTCCTATCATCAAAACGAAAGTGGCTAAATACTCTATTAAAAGAACAGATGAGGGAAATAAGAAATAACCATCCATGAACTGTTTCCGAATTATACCTAGAACAAAGAATGTGAAGGAAGTTACCGTAACGGCAAGGAAAATACGTTTCATATCTTCCGTCGAGGTATGACGAATTAAACCTTTCTGTATTCCAAAACTGTAGAATACGATGAACTTTACGATGAAGAATACCGGCAATGACCTAGCCAAAATCAACCATTCGCCGCGAATCATCTCTTCATCGGCACGAAGATCGAATCGAATGAGGTAAGCAAAAGCCAAGGCCAACGCGGAAATTAAAAGATCAAGAAGAATAATTACCCAACGTGGAATATTATTCTGTGGAAGCAGTTGGAACATAGTCAAAAGTAAGTAGATTCTCTCAAAAGAATGAACGTTCCCGAAAGAATCATTAACAAAGCTTTCAACAGTCTTTTTAAGATGAAACGTTTCATTTCTTAAGTGCTTTACCCAAGTTTTTCAATAAGGTATACCAAAAAGGACCATTACTCCACTTATAATGAAAATAGGTTTGATCAACAGAACCAAAAGAAAGATTGAATTTTCGAACCCCTGGGATTCTAGAACCACCAAAATCAAATGTTTTATTACTGGCAAATGCACTTTGAATGGCTTCGTTCATTAAAAGATACATTCCGCCCTTCATCTTTACAGATTCGATACAAGCGCCTTTTAAGTATAGCACTCTGGATTCCGATTCAATTAGCAAAAGTGAACCAATGAGCTTATTGCTTGAATCATGCAGGGAAATTATCTTCAATTGTCCCGATTTTTCAAAGTTAGTGGCTAACTTTCTTAATAATGGAAAACTGCTGTCCTCTAAGTTTGCAAATTTGTTTTTCAAAGCGCTTTCAATGAGGTCAATTGCCGTTTCTGCTGGTTCATCAAAAACTATCTTCCACTCCTCTGTTTTAGCTTTCTTTATTTTGCGTTTTGCCTGAGTATTTAATGAATATTGTTGCTCATTAACGGTTTGATATATCAGCTCTTCTGGTTCACCACCAAATAGATTGTGCTGCGTATAAACATCCGCTTGTCGAAGAGCATCTTTAACGATTCCATCTATTTTTTCGCTGGTTAGTTGTTGCTTACCTACTAATGATATCCATCTACAAAAAACAGGCGTATAAAGGGTTTTAACACCAAACTTCACCTTATAAGGTAGCGCAATTCCACCATTGCCTTCATCTATTAAAAACAAGACATTCTCAGCTACTGCATCCAGATATTCTAGTTGACAGAATGGTCCAACCAATGGATTTTGCGTACACCATCTAGTCCATTCCGATTCATTTATATCTTTTCTTTCAACTAGCTTCATTGTATGTCTTGAAATGTTGAAAATTGATTATTTGACTTATTCTTTTTGACAAAATTCTCAAGCTTTTTGAGCGAAAATTTAGTTAAACTTTTTGGATGACCTATCACCACCATTGTCGTTTCAGCCTTTTGTCTTTTCGTCTTCAAAATAGCCTCTAATTCACTTGCGAAAAAACCATCGGAACTTGCGTGATGAATTTTTCCCTTGGTAAGACTCTCTTTTTTACCACCGGGCTGCGAAACAAAGTTTCCGTCACCCCACATTTTATGCTGGCTTGGGAACAATCTTCCAAGAATGTAAAGCCTCCAAAAGAATATTGGTGAGTAATACTTTGAAGTAATTGGATATTCTAAGAATTCACCATTAACATCTTCTTGGCATTCATCCGATGAAAACCGGAAAGGTTCCGACGCTACTAGTTTTGTAAAGTCGAGCTGGTATTGCTTTGAAATCCATTTGACGCCTGGCATTGTGCTCGAATCTATTCTAATTCCGTTTTCTTTAAATAGTGTTTCAAAATCTGAAAATGGCTGAATACACCAACCACCCGCTCGAAAAGCTTTACTTTTTTCACCTTTAAATTGGGTTAAAGCGTCATTGTATTTGGCAAAAATTGCTTTGCGTTCCTTTTCTGGAAAATCAGATAACTTGTAATGGTCGCGAAGATTCATGTTCCATTTGCCATTTTCAAAAGAAGCTTTCTCCCAATGAGGATGAATATGCAATTGAATATCGTGCCCAAGTTTAAGGACTTGTTTCAATTGATTCGCAATTTTATTTTTATCTATCTCTAATTCCGGAAATTCCGGAGCAAACCGCTCTAAAGCCAGAAAATGACCAATGTCCCAGAAAAAAGTATATTGAATACCATGTTTTTCAGCAAGAGAAAGTAATGCTTCAGAAGGTTCTATCATACATTTGTCAACCGACCCTGAAACTTCGCCGAAAAAAATTTCGTAGTCGAATGTGAGAAATATATTCATGTCTGCGAAGTTAAAAAACTTACTGTTTTATTCGGAAGAAAATGTATTTTTGAATTTGAAAACGAATCTTATGAAAAATTATTTTAAAGTAATTCTTAGCATTACGATGCTAGTAGGGCTTTCATTTTCTGCACACGCTCAAGATGTCATCACTCAAAAACAATCAAAATTCGTCAGTAAATTTGTTGGCGCTGTAAACGTTCAGAAAAAAAATAAGGTTTACAAAATGATTACGAAAGAATACAAGTCGAAAATTAAAGGCTCAAAAGAAGTTGTTTTATCAAATTTATTTGCTGGTAGAGTTAAAAAAACGGGTGAATTTAGTAAAGTACCCTTTTACGATATTTCTTCCATGCGGCTTTTAGAAGTCCGAGAACTGCAGGAAGGCATTACATTGTACACCTTTATTCTCGCTACTACTGAAGGAACAGTTGACACAAGTCTGATACTCATGAAAAAAGGCAAGAAAAATAAATTCAGCTTTCAACCTTATCAAAATTGAAAGAAATAGAAAGAAAGTTTCTCGTGAACGATAGCGTAAAAGCTGCGTTAAATAGTGCCTCCAAATTTGTTATACGTCAAGGCTACTTGAACAGATCAAAGGATTGCACCGTTCGCGTTCGCGTTAAAAACGACAAAGGATTTCTCACAATTAAAGGCGCTTCCAATAACTTCACGAGAGATGAATTCGAATATGAAATACCTCTCGAGGACGCAAATCACCTATTTGAAATGTGTGGTGAATTTGTTTTGGACAAAATAAGATATGAAGTCGTTTTCGAAGGAAAAACGTGGGAAGTAGACGAGTTTCACGGCAAACTAGCAGGACTATTTTTGGCGGAAATTGAATTAACGGATGAAAAAGAAGAATTTATTGAACCTGAATGGCTTGGAAAGGAAGTGAGTCTTGATGCAAGATTTACTAATTCTAATTTGGTATCTATTAAAAGTTTAAGCGAACTCGAAAACCCGAAGTAAAATTTATGTTCTATTCAAAATCTCAATGATACTCGCTAATATTTGGTGATTGTTCTTAGTCTAACGTCGAATTCACTTCTTCGTTTAAATTCGATGTCCACAGAAAAAAATTGTTTTACGTCACTTTTTACCTTCGGTGCTACTTCGTGGTCTTGACGAAAAGTAACCAACCTGCCTGCCGGCATAGGCAGGAAGTCAAGGCTTTAGATGATAGTTAAAGCGCAGTTCCCTTCCAAATTTCAATTTATTTTTGCCGCGCTTTATTTTTAACTCTCCTAAAAACGGGATTTTTTCGGCGATCTTCTCCGTTGCACTATGAAGGTTAGCTTCGCTGCATCCTGCGGAAGTCCTCAAAAAGTCATCCGTTTTCAGTTCGACTTAAAAAACCTACCATCAAATGCCAAATTTATTCTGTTTAAAATCTATTCAAAAAGTTTATCGATATACAGAAATAACAAATAAGAATTTAAGCGAGCTTACTCTCTGAGTAGATCGGTTTTTTGCAAATCGAAAACCATGTTGCCCACTTCAACAGTAAAAAACTGTTCAAAAATCTCAACGTTTAATTTTTCTGGCCACAATTCCTCATTGTCCGTAACTGACTCTAATTCGTTCTTTAGAATTTTCTTGAAATTGGATTCAATAATAGGTTCTGGCTCCAAAAAGTCTTCTTCTATCAAATAAATGTTGCCTTCCAAGAAGTCTTCATTCATTTCAAATTCAGGTTCTGTAGAGTTTGCCCATTTAACAAATTGTTTTGTTGGCCTAACCAATAAGTATCCACGATTTACAAATTTCATTTTTCTATTTTTTTAATGAGCCATTTTTTATCAACGAATTCCCACCACTCCGTTTTTCTGCCGATTCCTTGCGAAATTACATATAGAATCTTCTCTTTCGACAACAATCGATTAAGGTTTTCTAGCTGAGTCTTGACATCAATGCTAAGCGAACTACTCATGTAGATTATCTTTTTCTCAGTTGCATAGATTAAAAAGCTCTCGCTAGATATTTTCTTTTCCTCATATAATTGAAGTGAATTACATTTCTTGCCAAAACAATCTAACCAATTGAAAAGCGCATTTTTTAATTCTAAAGAATCATTGTAGGTCCAAATACTGATTAATTGCTCACCAGTTTCACTTTTACCATTCCATTTTTCTTTGCTTCTCGAAATGAATCGATCTGGAAAAAGAACAGAATCAGGAATGAGAATCGTTGTTCGTTTAATACCTAGTGTATCAGAGACAAGTTGAGAAAAAGTCCCTAAAGAATCGAAATAATATACTTTCGGCTCTGTTTCTTCTTTTACATCGCCCTCCTTGTATTTTTCTGAGCTAGAAATAATGTCATCCATATCCAAAACTTCTTGCTTCTTGCTGTTACAAGAGAAAAGAAACAAAATTGATACGAATAATATAGACGAGCGCATTTAAATCGATTTTATTACTTCAAGAGTTTGCTGAATATTTGAGTCAGTCAAGTTTAAATGAGTTACAAAACGTAACATTCCGACTCCAAAGGCCATACAAAGTACGCTTTTTTCCTTGAATTGATGAATAATCTTATCTCGATTTTCAGGATCGTTCAAATGAACGACAACAATATTGGTCATAACCGGAACGACTTGTTTAACCCAAGGCCTAGTAATTAATGTTTCCTCTAGAAGTTTTGCATTGCTGTGATCTACTTTCAAACGTTCCACGTTGTTTCTCAGCGCGTATTCTCCGCCAGCTGCAAGAAATCCAGCTTGTCGCATACCGCCACCGAATACTTTTCGAACCCGTCTAGCTTGTTTTATAAAATCTTTAGAACCCAGTAACAACGAACCAACAGGAGCTCCCAATCCTTTAGAAAGACAAAGGGAAATACTATCAAAAGCATTCGCATATTCCTTCGGGTTTATGTTGGTTTCGACAAGTGCGTTCATCATTCTAGCGCCATCAAGATGCAAAGGAATAGCATTCGTATCGCACCAAGTCCTAATTTTTTTAATTTCTTGAAAATCATAAATTGCCCCTCCTCCTCTATTGGCCGTGTCTTCCAGGCTTACTAGCTGAGTTACTGGATAATGTACGTCGTCAGGATTCACCCAACCTTTTATATCCTCAACCTTGATTCTTCCTCTATCTCCATCCAAAAGCCGAACAGAAACACCTGAATTTTTAGCTATTCCACCACCTTCATATTTATAGATGTGACTTTCCCAGTGACAAATCACTTCGCCTCCCGGCTGCGTATGCACATTAATAGCGATTTGATTCGTTTGCGTTCCCGAAGAACAGAATAAAGCGGCCTCTTTACCAAAATAATCAGCTGCATAGTCTTGCAGAGAATGTATACTTGGATCTTCATCAAAAACATCATCACCAACTTCTGCTTGGAACATGAATTCCCGCATTTCAAGCGTGGGTTTTGTTACGGTATCGCTTCTGTAATCTATCATAAGGTATATTTTTTTTTTAAATAAGGCTGTTGGCTATTGGCTGTTGGCGGTTGGCGGTTGGCTGTTGGCGGTTGGCTGTTGGCGGTTGGCTGTTGGCGGTTGGCGGTTGGCTTTTGGCGTT
>TARA_R110000737_G_scaffold284972_1_pt1 | contig 38936 bp, 32 predicted proteins | sample TARA_R110000737 | Tara Oceans TARA_R110000737 (sample SAMEA4398027) | marine metagenome | biome: Polar Biome; feature: [SRF] surface water layer (ENVO:00010504); material: water (ENVO:00002006), including particulate matter (ENVO:01000060) such as... | depth 5 m | reverse complement strand
GAGCCGTTGGGTTATATTGCCGAAAACCTGATCACGCGCGGGGCTTTGTATCGCGCGATTGCCGAAACCGACCTGATTGACATGATCGCACCGGCCCGTGTTGAAACCATTGCACGCGACCAGGGCGCGATGACCATCGTGCTGGCCGATGGCCAGGTTATTCGGGCCCCGCTTGCCATCGGGGCCGAAGGCCGCAATTCGATGCTGCGCAAATGGGCCGGGATCAAGACCTATGACTGGAGCTATAAACAAAGTGCGGTGGTATGCACCGTCAAGCACAAGGTGCCCCATAACGGTTTGGCCGTGGAACATTTCCTGCCTGCTGGGCCGTTTGCCATTTTGCCGATGACCGGTGATCGCTGTTCGATTGTCTGGACGGAGGGTACCGACCTTGCCAATTATCTGGTCAGTCTGGACGAGGAAACTTTCATCGATGAACTGCATCGTCGGTTTGATGGCTATCTGGGCGATCTTGAAGTTATCGGGCCGCGCTTTTGTTATCCGCTGGGGCTGCAACATGCCTATCAGTATACCGATGCCCGGATCGCCCTGATCGGGGATGCGGCGCATGGGATGCATCCGATTGCCGGTCAGGGTCTTAATATGGGGATCCGTGATGTTGCCGCCCTTGCTGAAATACTGGTTGAAGCACGCCGCCTTGGCCGCGATATCGGTGGTGCCGATGTGCTGGGCGAATATGAACAATGGCGCCGGTTTGATAATACCGTGATGCTGGCGGTGACCGATCTGACCAACCGGCTGTTTTCCAATGACGTTGCGCCGGTGCGTTGGGCACGCGATATCGGGCTTGCCGTGGTTCAGAAAATTCCTCCGCTCAAGAAAACCTTCATGTCCCATGCGATGGGCTATGCCGGGACTCTGCCGCGCCTGATGCAGGGAAAGCCGCTTTAGGGGGCTTTTGAAGCGTCCTTGAAATGTTCGAATGAAAACCTAAAGGCGAAATTGAAATATTTCACATATCCTTTCGGTTTAGTTTTATGGGCGCAGATAAAAACAATTCAAAATTGTGTCGCTTTTCGTCAGCTTTTGTTGATTTGAGTCAAGTATTTCGCATTTGCGAAGGCGCATTTTCTCCCCGACGTATTTTTGAATGCAGGGGATGATTATGACATTTAGTCGGAAATTGATGACCACCGTGGCCAGTTGTGCCGTAGTCGGCACCATGATGATTGCTGGGGGCAGCGCACAGGCGCAGGATGCTGCTTTTAAAATAAAACAGGCAGGCGATTTTCTTATCCGTGGCCGTGTTGTTGGGGTTGTTCCAGACGAAGACGTCACCAGCAGCACGCTTACCGGTGAGGGAAAAGTCGATAATGACGCGATCCCGGAAGTGGATTTTTCCTACTTCATTACCGATAACATTGCGTTGGAATTGATTGCTGGTACCTCCAAGCATGATGTGACTTGGAATACCGGGTCAAGCAATCTTGACCTTGGCAGTGTGCGTCTGTTGCCGCCGACCTTGACCGCGCAGTATCACTTCTTCTCCGATGAACGTTTCAGCCCCTATATCGGTGCTGGTATCAACTACACGTTCTTCTATGACAGCAAGCCGGGCCAGTTCAATTCCGTCAAATATGATGATGGCTTTGGCTATGCCTTCCAGGCTGGTTTTGACTATGCGATTTCCGGTCCGTGGTCGTTGAACGTTGATGTTAAAAAAATCTATCTGAATACCGATGTGTCGGTAAACGGCGGCGCAACCAAGGCGGATGCCGATCTTGATCCGTGGCTGTTCGGTGTCGGTGTGGGTTATCGTTTCTGATATCTGTTGATATCTGCGGGCAATTCCCTGTGCATGGGGAATTGCCCGATCCCAAGAGAGCAACTCTGCCCTGACGGGCAGAGTTGCTTTTTCGTATCCGGGCCGGTTTTGCCAGATCCATTGATCAGGTGGCATCCATCAGGCTGGATTGACGGGATTGGATTGATTTGATCAGGATTTTGGGCGGGTCGGATCACGTGACAGGCCGCGCTGTTCAAGGGCGCGAAGGTAGTCAGCCCAAAGCGTATCCCTGTTGGCGTGCAGATCGCGAAGAAATTGCCAACTATACAGCCCGCTATCATGCAGATCGTCAAATGTGATGCGCACGGCGTAATTGCCAACCGGCACGATATCGATAATGCCGATATGACGGCGGCCGGGAATGATTTTCTTTTCTGACGGATGATGGCCCTGTACTTCGGCAGATGGGCTTTCAACCCGCAAAAGTTCGGCGGCAAATTGTGATTTCAGTCCGTCATCCCAGATAATCTCCAGGATATGCTCATCGCGCAGATAGTTGATTTCAACCGGGGCAAAGCGCGGTGTAAAGCTGTCATCGGACATGATTGTTTTTATTCCGGTCAGTCTTCGATAACGCGGGCTTCGTCTGGTAGCATGATCGGAATGCCATCGCGGATCGGATAGGCAAGACCGGCCTTGACGCTGATCAGTTCATTTTGGTCGCGATTGTATTCCAGCGATTCTTTGGTGACCGGGCAAACAAGGATTTCAAGCAGTTTCGGGTCTACCGGGCTGTGGGTCGCGGTCATTGTCCTGGGCCTTCACATCAATAATGTATCAGTTGCTTGCTGTTTGCGATGCCTGCGCATGCGCGGCCATTTCCAGCAAGGTTGTCAGCATGTCGCCGCGATCATACAGGCTTGTGCATTCGAGCAAAGCCTGTTTTTCAAGTGGGCTTAGTCGGCAGCCCATCGCAATGGCGGTGACCAGCATTTCATCGTCGGTATCGCTTAGTGTATCCCAACATGATTGCAGGGAATTCTGGGCGAAATAGGTATCGAGTGCCAGACGCAGTCGCCCGCGATTGATCGGACGCATGTTGGGCGATGGAAGGGACAAATCTTCCTTCCAGGGGGAAAAATCACCGTTCACAACACGATAGCCACCATCGGGCTTGGGCAGTTCTTTGGTGATGTTGAAGCGGCACACCCCGGTCAGGGTAATCAGGAAACGTCCGTCATCGGTTTCACTGAATGCGGTAATGCGCCCGGCGCAACCGGTTTGGAACACCGGTGGGTTTTCCGGGTCCATATGCAAGGTGTTGCGCCCATCCGGGCGCGGTTGAACCATGCCGATCATGCGATCCTGTCCCAATGCGTCGGCAATCATGTTCAGATAGCGCGGCTCGAAGATGTTAAGCGGCAAATGCCCGCGCGGCAGCAAAAGCGCACCATTCAGCGGGAAAACCGGCAATGTATCGGGAAGGTCCGAAAAATTGGGATCAAAGGGACCGCATATGTTCATGAAAACAAAACCGTCGATAAGGCGCGGCGACCCGCGACACTGGCTGGGTCCATCGGGCCCCATGCCTCGAAAAATTTGATAAGCTGTGTGCGGCCGGCATCGTCGTTCCAGCTGCGATCCTTGCGGATGATGGTGATCATGGCGTTTACGGCATCGTCACGCTTGTTGGTGGCAAAACAAGCCATGCCAAGATCAAATTGCGCCTGAAGATCGTTTGGATCGGCTGCGACCTTGGCGCGTGCATCATCCAGATCTTCTTTGCTGTAGCCTGTTTCGGCCAGTTCCAGCGCGCTGATAGCGGCCGAAATCGGAGCCTTAAGGCGATCAGCCTCTGCCATGTTTTCAACGAAATGGCGTGTTTCTTCAATTTCTCCCATTGCCACCATGCAACGGATCATGCCGCCAATGGCAATTTCGTTCTGTTGGTCACGTTCGAGCACACTGACATAATGTCCATGTGCGGTTTCGTGATCATTTTCCGCCAGTGCGGCGGCTGCCTGTTCCAGAATGGCTTCGATCGGGCTTTCGATCGGGCCGCCAGCAAGGCGTTCATAAAATGCGCGCACTTCGCTTTCGGGCTGGGCGCCCTGAAAACCGTCAACCGGGCGGCCACCCTTAAAGGCATAGACCGTCGGGACCGACTGGATGCGCAGTTGTGCGGCCAGTTCCTGGTTTTCATCGATATTGACTTTAACAAGCTTTACCCGCCCACCAGCTTCGCGTGTGACCTTTTCGATAGTCGGGGTCAAACTTTTGCACGGACCGCACCAGGGTGCCCAGAAATCGACAACAACAGGGGTTTCCATCGAAGCTTCGATGACATCCTGTGTAAAAGTCTCGACGCTGCTGTCCTTGATCAGGTCTTTGTCCTGGCCTTTGGCGGCGGTGGCGTCCGGGGCGTTAGCGTCAAGGATAATCGACATTATTGTTCACTCGCTATTTCTGAATTCTAGATGATGCCGCAACCGCTTTTCGACAAGGGGTTCGCATATCACATTAGGTAAATCTTATAGATTAATGTTCGATGATATAAGGCGTTGCAATCGGTTGTCCACGGTCAGGACAATACCGTTTCCTGTGCGAAATCGACAATTTTTGATGGATAACCGAGGCTGGCAATGAATTTAAGCAGGTCCGCTGATTGAATTGTCGTGGTTCGGTCATTGCGCAAGGGGTGGAAGTTAAGAATACCGCCATTTGCAAGCTTTTCATCCAATGCGAAATTTACGATTCTGTTGTGATCATTGATCAAGGCAAATGGCGTGACCGATCCGGGGATAACGCCCAGTGTTTCAAGAAGAAGTTCCGGTTTGCCAAATGACAATCGTGCGCAGCCCAGTGTTTTGTGCAGATGGTTCATGCGGATTTGAGTGTTTTCCTCGGCCACCACCAGCCACAGCGTATCCTTCTTGTCCTTAACAAACAGGTTCTTGGCATGCAGGCCGGGCAGGTCCCCGCGCAGGCTTTGCGAATCCTCGACCGTAAACAGCGGTACATGGCTGTGTGTGCGGGTTTTGATCCCAAGATTTTCGAGATAATCGAAAAGTATGGTTGATGGATCGCTCATCCTGTTTTCCTTCTGGCTGGGTCGCGGGAAGATAGCCAAATTGCAACTAGGACGCAAATTGCAGCATCCTGCAAAGATTTCTGCGTTTTGAAGCGGAAAAGTCAAGGGAAACTGCCATTCTTGCTGATGTGGCGATTTGGCGGAAAAAAGGGTTGCAATCACGTTTTGTTGGGCTATTATCCGCGCCGCTCCACAGGGGCAGAAAATACTGATGAATGCGGGCGTAGCTCAGGGGTAGAGCATAACCTTGCCAAGGTTAGGGTCGAGAGTTCGAATCTCTTCGCCCGCTCCATGATGAAAGTATCAAAAAAGGCTGTCCTTCGGGGCGGCCTTTTTACTTTTTCGGCCTTGCCTGATCCGTCATTTTGTCGTGTCCTTGGGGGATGGATGAAAATACGCACACCAAGGCCCCGAGCGGGCCGGAAAAGATAATCTGGACTGTCGGCTATGCCGGGCATGACCGTGATAGCCTGCTGTCGCTTTTTCGCGCATATGATATTACCGCTGTGGCCGATATCCGAACCTTTCGGGGGTCGAGTTACTGGAAGGATTTTGACGCCAGTACCTTTGGCCCGTTTCTGCGTGAAAACGGCATTGCCTATGTCTTTATGGGGGATGTTCTGGGCGGGAAGCCGCAGGATCCGGCGCTTTATCCCAATGGGCAGCTTGATTATGATCGGGTCGCGGCCAAGCCTGAATTTCAGGGCGGGATTGACCGGCTTTTATCCGGGGCGGGCAGATATCGTATCTGTTTGATGTGTGCGGAAAAAGATCCCCTGGATTGCCATCGGACCCTTTTGATTGCCCCGGCGCTTAAAGCCTTGGGGTTTGATCTGCGCCATTTGGTTGCGGATGGTCAGGTCGAAAGCCAGACTGATGCCGAGGCCAGAATGTTGGCAATCAATGTCGGGGATGCGCCCGATCTGTTTGCAACAGCCACCCCTGATCCTGACGCAGAATACAAGCTGGCCCTGCATCGCCAGATTACACGTGTTGCACCAAAGGCTGAGGATGCCATCAAGCGCCGCTAGGGAAGGCTCCTAGCCCATGATGCTGTAGCCGCCGTCAATATGGATGACATCGCCGGTAATGCCGCGTGACCGGTCGCTGGCAAGGAAGGTTGCCAGTTCACCAATTTCGTCAATGGTGACAAGCCGACGGCCCGGTGCCCGGGTTTGGGCGGTATTCATCAGGTGATCAAATTCGGCAATGCCCGATGCGGCGCGTGTTAAGAGCGGGCCGGGCGAAATCGCATGAACCTGAATGTTCTTCGGGCCAAGTTCGGCGGCCATATAGCGGGTTGCACTTTCAAGGGCGGCCTTGACCGGGCCCATGACGCCGTAATGATCAATCACCCGTTCCGATCCCATATAGGTTACGGTCAAAAGCGCACCGCCATCGGTCATCAAGGGTTCGGCGCGTTTTGCCAGTCGTTGAAACGAATGGCACGAAATATCCATGGCCGTCAGAAATCCATCGCGTGAACAGTCGATGACGCGACCGTGCAGATCATCGGCCGGGGCATAGGCGATGGAATGCAGGATGAAATCAAGTTTTCCCCAGCTTTCGGAAATGGCATCAAAAAGCTGGTCCATCTGGTCTTCGTTCTGAACATCCAGCGGGGCGATGATCGAAGCATTTAGTGCCGATGCCAATGGGCGGACATATTTTTCTGCCCGATCATTCAGATAGGTGATGGCAAGGTCTGCACCCTCCCGGTTGAAAATGCGCGCACAACCATAGGCAATCGATTTGTCATTTGCGATCCCGACCACAAGTCCCTTTTTTCCGGCCAGCATGATGTGACTCCTGTCCAAAATTCGTTCGCAAGCGCGAAAGAACGCTTTGATTTGCACGCATATCAAAGCCTAAACTATTTTGCAGCGCAGCAAAGTGTAAAATTTTGTGACAATCACCATATGCAATACGATCCGTGATCATTCCGAAGCTATTGATGAAACGATTTTTTTTTGTGCAGAAGCATAGTTTTTAGGCAGATGATCCGCTATGTGTAGCCTTGGAAGGAAGCCGCAGTTTTCCGTCATTTCCGGGTGTTGGTAACTACGGGTTGTCTTGCCAAGTATATGTGACATCCGAGGTGTGAGGTGCCGCCCGCAAAGGTCGACACTTCGGTTCTGGCAAACAGAGCCGATAAAAAGGGAAATTGGACATGAAAGTTCGAAGCGACGACCCGAAACGGGAAGTCATCGACAAGGTTGTCGAACAGATCCAGCAACGCTTAACCGGTAAGATGGCGAAGGATGCAGAAGTATTCGTTCGCCTTTTTTATAAGGATGTACCGCCTGACGACATGGCTGGTCGATCCGTCGACTCGCTTTATGGCGCGGCACTGACCCTTTACAAATTTGCGCAAAAGCGCCCGTCGGCCAAAGCTGCCAAGATTAGGGTCTATAACCCCGATCTTGAAGAGCACGGCTGGAAATCCGATCACACCGTGATCGAGATAATCAACACCGATATGCCGTTTCTGGTTGATTCCGTCACATCCGCCCTTAATGAATTCGATTTGACGGTTCATCTGGTGATCCATCCGATCATGCGCATGGCGCGTAATGATCGTGGTGAATTACAGTCGGTCGAAGGGGTTGAAGGTTCCGATGCGCCGCGTGAATCGGTTATGCATCTGGAAATTGACGAGCAGACTGACGAAACGGTTCTGCAAAAAATCAGTGACCGTCTGGAAGATGTTCTGACCGATGTCAGCCTGTCGGTTGAAGATTGGCGGGCGATGCTGACCAAGGTTGCCGCAGTGCTTGAAAGCATCAGAACGACACCGGCAGGCATTTCCGAGGAAGCCAGCAAAGAAGCCCAGGATTTCCTTGGCTGGGTTCATAACGATCACTTCACCTTCCTTGGTTACCGCGAATATAAATTCAGCGGTTCGGGCAAAAAGGCCAAGGTTGATGTCAATACGGATAGTCAGTTGGGCATCTTGCGTCGTGAAGGCACGCATGTCTTTGACGAACTGCGCCAGATTGGCAGCCTGTCATCCGAAGTTCAGGCATTTGTCGCGCAACCAAGCCTTTTGATGGTCACAAAGGCCAACAAACAGTCGACCGTTCATCGTTCGGTGCATCTTGATACCATTGTCGTCAAACAGTTCGATGATGATGGCAAGGTGATTGGTCAGCACGTCTTTGTCGGCCTGTTCACCTCGGTTGCCTATAATCTTAGCCCACGTCTGATCCCGCTTCTGCGTATGAAGCTGACGGAAACTATCAAGCGCGCCGGTTTCGCCCCGGCAAGCCACGATGCCAAGGCGCTGGTCAACATTCTGGAAACCTTCCCGCGTGACGAGCTGTTCCAGATTGAACTCGATGATCTGTATCATATCTGCATGGGTATCCTGCATCTTCAGGAACGCCAGCGGATTGCCTTGTTTGTGCGTCGCGATGCGTTTGAACGGTTCGTTTCGTGTCAGGTATTTTGTCCGCGCGACCGTTTTTCGACCAAGCTTCGCTTAAAGTTCCAATCGGTGATCGAGGCCGCCTTTGATGGTGAAGTCACAGCCCATTATACCCTGATCGGTGATAGCCCGCTGGCGCGGTTGCATGTGCTGGTCAAAACCACGCCGGGCGAATTGCCTGAATACAATGTTCTCGATATCGAACGTCAGTTGGTTGAAACAGCACGTGACTGGTCCGATACGCTCCGACAGGTTCTGGTGCGTGAAATGGGCGAAGAACGCGGTCTGACGCTGTATCGCCGTTACGGTGAAAGCTTTACCAGCGATTATCGCGAACGTTTTAGCGTCGAAACAGCGGCCCTTGATATTGAACGTATCGAAGATGTGGTCAATTCATCCGATCTGCGGGTGAATTTGTACCGCCCGATCGAAGCCGCCGAGAACGAGCTGCGGTTCAAGATTTATAACCCCGGTGCACCGGTGCCATTGTCTGATGTGCTGCCGATGCTTGAAAACATGGGGCTTAAGGTCATTACTGAGAACCCGTTCAAGGTCGAGCCGCGTGACGCCGATGTGAATGTCCGCATTCATGATTTTGGCGTTGTGGTTGAAGGCGAGTTCCGTCTGCATGATGTGCGTGACAAGTTTCAGGAACTGTTCATCCGCATGTGGCATGGCGAAGTTGAAAACGACGCCTTTAACCGCCTTGTCCTGTTGGGGAATTTGCATTGGCGCGAAGTCGTTATCTTGCGCACTTATGCCCGTTATATGCGTCAGATGGGATCGGCTTTCTCGCAGGATTATATGGCCAAGACACTGGCCAATAATGCCGGGCTGGCAGCCGCCATTGTCGACCTGTTTGTGACCCGTTTTGATCCGGATCGGGATCCGGGGTTGGCGGTGGAGGTCGAGTCTCTTGAGGGGGATATCATTACCCGCCTCGAAGACGTGATGAACCCGGATGAAGACCGCATTTTGCGTGCCTTCCTTAACCTTGTTCAAGCAACCCTGCGGACCAACTATTTCCAATTTGGCAAAGACGGCAATCCAAAACCCTATCTGTCGGTTAAATTCAATTCCGGCATGGTCGAAGATTTGCCGTTGCCCCGCCCGTGGCGCGAGATTTTTGTTTATTCCCCAAGGGTCGAGGCTGTCCACCTTCGTGGTGGACCGGTGGCGCGTGGCGGTATTCGCTGGTCGGATCGTCAGGAAGATTTCCGCACCGAGATCCTCGGTCTGGTCAAGGCCCAGATGGTCAAGAACGCGGTCATCGTGCCGGTCGGATCAAAAGGCGGCTTTGTCGTTAAACGTCCGCCGGTTGATGGTGGCCGCGAAGCCTTCCTCGAAGAAGGCATTGCCTGCTATAAAATCCTGATGAGCGGCATGCTCGACATTACCGACAACATTGTCGACGGGGACATTATTGCGCCCGAACGTGTGCGGCGGCTCGATAAGGATGACCCCTATCTGGTTGTTGCGGCCGATAAGGGGACGGCGACGTTTTCCGATATCGCCAACGGCGTTGCCCGTGATTATGGCTTCTGGCTTGACGATGCTTTCGCATCGGGGGGATCGCAGGGGTATGACCACAAGAAAATGGGCATTACCGCGCGTGGTGCTTGGGAATCGGTTAAACGCCATTTCCGCGAAATGGGCAAGGATATCCAGAAAGAACCATTCACCGTTGCTGGTGTCGGCGACATGTCGGGTGATGTGTTTGGCAATGGCATGCTGTTGTCCGAACAGATCAAGCTGGTGGCGGCGTTCAACCACATGCATATCTTTGTTGATCCGAACCCGGATATTGCCAAAAGCTTTGCTGAACGCAAACGTCTGTTTGATATGCCGCGCTCCAGCTGGTCGGATTATGACGTCAAGCTTCTGTCAAAAGGCGGCGAAATCTTTGATCGCAAGGCCAAGACGCTTGATCCCTCGTCCGAGGTGCGAAAACTTTTGCGGCTTGGTTCCGGGCGGATCACACCGGCTGATATGATGAAGGCGATCCTGCAAGCCGATGTCGAACTTTTGTGGTTTGGCGGGATCGGGACTTATATCAAATCGCATGCGGAAACCAATGCAGATGCCGGTGACCGCGCCAATGATGCCATCCGTATCAATGGCAAGGATATCCGCGCCAAAGTTATTGGTGAAGGTGCCAACCTTGGTGCGACACAGCGTGGCCGTATCGAGTATGCACAGGCTGGTGGACGATTGAATACAGACGCCATCGATAATGCGGCGGGTGTGAATTGCTCGGATCACGAGGTCAATATCAAGATCCTTGTCGGTGCCGTGGTTGCCGCCGGGGATATGACCGAAAAACAGCGTAACAAGCTGCTGGTTGAAATGACTGACGAGGTCGGCGATCTGGTGCTGCGTGACAACTATGTGCAAAGCCAGGCAATTTCGAATGTCTTTGCCGGGGGCGGGGATGCGCTTGATGCGCAGGTTCGCCTGATCCGCATGTTGGAACGCGAAGGTCGTCTGAACCGCGAAATCGAATATCTTCCCGATGACGAGGAATTGGCACGTCGCAGTGCAGCGCATCAGGGCTTAACGCGTCCTGAAATGTCGGTTCTGATGCCTTATGCCAAGCTGTGGCTGTATGACGAGGTCCTGAAATCCGATTTGCCGGATGATCCGATTCTTGTCGAAGAACTGGTGCGGTATTTCCCGACTCCGCTTCGTAAAAAATACAGTGCTGCGATTTCGGGCCATCGTCTGAAGCGTGAAATCATCGCCACCGTTGGAACCAACAGTCTGGTTAACCGGGTTGGCGGGACCTTCGTTCATGACATGATGGAGGCCACCGGCCTTTCGGCGGTTGATGTGTCGCGCGGATATCTGATCACGCGGGCGGTGTTTGATTTGCGCAAATTGTGGTCGGGGATCGAAGGCCTTGATAACAAGGTCGATGCCAAGATCCAGATTGCGATGTTCTCGTATATCAATCGTATGGTCGAAGACGTGACATTGTGGTTCCTGCGCAATTGCGAAGAACTTAATGTCGGGGCCAAGATCGAACAGTTCGGTCCGGCGGTTGCCAAGGTCATCGAGGCCTTTGACGATATCGTTCCGGCCGATGCGGCTTTCCGCACAGCACTCGATCAAAAATCGCAATCCCTGATCGATCAGGGGGTGCCCGATGATCTGGCACGCCGTGTGGCATCAATGCAGCATATGGTCGCGGTCTGTGACGTTGTTCGCATTGCCGAGGCCACCGGGCGTGATGTTGTTGATGTTGGGGCGACTTATTTTGCCCTTGGGGCACGCTTCCAGCTTGGCCTGTTGCGGGCTGCGGCCGAGTCTATCGAGGCTGAAACCCATTGGCAGAAACTGGCCCGTGCGGCGGCGATTGATGACCTGTTCGGTCATCAGCGCGAATTGACCCGTGTGGTGCTGTCTTCTGGCACCAATGGGTCGGTTGGCCGCGATTTGGTAACCAAATGGGTCGATGAGCATCAGCGTGGATGCATGCGCTGTGATCAATTGCTTGACGAGCTTCGCGCCGCGGGGCAGATCGACTTGTCGATGATCACGGTGGCAAACCGTCAAATCCGTGCGATGGTCGGCGGCTGATCTTCCTAATCAACTGATCCCGTTTAAAAGAGGGCGCTTTGGCGTCCTCTTTTTTTTGCCTGTGTGATGTCGTCTCGTTGTCGCCGTCTTCTTATTGTTTCCCGCGCCCGTCCGTCCTCGCTGCGCCGCGCCGCGCCGTTTATCCGCAGAGTGTTAACATTGTCAGGAGCGATTTTGCGCTATCCAGTGCTGTCCGGTTTGGTCGGGTTTTCGAAATTTCCGAACCGGGTGAAGTCATTGAAGCTAATTGCTTTCCTGTCATTCTCCTGCCATTTTTATATGATTAAAACGCAATGAATGCCGGGTTGGCCTTGATAAATACCGACCGGTTCGTATATTTACTGCGGATAAACAATAAAATGGTGTGAGATATGAGGAACGCCGCCGAGACCCGAACCAAACTGCTTGAAACGGCAATTCAATTGCTTTGGACAAGCAGCTATCATGACATTGGTGTCAGTGATGTCTGTAAGCATGCAGGGGTCACCAAGGGCGCGTTCTATCATCATTTTGATAGCAAGGCCGCCTTGTTTGCCGCCTCGGCCCGCCATCATTGGGACAAGGGCAAGGACGAACTCAGATCGATTTTTTGCCCGGAAAATGCCCCGCTTGATCAGCTTAACCGCTATATTGAACTGATCATCAACAAACAGAAAAAGGCCGGTGTTCCCGGAGATACCGAGATTTGCGTCTGTCCGATCTTTACCGCTGGTGGTCAGGTTGGGCCAGAGGATGTCGAAATTCAGGATTGCTCGCGCGAACTGGCGAACGAACAGATAAAATATCTGGCCTCGATGGTGCGTGGTCTAAAAGGCGAAGGCATGTTGTCAGGCGATGCCGATGTCACGACTCTGGCGCGGCTGGTTTTCCAGTATATTCACGGCGTTTTGGCCTATGGCAAGGTTTTTGGTGATTTGGATACTGTTCGGTCTGACCTGCGCAAAGGCATTTATCGAATTCTTGATTTACGTTGTGAACTCAGGAGCTTGGCGCCTAATAAGGCCCCGTCTCTGGGGGTGGCTTCGGCGATCTGATTCAAAATTTTTGTAAAAAACTTCCATTTTCCTCTTGCGAACATACCAATCGGTACGCATCTTCCCGTTATTCTGTCCGCAGAATTGCGGGTAACCCTATTGGGAAATGGAAAGATGCAACCACGATCCAAATTAAAAATGTTGCTGTCGGCCACAACTGCCATCATCGCGATTGCTGCGGGCGGTTACGGCGTTAGCACCATCACACAGGCCGATGCCGACGAAGTTGCCGTTCAGGTCGCTGCACCACAGGCCACGCCGGTTACGGTCGAAGGCATTCATAGCCAGTCCGTGCGCCTTTGGAACAATTTCTCGGGCCGCCTCAGTGCGGTCGAGGAAGTCCAGCTTCGCCCGCAGGTCAGCGGTGCCATCGTTGAAATCCGGTTCGAAGACGGCCAAATGGTCACGAAGGGCGATATTCTTGCCGTGATTGACCCGCGCACCTACAAGGCCGCCGTTGATCAGGCAAATGCCGAGCTGACGGCGGCGCGTCAAACCCTGTCACTTGCTGCCAAGGAAAAGGCCCGTGCGGAAAAACTCGTTGCCAATGGCACGGTTTCCAAACGCGTCTTTGACGAACGTGTCAGCGCCCAGCAAGTCGCACAAAGTCAAGTCAATCGCGCCTTGGCACAGCTTGATCTGGCGGAAATCGAATTTGACCACGCCTTTGTCAAAGCCCCGATTGATGGCCGTGTCAGCCGTGTTGAACTGACAGTTGGCAATCAAGTCAATTCCGGGACCAATGCGCCGGTTCTGACCACCATCGTTTCGACCGGCCAGATTTACGCCGATTTTGATCTTGATGAACAAACATATTTTGCCAGCCTTTATGAAGCGGGCAAAATCAAGGATGCCGCTCATCAGATTCCGGTGCGCTTGAAGGCGACAAATGGCAAAACGGTTGCGGGTTTCGTTCATAGTTTTGACAATCGGATTGATGCCCGTACCGGCACCATCCGTACCCGTGCCCTGTTTGAAAATCTTGATGGCGCCCTTTTGCCGGGCAGCTATGCCAGTCTGCAACTCGGCACTGTTGCCGAAGAAAACGTCATCATGATTTCACCGGACGCCATCAGCACCGATCAGGACCGCAAATTCGTTTATGTGGTTCAGCCTGATAATACGGTTGCCTATCGTCAGGTGATGCTGGGCGTTGAAGTTGACGGCCGTCGCATTGTGACATCGGGTCTTGAACCGGGCGATCTGGTGATCGTCAACGGCATGATGAAAGTCCGACCCGGCATGCCCGTTACCCCCGAAATTCTGCAGGCCTCAGCATCCTGACGGATGCTTGACTGCGCGCATAAGCAAGGCTGACCGTCATGCAGAATATATCCAGATTTTTCGTGGATCGCCCGATCTTTGCCGGCGTTCTTTCCGTTCTTTTCCTTTTGGCAGGCCTGATTGCCATGTGGCGGTTGCCGATTTCCGAATACCCGGAAGTCGTCCCGCCCTCGATCGTGGTCGAAGCCAAATTCCCCGGGGCAAACCCGGCGGAAATTGCCGAAACTGTTGCATCTCCGCTTGAAGAACAGATCAACGGCGTCGAAGGCATGCTTTACATCAACTCGCTTGCGACCACTGATGGCAATTTGTCTTTGACGGTAACCTTTGAGATCGGCACCGATCCCGATCTGGCCCAGCAAAAGGTCCAGAACCGCGTGTCGCAGGCTGAACCGCGTTTGCCTGATATTGTCCGTCAGCTTGGCGTGACAGTGTCCAAACGTTCACCTGATTTGACCATGGTCGTGCATTTATTGTCGCCCAATGATCGCTATGACATGCTGTATCTGCGCAACTATGCGACGCTGAATGTCAAAGACCGTTTGGCGCGCATCAAGGGCGTTGGTCAGGTGGGGCTGTTTGGTTCGGGCGACTACGCCATGCGTGTCTGGCTTAACCCGGATCGGGTGGCTGAACTTGGCCTGACGGCGGGGGATGTTGTTTCCGCTATCCAAAGCCAGAATATTCAGGTTGCGGCGGGTACCATCGGTGGTGCGCCCTATGATACTGGCGTTCAGTTCCAGTTGCCAATCAATGTGCATGGCCGTTTGGAAACCCCCGAAGAATTTTCGGAAATCATCATCAACCGCAATCAGGATGGCACTGTTACCCGCCTTGGTGATGTTGCCCGGGTCGAGTTGGAGGCCCAGCAATATGCGCTGCGTTCTTTGCTTGATAATAAATCGGCGGTGGCGATTCCAATCTTTGCGTCCCCGGGCTCGAACGCGCTTGATATTTCAAGCAACGTCCGCGCCACCATGGCCGAGCTGAAAGAACAATTCCCCGAAGGCCTTGATTACAGCATCGTTTACGATCCAACTGTCTTTGTGCGCAGTTCGATCAAATCGGTGATCAAGACCCTGCTTGAGGCCGTTGCCCTTGTGGTTTTGGTGGTGACGATCTTCCTGCAAACATGGCGAGCATCAATCATTCCATTGCTGGCCGTGCCGGTTTCCATCGTTGGTACCTTTGCCATGATGTTGGTGTTGGGTTTTTCGATCAACGTGTTGTCATTATTCGGTCTGATCCTGGCGATCGGGATCGTGGTCGATGATGCGATTGTTGTTGTCGAAAACGTCGAACGTAATATTGAACGCGGGCTTGGTCCGCGTGATGCCACGGTGGCGGCCATGCGCGAAGTTACCGGGCCAATTATCGCAACCTCGCTTGTGATTACCGGCGTGTTTGTGCCGATTGCGTTTATTTCTGGCCTGACCGGTCAGTTTTATAAACAGTTCGCACTGACCATCGCGATTGCGACGATCATCTCGACGATCAATTCTCTGACACTCAGCCCGGCCTTGTCGGCCTTGTTGTTGCGGCGTCATGACGCACCAAAGGATTGGCTGACGCGCGCAATGGACTTTGCCTTTGGCTGGTTCTTCCGCTGGTTCAACCGGTTCTTTAACCGCAGCACGGAAATGTATGGCGGCGGTGTGAAACGCCTGTTGGGCATCAAATCCGTCATGATGGTTGTCTATGCCGGATTGCTGGTGCTGACCTGGCAAGGGTTCCAGATTTTGCCCGCCGGGTTTGTCCCGCTTCAGGATAAGCAATATTTGGTCAGTTTTGCCCAATTACCACAGGGTGCCACGCTTGATCGCACCGAAGACGTCATTCGCGAAATGTCTGACATTGCACTGGCTGAACCCGGTGTTGAAAGTGCCGTGGCGTTTCCGGGCCTGTCGATCAACGGCTTTGTGAACAGTTCAAGTGCCGGCGTCGTCTTTGTGACGTTGACTGACTTTGCTGAACGCAAATCCGATGAACTGTCGGGGCTGGCGATTGCCGGTAAATTGCAACAGAAATACGCCGCCATTGACGAGGCCTTTGTCGCCATCTTCCCGGCACCGCCGGTACAGGGGCTTGGTACGGTTGGCGGGTTCAAATTGCAAGTGCAGGACCGTGGTGATCAGGGATATGGCGCGCTTGACGACACCATGAAACAAGTGCTGGCCAAGGCATGGGCGGCACCTGAGCTGACCGGGGTGTTTTCAAGCTACAATGTCAATGTGCCACAATTACAGGCCAATCTGGATCGGACAAAGGTCCAGCAACTGGGCATCCCGGTGGATGAAATTTTCCGGACCATGCAGATTTATCTGGGGTCGATGTATGTCAACGACTTCAACCAGTTTGGCCGCACCTATCAGGTGATTGCACAGGCCGATAAACCCTATCGCTCCAGCCCGGAAGACATTCTGCGCCTGCAAACGCGCAACGCAGATGGCGATATGGTGCCGCTTGGCAGTGTTCTTTCCGTATCCGAAACGTTCGGTCCGGATACCGCCATGCGCTATAATGCCTTTCGTTCAGCCGATCTGAATGGCAATGCTGCCCCCGGTTATTCCAGTGGCGAGGCCGAGGCCGCGATTGCCAGGATTTTGGAAGAAACCCTGCCGCCCGGTATGTCCTATGAATGGACGGAGCTGACCTATCAGCAGATCCTGGCAGGCAATACGGCGATCTTCATCTTCCCGATCTGTATCTTGCTGGTTTTCCTGGTTCTGGCCGCTCAATACGAAAGCCTGACCTTGCCGCTGGCGGTTATTATGATCGTCCCGATGAGCACCCTATCGGCTGTCTTCGGTGTTTATCTGTTTGGCGGCGATAACAACATCTTCACCCAGATCAGTCTGTTCGTTCTGGCCGGGCTGGCATCGAAAAACGCCATCCTGATTGTCGAGTTTGCTCGCGAACTTGAACATCAGGGCCGCAGCACGGTTCAGGCGGCGATTGAAGCCAGCCGCCTGCGTCTGCGTCCGATCCTGATGACGTCGCTTGCCTTCATCATGGGCGTTTTGCCCTTGGTGGTGTCAAGCGGGGCGGGTTCGGAAATGCGTCAGGCGATTGGCATTGCCGTGTTCTCGGGCATGCTGGGTGTGACCATCTTCGGTCTGATCCTGACACCGGTATTCTACGTTCTGGTGCGCATGATCGGTCGACGCAACGAGGTTCGTTCATCTGACGGGGCTGACGCGCAGCACCCTGCAGAATAACGAAGATCGTTGCAAAACAGCCGGACCAAGTAGTTCCCCCGACCCCGCGGTCCGGCTGTTTCTTTCTTTTGGGTCCTGACCCTCATGATCACCTAGCAAGTTGTTGGAAAACCGTCAGTGGGGATGGCTGTCGATTTTTTGCGAAAGACATGACAGGCGGTAGCCCCGCTTTTGGGCGCAACAGTCACATGCAAACTATCAAGCGCATTTGCGGGGATCGTGCCGCCGGTATGTGCGCCTTTGATTAGAATGCAGGTTCCATTGGCATAGCCCGTGCGTAATGCGGCGTTTTCCGAATTCTCAATGCGTGTGTTCCACCCTTTAAGACCTCCAAGCGCCTGATAATTGTTTCCAATGGAACAGGCGGCAAAGCTTGGGCTTGCGCTAAACGCGATGAAAATACCCCCGAACGTCGCGACGAGAATTGCCTTCTTAATCTTCATCTTGATTTCTTCCTTTTGATCATGACTAAGCTGCCGGACTTTTGCCCGTGTAAAGTCTGACGTTTTGTCATTTCAGCTGTGATCAACGTTGCTATCTTGGCCGATGGGAATTGCTTTTATGCCCGTTCGATCTATCTTTTGAGGCGTATGCTTTGGCTAGGGTTGTCTAAGGACGTGATGACGATGAATTACGTGCGTACAGGTTTGTTGCTGGCGGGGCTGACCGCGCTGTTTGGCGTGGTCGGGATGATGATTGGTGGCCAACAGGGCATGATCATCGCGTTGCTGTTTGCGGCGGCGATGAATGTGTTTGCCTATTGGAATGCCGATGCGATGTTGCTGCGTATGCGCGGTGCGCGTCAGGTCGATGATCGCACCGCGCCTGAATTGGTATCGATTGTGCGTGAACTGGCGCAAAATGCCGGGCTTCCGATGCCGCGTGTTTATGTGGTCGAAAACCCCCAACCCAATGCCTTTGCCACTGGGCGCAATCCGGAAAATGCGGCGGTGGCGGCGACCACCGGATTGTTGCAATTGCTGGATCGTTCGGAAATTGCCGGGGTGATGGCCCATGAGCTGGCCCATGTCAGAAATCGTGATACGCTGACCATGACGATTACCGCGACCATTGCCGGGGCGATTTCGGCCCTGGCCAACTTTGCGATGTTTGCCGGCATATTTGGCGGTCATCGCAATGACAATAACAATCCGCTGGGCGGTTTGGGGATGATATTGGTCGCTATTCTGGCCCCGCTAGGCGCGATGCTGGTGCAGATGGCGATTTCGCGGACCCGCGAATACGAAGCCGACAAAATCGGGGCTGAAATCTGCGGTCATCCGATGTGGCTGGCATCCGCACTTGGCAAGCTCGATAAAGGCGTTCGTACGATCCCCAATATGGATGCCGAACGCAATCCGGCGATGGCCCATATGTACATTGCCAATCCACTATCGGGCAAAGGCGTGGACAGCCTGTTTTCGACTCATCCTGATATGGGCAATCGGATTGCCAAATTGCATGCGATGGCAAAACAGCCAGTGGGATATCAAACGGGGGATGCCCCGATGAACCCAGCAAAGCCACCCCGTTCATCCGGGCCCCGCCGGATGCGTCGCAGGCCGTGGAACTAGCTAGGGTGTAAAGCCGGGCATCAACCTGATCACGGCACGGGCCATGAAGCAGGTTGATAAAAAGGTTCATAAAACCTGACGGCAATCGCGAAATCATTGAAAACAAGTGATTTTTTCGGCATCAGGATGATCAAGATTATCCTTATGTATGGTTTTGTATGGCGAGTCGTATCATTGACGCCATCTGTCACGCGAGAGAAGATAAGACCGTTATCCAAGCCTCTCTTTCGACCCTGACCATACGCTTGGGATAACCAAAAAGGATTGTTGGCAGGGGGCGAATGGCTGATTTCTGGTCGATGGTCGGGCTTGTTTTCAAGTCCATGTTTGTAGCCGGTGAAACGGTTGACGACGATTCCTTGCCAATAAAAGGTCTGGCGAAGCCGGAAAACATTTGCCTGTATGCCATCGCACCTTTCGCGGCCAATGACCCGTCGGGCACCGCCGCCCTTGATCCGTTTGGGCAGTGGCTGCAAAAAGTTCTTTCTGACATTCCTGAAACCGCAGCGGTTGCCCTTGATCGCCATATTGTGGTCAATGCCGATGTCGCGGATCCATTTTTGGGGATACGCGAAGCCAATTCCGGTGCGTTGAACCAAGCGCGGCGTCAGGATGCCTCGGCGGTATTCTGGGGCCGGAATAATGCCGAAGCCAGGTTGCTTGATGTGCATTTCATCAACGATACCCTGAATTCACCGCTTTACGAATTGCTGATGCCGCTGGTTCACAGTTTCCGCCAGCCACAGCATAAGGATACAGCGGCGGCCATGCGTGTGCTGTTGGTATGTGAAATGTTGTCACAGGCGCGCGGTCATGACCGTCGCGCGCTTCAGATCGCACAACTGGTTTCGCATATTGAAGATTTTCAGGAACGGATTAAAAACGGCGAATATTTTACCGATGTCGGGCAGGGCGTTGCAACCGCCTATGCCCTTGGCGTAGTCATGCTGGCTGAAACCGGTGAACGCAGTTATTGCGTCACGGCGATCCGGGTGCTTAAGCCCATCGTGCGCAATATCCTAAAGAAGATCGGTGAACAGCCCAAAGAAGCAAAACCGGAACAGAAAGCAACCGGGTTGCTCAATCAGCGGGTTGCCCTTCCGCAAGCAACAGGAACTGTGACAAAGATCGAAGACCTGTTGCGCAATGTTGCCGATCTTGCACTGATTGATCCGGAAAAATCAGCAATTCTTGCTCTGTATGGCACGCTTTTAAACTGGTCAATGATCAGCAACATGAATGCGGGGTCGGCCAAGGAAGCGATTGGCATCTGGAAGCTTTTGGAACGTCGGTTTGAACTGATGGCCGGAACCCCGGTGTCGCGTGCGGTGGCCATTGCCAAACTTGGCGAAGCGATGATGATCCACGCCAAGGAAATTGATGATATCGAAACGGTTGAAGCCGCCAATGGCCATTGCCGTCGGGCACTGGCCTTGATTAATTCACGCGCTCATACGGTTTTATATGCTCAAACGGCTTATGGTTTGGCGGAAACCGTCGTTGCCCATTCGACAATCAGCGGTATTAGCATCCCGTCCGAACAGGTTATTCCTGTCTTTCAGGCAGCACTTAAGGTCTGCAGCAGACGCGATAATCCCTATTTGTGGGGCCGTGCGATGTTTGCCTTGGGTAGTGTGCAGTTTTCCGTCGGTGCCAGTGACAAGGACATCAAACTGATCGGGCAGGCGCGGATGAATTTCTCGCAGGCCTATGACGCCTTTGACGAGGCCGGGGCACGCGGTGCTGCACGCGCCGCATCAAGCAGCTATACCCGGTCGGAAAACATAATGCATCAGCTTGAACAGCGTCAGTCGATCATTGATGCAACCGGCGGTGCGAGTGAAGCCAAAGCGTCGTAATCGGCTCGGTCCTGACCCTGGATGCCAGCAAAAGATTACCTGAACGACAAACCAAAATAAAACCCCGCAGCCTTTCGGATGCGGGGTTTTATGATTGCGATTGTCAGGTTCGGTTCTATTCGCGATTGCCAAAGAACTGAAGCAGCATCACGAACAGGTTCACGAAATCAAGGTAAAGCTGCAGGGCGCCAAAGATGGCCTTTTTGCCTGCAGTCGCCTGATCATCATGTGCGTGATAGCTTTCTTTGATCCGCTGGGTGTCATAGGCGGTCAGACCGGTAAAGATCAGAACGCCCGCAGCCGAGATCACGAACTGAAGCATCGAACTGCCCAGGAAGATGTTCACAACACTGGCCAGGATGATCCCGATCAGGCCCATGAACAGGAAGCTTCCCCAGCCCGACAGGTCTTTCTTCGTCGTATAGCCATAAAGGCTCATAGAGGCAAAGGTGCCTGCGGTGATGAAGAAGGTCCGGGCGATGCTTTCACCTGTGTAAACAAGGAAGATCGACGATAGCGACAGCCCCATCAGCCCGGCATAAATCCAGAAAGTGGTCTGGGCAGCGCCAAAGCTCATTTTGTGGATGCGGACACTCAGGAACAGAACAACCCCGATCGGCGCAAGCATGACAATCCAGCTCAAACCGGAGCCAAAGATCGCATTCATCAGGGCAGGGCTGGTCGACACAGCCATCGCGACGATCCCGGTCAGGGCAAGTGCGGATGCCATATAGTTGTAGACACGCAGCATATAGGCGCGGAGACCTGCATCGATCTCGGCTGCCGACCGGCCAACCGAGACGTCAAAGCCGCGTTGACGCGTTTCAAAAGCCATTGAAATCCCTCTTTGATCCATTACGAGCAGAATCCACATAGAACTCTGCAATGATGAAAATATGGCAGGATTTCCGTGAAAAGCAACGGTTTGGCTGATTATGCCGCAAGCGGAGCTGACAATGTTGTGATCTTGTTCACTGTCGTGTGGCCACGACTTTCGCGGTGTTTGACACTATAATGGCCAAATACAGTCTATGAACCGCATGCAATGATACGGTTTCACCGGGGAATGACCGGAAATGGGCCAAAACGTTTTGGATAACAATCCGATACCAAATCCGTTTGCACCGGCATCGTACCGGGCAGTCTGGCGGTGTGTCCTTGCGCGGGTGGTTGGCGTTGTTGTGTTTCTGGCAGCCCTTTGTACGATTTCTTTGGCGGCATGGGCGCAAAACCCGAATTTTGTTGCGTCGAAAAGGGGTGATGAAGTTCCGATTTTCGATGCAGTTTACCCCGATGATGAATTTTGTGCGACGGCGGGTCTTGGCGGGTTATGCGCAGTCGCCCCGGTCGATGTGCCGGAATTTGATGCCAATTTCATTTATCGTTTTGTCGCTTACGAGGCCCAGCGCCCGTTTGACCGGTTTTCATGGCAATCACTGATATCGCTGGTCTGGCCCCATAACGGGGCCGGGCAACCGATTTTGGCCGGTTATAAATACCCCGATGCCGGGCGGGCCCCGTGGGAAAGTTACCCCGGCAAACGCGATGTGTTTTCCGGCCTTGCCCGCATTAATGATGCCGATGCCGGGTGCCGCGCGGATTTGCCGCAAGGCAGCCTGTTGTTATCGGCCTTTGTGCAATCATCGGGCGATGTCCTGATCGATCAGGCGGGGAATTTCATCCTGTATGACACGCGGGTAAATAATGTGGCGGCGGATTATATCCGCTGGAACAATCTTGAAACGGCGGCGGGCCGGATGGCCTTTGCGCAAAGCGGACGCAGGGTCGAATTCCCGATGATGATGCTGTCGGCCGGGCCTTCGGCCGGGCCTTCGGCCGCTGTCGTGGCCGATAATTCCGGCCTTCTGGCCAGCGATAAAACATGGTTCAAGCCCGGCGCCCAAATGATCAAATTTGCCTGGCGGATCATGGCGGAGCCCCAAAACGCGGTAAATTCGGGCGCTTCTGGCCAGTCTACTGATCTGGATCGTTATTATACGCGCCCGGCCCGGATTGCGGTTGCGTCAAAGGATGCGGTTGATGGGGCGGCAAAATGTCTGGATGTCACCGTTGGGCTGGTGGGGCTGCACATGGTTCAACGGGTCAAAAGCGGCAATGGCGACCGCTGGATATGGTCCAGTTTCGAACATGTCGATAATGCCCCATTGGCATCGAATGCACGCCGTCCCAACAGCATCGTCGCCACTGATTTGTTCCCCGGTGGCTGTTTGGCGCCTGATACGGTGGATCGCGACTATATTTTCTATCATCACGGCAAAGGGGCGTGGTTGGGGGATAATCGTGTGGCCAACCGGGTCGTCAATGCCGATCTGCGTTGGTCCGATCATGCGCCCTATGCCCGTGATCGGAATGGTAATCGGGTAACAGCCCCCGATATCGTCCGGTGCTGGCGATTGTTTTCCGGAACTGCCGAAGCAAACTTTGTCTGGCAACGCAAACTTGGCGGCAGTGTCTGGCAAAACTACTTTTTGTTGGGGACCCAATGGATCGGCAATGGCGGTGGTGTGCCGTTCGGCGTGGGCGAAGTACCGCGTTTTTTGACCAATGTCGCGCTTGAAAGCTTTATTCAGCATGAGGCCGATGGCACCTGCCTTGGCTGCCATGCGGCGGCCTTTACGGATGCGGGCCAGCCCGCCAATTTCACCTTCCTGCTTGATCCTGATCGTTAGGGCCCGGTTTTGTGCGGCATGAAACAGCGGAAAATCCGGCAAAAAGCCCCGATTGTCACGAACACAAAACTTCCAATTGTCCTGCGGACGCACTAGCATGTCGCCAACCAAAACGTCGAGAACTTAAAAATCAAAAAAGACGTCGCGGATACAGGGAGGATACATGCTGGCCGGTCGTAACGATTACGCGACGGTGCGTTCGGACTTTGTCTGGGACGTGCCCGATTATTTCAATATTGGTGTCGATGTTTGCGACAAATGGGCCGACGATCCAGATCGTCTGGCGCTGATGTATCGCAGGCGCGATGGGTCCAGACGCGATTACAGTTTTGCACAGCTTAAACGTCTGTCGAACCGTTTTGCCAATGTCATGCGCCGTCATGGCATCCGGCGCGGGGATCGGGTGGGCATTCTGTTGCCACAAAGCCCCGAAACCGCAGTCGCCCATATCGCAACTTATAAAATGGGTGGCATTGCCGTGCCGCTTTTCACCCTGTTCGGGGTTGAAGCACTTGAATATCGTCTGGGCAATTGTGCCGCCAAGGCACTGGTCACCGATCAGGAAGGGGCACGCAAGATTGCCGAAATCCGCGATCTGTTGCCGGCCCTTGAATATGTCTATGTTATTGATGGTGCCCCCGATGGCTGTTTTGACTTTAAGGCGCTTTCGGCCGAGGCATCGGATGAATTCGAACCGGTTAAAACCCGGGCTGATGAACCAGCTTTGATTATTTATACCTCGGGCACGACCGGCCAGCCCAAAGGGGCCTTGCATGCCCATCGGGTGTTGTTGGGTCATTTGCCCGGTGTTGAAATGTCACATGATTTCTTTCCGCAAGATGGTGATGTCATGTGGACCCCGGCCGATTGGGCGTGGATTGGCGGGTTGCTGGATGTGTTGTTACCTGCTTGGCATCACGGCAAGCCGGTTGTGGCACATCGGTTTGAAAAATTCAGCGCCGAGGCTGCCTTTGAATTGATTGCCGAATATGGCGTGCGCAATACCTTCCTGCCACCAACCGCCCTTAAAATGATGCGTGCCGCCGGTGATGATGTGGCGGCAAAATTTGACTGCAATATTCGGTCTATCGCAAGCGGTGGTGAAACACTGGGTGCGGAATTGCTTGATTGGGGGCGTCGGGTGTTTGGCGTGACGATCAACGAATTCTATGGTCAGACCGAATGCAATATGATCGTCAGTTCCTGCCAGTCAATCATGGCGCCCAAGCCCGGAGTGATGGGCCGTCCGGTGCCAGGTCACAATGTGGCGGTCATCGACATTCATGGCAATGTTTTACCCATTGGTGAAATGGGCAAGATCGCGGTTAAAGCCCCCGATCCGGTGATGTTCCTTGAATATTGGCGTAACCCGGATGCGACGCGCGATAAATATATTGGGGAATGGCTTTTGACCGGCGATATCGGTCAATTTGACGAAGACGGCTATATCCGCTTTGTCGGGCGCGATGACGATCTGATCAGTTCGGCGGGCTATCGCATCGGCCCGGGTGAAATCGAAGACTGCCTGATCGGCCATCCCGCCGTGCGCATGGCCGGTGTGATCGGCAAACCCGATGAACAGCGCGGCCAGATCGTTAAGGCGTTTATTGTATTGGTTGATGGCTTTGCCCAAAGCCCGGAACTTGAAGCCGAAATTCGCAATTTCGTCAAAACCCGCTTGGCCGCGCATGAATACCCGCGCGAAATCGCCTTTATGGAACAATTGCCGATGACTACGACGGGCAAGGTCGTCCGCCGGGCGTTGCGCGATATTGCCTGATCGGGTTAAACGCAAATCGAAATGAAATGAAAAGCCAAAGGGGCCGGTACATCGTGACCGGCCCCTTTGGTGTGATGGATATGCGGTTTGGTTTTTGGCTTACTCGTTACGCAGCAACGGTGCCGCCGGGCTGCGCAATGCCTGCCATGTGCCGATAAAACCGGCCGATAATGTCGCAATCAGGCCAATCGCGATTGGACCAAAGATCGTCATTGGCAAGAAGGTCCAACTGGCTCCCATGATCAGGACAAGGACTGACCAGGCGGCAAGGCTGCCAACCAGGGCGGCAATCACCCCGGTCGCCAGTCCCAAAATCCCGTATTCCAAGCCATAGGCATAAAGGATATTGGCCCGTGTCGCGCCAAGGGTCTTAAGCACCACGGCATCATAGATCCGCTTGCGCCGTCCGGCGGCAACCGCCCCGGCAAGAACCAGAACCCCGGCAATGATCGCAATCGAACTGGTTGCGTTTAAGGCGGTGCCAATCCCGGCAAGGATCGCATTGGCCGCTTCAAGCGCTTCACGTACCCGGATTGCCGATACATTGGGGAAATCCAGACCGATCATGCGATCTACCGGTTCTTCCATGTCGCGCGGCATATGGGCGGTCGCAATCAGGCTATAGGGGGCCTTGTCGATCAGGCCCGGTGAAAACACCATCGCGAAATTCATCCGCAGGCTCTGCCATTCGATTTCGCGCCAATTGGCAATTTCGGCGGTAATGTCACGGCCCAGCACATTGACCGTAATCGTGTCGCCTGGTTCAAGTGCAAACGCTTCGCCGATATCGCGCGATATTGAAACCAGTGGCTTGCTGGCGTCATCATAATCCGCAGGCCACCATTGGCCGCGGACAATCTGTGTTTCCGGCGGCGGGCTGGCGGCAAAGGTCAACCCGCGATCCCCGCGCAGGAACCACCGGTCATCGCCGGGGCCAACATCATTGGCATCCACCCCGTCAATTGCCGTAACACGCCCGCGCAACATCGGTGTTTGTTCGATATCCGAAACATTATCTTTTTCAAGAAGTTGGGATCTGAACTGATCCATCTGGTCCGGGCGGATATCCAGGAAAAAGAATGCCGGGGCCGATTCCGGCAGGCTCTCGCTGATTTCGTGATCAAGATTGCCCTCGATCCCCGATATCGTCACCAAAAGCGTTAACCCAAGACCAAGCGACAGGGCGACAGGCACCGTGTTGGCACCCGGCCGGTGCAGGTTGGCCAGTGCCAGGCGTGAAAATGCATTCCGCCCGCCCTTGATCCGTTTTGACACCGATACAATTGCCTTGCCCGCAACGGTGAAAACCGCAATCGCGGCCAGCGACCCAATGACAAAGCCAATTGCAATGCTGTAATCCGTCGCGGTTAAAACCGTCAAAAGCAACAACAGCACCAGCGGCACAATGATAAACGGCAGGTCGCGTTTGCGGATCGCATTGTCGCCCATCAACCCGGCACTGGCCCGAAACAGCCGGGCGGCCGGAATTTCACGCGCCCGTAAAAGCGACGGCATGGCAAAAACCAATGTGGTCAGAATGCCAAATCCTGTCGCAATCAAAAGCGATGGCAATGCCGGGCCGACGGTAACATCAATCGGCAAACGATCTGCCAAAAGCGGCGCGATGATCGCCGGGGTAACCGCGCCGATGACAAGCCCGATCGCAATTCCGACAAGCGACAGCATCAGGATTTGCAAAAAGTAAATCCGCAGGACAAGCCCATGCGATGCCCCGATTGATTTCAAGGTGGCGATGACGGATGTTTTGCTTTCGATATGGCTGCGCACCGCATTGGCCACTCCGATCCCACCGACCAAAAGGGCGGAAAGCCCGACCAAGGTCAAAAACAGGGTCAGTCGTTCGACAAAACGGCGCAGGCCGGGATTGGCATCTGTTACGTCGCGAATACGCCAACCGGCATCTTCAAAGCGGTCCGTCAGGCGATCCCGAAACGCTTTTGGGTCTTCATTATCATTCAAATCCAATGCGTAATGATAATGGATCAGGCTGCCCGGTTGTACGAGGCCGGTTTCGTTAAGCGCCCCCGTCGCGACCATCAGGCGCGGCCCGAAATTGAAAAAGCCAACCGCCTTGTCGGGTTCGGTGGCAATTACGCCCCGGATTTGGATGTTGATATCACCAAGGCGCAAAGTATCGCCCACCTTGATCTGCAACCGTTCCAGCAAGCCTGCCTCGGATACCCCGCCCCAGACACCATCCTTTTTATCAAGGATGCCCTTAAACGGGATCGCGTCCTGAAGTTCCATATCGCCAAACAGCGGATAGATACCGTCAACTGCCTTAAGTTCCACCAAACGGCGCTGGTCGTTGCCATAGGCGGTGGCGCGCATGGTTGCCAGTTCGCCGACGCGTTCGGTATTTTCACCCAGCCAATCGCGCTGTTCTTTGGTGGCGGGAATATGCACCAGACGTAATTCAACATCGCCGCCCAAAAGGGCGCGACCATCGCGTGCCAGCGCACTTAGAACGGATTCCGAAACGTTTCCAACGGCGGCAATCGACCCGACACCCAGCGCCAGACAGGCCAGAAAAATCCGAAACCCTGAAAAGCCGCCGCGCAATTCCCGCCGACATACCCGCCAGGCAATCGACCACAGTTTCTCTGTCTCAGGCAAAGATGTGGATACGCCGCTCATGATTTGGCGTCCTGTTGGGGGGCTTGCCGGGTTTCAGGATGGTTTTCCTGTTGCGAAACAATTTCCCCGTCACGCAGCATGATCGACCGGTCGCATCGCGCGGCAAGCTCCGGATCATGGGTAATCAGCAACAGGGTCGATCCCTTGCGCTTCGCCAGATTAAACAGCAATTCGATGATCGTTTCGCCGGTTGCCCCGTCAAGATTGCCAGTCGGTTCATCGGCAAGCAGCAGGGCAGGGTCGGTGGCAAGGGCCCGCGCCAGCGCCACACGCTGTTGCTCGCCACCGGAAAGCTGGCCGGGGTAATGGTCTATGCGATGGCCAAGGCCCACGGCCTTAAGTTCGGTTTTTGCCCGTTCAAACGCATCGCGGCGCCCGGCAAACTCCATCGGCAGGGCCACGTTCTCAAGGGCTGTCATCGTCGGGATAAGGTGAAAATCCTGAAACACGATGCCCACATGATGGCGGCGATAAAGCGCTAGCCCGTCTTCATCAAGCTGGCGCAAATCCTGTCCACAAACCTGGATCGTACCGGCCTGCGCCTGTTCCAGCCCGGCAATCACCATTAAAAGCGACGTTTTGCCTGATCCCGACGGCCCGACAAGGCTGACGCGTTCCCCGGCATCGATCTGGATATCAACGCCTTTTAGAATATCCACAACCCCGGCCGGCCCTTTAAGGCTCAGCTTAAGACCCTTTACATCGACGGTGTGCTGTTGTTTCCCGGCGACGGATGCTGGGGAATCCGGTGAAATATTGGTGGTTTCAAGCACAGTCATGTTTGGTCCAATCTGGCGCTGTGGCGTTACAAGGCATTGCAAGGACAATGAAACGGGTTAAATAACTTTACGGAAATCAACGTTGCTGGTTCAAACTTGTTTATCAAGGGGTAACCGAAGGGTAACCAACAGGTAACCGCACCAACACGATGACAGAACATAAGGTGAGATTTGTGGCAAATGCGCTGTGCAGGCAAGACCTCGTTGTTAACCAGTTCACTTCTGGCCAGACCCGGCACCTGTTTAAACGGCTGTTTCGCCGTACGGGCGTATTCTTTGGTATTCTGATTGGCGCGACAAGCCTGCTTTGTGCTCAGGGTGCCAGTGCGGCTGCAAACCGGCCACAAACCCTGATGCTATATGGCGATAGCCTGATGGCGGGTTATGGCTTGTCCCATGAAGATGGCTTTGCCCCGCGCCTTGAAGCCGCCCTGCGTGATGCCGGTCATGATGTCAAAGTCATCAACAGTTCGGTATCTGGCGATACGACGGCGGCCGGTCTTGCCCGGCTGGACTGGGCGCTGGCCGATAACCCCGATATTGTGTTGCTTGAACTGGGGGCCAATGATGCGCTGCGCGGTATCGAACCGGCGCAAACCCGCGCCAACCTTATGGAAATCGTCGGAAAACTGCGTGATCGCGATGTCGTGGTTCTGTTGGCCGGGATGGTGGCCCCGCCCAATATGGGCAAGGAATACGGCGATGAATTCAACGGTATCTATCCCGATCTTGCGACCCAATATCAGATCGATTTCTATCCCTTCTTCCTTGATGGCGTAGCGGCAAATTCAGCCCTTAATCAGGATGACGGCATGCACCCCAATGCTGATGGCGTCAAAATCATCGTCGAACGCATCCTGCCACAGGTTGTTAACGTTCTTGGCGCGGGTTCCTGACCCTGTTCTGGTGCGGGGCCGGTTAACCGGTATATTGTTGGGTGGATCAAAGATTTGCAAGGCTGCGATACCCATCGCAGCCTTGCGCCGTTTTGGATCAGAGGTTGGAAAACAACACGATAACAATACGCTACGTGGTTGGCGGTGGTGTTCGTCGCCGGGCAGAAACGCCGTTTGGGGACTTGAATCTAGCCTGATTTTTATAAAAAAATAACATACGTAGATAGTTTTTGAAAACAAATCGAAACGATGTCTGCTGTCCTGTCGTGGCAAGTAGGGTTGCGAACAGGAATTCAGATATTATATTTTAATTTCATATATTTAAGTGATTATTCGCAAGGGTGCGAAATGCAGAAAATGCGGGGAAAAACCGGGAAAAGCACCTCAAAACACCCGGTTTGGTGTGAAATTAACACTCCATTTACTTTCGGTTCTGTTTCGAATATCTCAACTGCAACTGCATTCGTAGGTAAAAATGTTGACCGTAATATCGAAATAGAATGCCACCCGTGAAATCGTCAAATAGGGGTTGAATGCGGGGGTGTTCCTTCGCGCCTTGATATTGAGAAAACATGTTTAACAACAGTATCTTATGGGGTGTTCGGCGCAACGCGTGCAATTTGCAGCCAGATTGATCCATGACGGATGAAAAATTGACCGCCGTGCTTTGGAGTTGCGGATATTATTCAAGTTTTATTGTTCAATATCAGTTAGTTAAAAGATAAATTTCCAAGTGCCCATCGTTCAAAAAGGATAAAAATAGGCATAAAAATGCCTGTGGATGAATCGGAAGCGATTCAAGTTTGCCTACAAACGCAGTTGCAGGCCGTAACCACGATCGCTACACTTTCGTTCAAACGGGGTGTTTTTGGGTGATCTTGGCCGGAAATATACCCCAAGCCGTTGAAAAACTAGGCAGAGGACATTGGGCAGGGCAATGGCGACAGCAACGGTCAAACAATCCTATACCATTCCGTGTTCGTCGGTTTTCCGCGATGCTGTTTTGGAACTTGCAGGCAAACGTGGCGTTAATGCTGCTGATTTGGCACGTTCGGTGATGTTGATCGTGCCCGAAGCCGCGATTGAAGACTATGATGATCCCGGCGATCCGCCCCCGGGGGATCGTGAAACCATCGTGTTGAAATCTGGCCCCGCCGAAGGCCGCCCCTGGCGGCGTAAACCAAGGCTGCAATTGCGTTTGCCCGCCGGACATTCGATCATTGCCGTGCGCAAGGCCTTAAACATGGCGCTGCATTTCGATTTGGGCGAGGTCAAGATGCGGGTCGAAAAGGCCGATGTCCTTGCCGCCGAACGTCTGGTGCTTGAAGAAGCCCACGCCCTTAAAAAGCGTCAAAACGAACCCCCGGTCGAGCTGTTGCAATCGCGCGAGGAACTTGAACGGTTACGCGCCATTGTCGATAATCTGGCGTTTGAACCGCTTGATCGTGGTGTCACAACCTTTAACGAGGCGCTGCATGTGATGGGCTTTGCGCCCAGTGCCCGGCCCGACATCAAGTCCATTCGGACCAAGTACCGCGTTCTGGCCTCAATCCATCATCCCGACAGTAATTATGGCTCGCATCAACGCATGACCCAGCTAAATGCCGCCATGGATTTGTTGCGTCGTCATATTGCCTAATGCGATTGTCCGTGATTGGTCCGCCCATTTTGGGGGCATTTTGGGGCCTGTTCCTGATGTATCCCGGATTGAATTAACGCCGACTGACTTGTGAATGCCCGATTGGAATGCTTAGATAATAGCAGGATAAGAACACGGACCGGGCCCGGGGGATGATGTGCGGTGCGCATCCGGCCACGGCAATGCCAACCCAAAACACAGCGGGAGAATGCATGACGGCGGAATTTCAGGCGGCACATGCCAGCGGCGAAAATTGGGCAGCGGTTGCAAGCGAGCTGGCAGACCAGCTGCAAAAACAGCCCTTGTCAGAACGCGCGCTGGCTTTTTTATATGTCACCGAATCCCTTGCTGGTGATCTTGGCAGTATCCTGACTTTCCTGCGGTCGCGCCTGTCACTTGAACATTGGGTGGGTACGGTTGGTATTGGTGTTTGCGGATCGGGCCGGGCGTATTTCGGGGTGCCTGCCGCATCCGTTATGATTGCCCCGATTGATCCCGATGATTTTCATATTTTTGAACCACTGAAAACCGATGCCGATCTTGATAACCCGCAATTGCAAGCCGCGATTGACCGGCTGCAACCGATCTTTGGCCTTGTCCATGGCGATCCCGGTGCGCCCGAAAGCCTTGCGACCTTGTCTGAACTGGCCCGTCTGGGATCGACCTATCTTGTCGGCGGCATTGCATCGGGCGAACGCGGTGCACCGCAAATTGCCGACAAGGTCGTCAAAGGCGGATTATCGGGCGTGTTGTTTGCCGGTAAAACCGCCGTTCAGGTCGGCATCAGTCAGGCCTGCACCCCAATTGGCCCGGTACATCGCGTCACCGAAGGCCGCGAAGGCATCATTTCCACAATTGATGATCAACCGGCTTTGGATATCTTTCGCGCCGAACTTGATGGCGATGGCAGCGAACATTCCCTTGCTTCGGGGCGTTATCACGTTGCGCTGATGGTGCCGGGCTCTGACACCGGTGATTTTGTCGTGCGCAATCTGATGGGGGTTGATCCCCATAATAACCTGATCGCCATGAGCAACGATGTGCAGGTGGGCGATACCATCCGCTTTGTCCGTCGTGATGGGCTTGCCGCCGAGCAGGATTTGCGCCGTATGCTGGCGGATGTGCAAAACCGCCTGCCGGGCAAACCGCGCGGGGCGCTGTATTGCAGTTGTGTGGCGCGTGGCCCGCATCTGTTTGGCACCGAAAGCCGTGAAATGATGATCATCCGCGAAGAAATCGGCGATCTGCCGCTGACCGGGTTTTATGGCAGTGGCGAGGTCTGCAATGATCGCTTTTATGGCTATACCGGGGTTTTGACCCTGTTTGTCTGATCGCGAAGGGTTCGTAAATTCATTGCAATAACATGATGTTGCAAGAAAATTTGTGCTAAACGCTTCCATCGGCGCGTGACCGGGATATATTCAACCCATTGAAAATAAAGCGCGCTCAATCAGGGCGCAAAAGGGGATTGATCTATGGAATATCGTCGATTGGGACGAACTGATATTAATGTCAGTGTGATTTGCCTTGGCACCATGACCTGGGGCCAACAAAATACGCAGGACGAAGCGTTTGAACAGCTTGATTACGCGACCTCCAATGAGGTCAATTTCATCGATACCGCCGAAATGTACCCGGTCCCGGCGATGGAAGAGACCTTTACCAAAACCGAAACCATCATTGGCAACTGGCTTGAAAAACGCGGCCGTCGTGATGATTTGGTGATCGCCAGCAAAATTGTCGGCCCGGCGGAACGGTTCCCCTATGTTCGTGGCGGCCCGCGCCTGACCCGTGCGCAGATCAATGAAGCCATCGACGGATCGCTTAAACGCCTTAAAACCGATTATGTTGATCTTTATCAGCTTCATTGGCCGGACCGGAATGCCAATTTCTTTGGTAAATTGGGCTATGTCCATGAAGAAAAAGAAGACTTTACCCCGATCGAGGAAACGCTCGAAGCCCTGCATGACCTTGTTCAAGCGGGTAAAATCCGTCATATCGGCCTGTCGAACGAAACCCCTTGGGGGTTGATGAAGTTCCTTGAATGGGCCGAGAAAAAGGGCTGGCCGCGTGTGGTTTCGGTCCAAAATCCTTATGGCTTGCTCAACCGCACCTATGAAGTCGGTCTTGCTGAATGCTCGATCCGCGAAGATGCCGGTTTGCTGGCCTATTCGCCGCTGGGTGGTGGCGCTTTGTCGGGCAAATATCTTGGCGGTGCGCTGCCCGAAGGCAGTCGTACAGCCCTTTGGCCGCAATATTTCAGTCGTTACCTGACCGATAATGGCATCAAGGCGACCGAGGCTTACGTCAAACTTGCCAAGGATAACGGTCTTGATCCGGCCCAGATGGCGCTGGCCTATGTCAATACCCGCCCGTTCCTGACCGCCAACATCATTGGCGCGACCAGCATGGAACAGCTTAAATCCAATATCGGCTCGGCCTATGTTGAATTGTCCGATGATGTTCTGGCCGAAATTGAAAACATCCAGACCATGTGGCCAAACCCTTGCCCCTAAGGCCGGTTCGACCCAGATGAAGGTCTGAGAGATAGATAAAGGAGGCGGCGCATGGTGAAGCTGATTTCAGGCAAGGTAACCGATATGGGAAACCTGACCGTGCGCCGCATTCTGCCCCATCGCGATGCGCGTGCGGTCGGTCCGTTTATCTTTTTCGATCATATGGGGCCGGCTAATTTTGCCGCCGGGGATGGTATTGATGTTGCCCCGCATCCCCATATTGGTTTGGCAACCGTGACCTATCTGTTTGACGGCGCGATTCTGCATCATGACAGTCTTGGCAACCATCTTGAAATCCGTCCTGGTGATCTCAACTGGATGACGGCCGGGCGGGGCATTACCCATTCTGAACGCGAAACCGGTGATGTTAAAAACCGCGACCATGCCTTGCATGGGCTGCAATTGTGGGTCGCCTTGCCGACCGAGGACGAAGATTGCACCCCCGATTTCACTCATATTGCCAAAGATGACCTGCCGATTATCGACGACGCCGGATTGCATATGCACCTGATCGCGGGCGAGGCCTTTGGCAAAACCGCCCCGGTGCCGGTCAAATCCAAATTGTTTTATCTTGATGTTCATATGGACGAAGGCGCGCAATTATTGTTACCGGGTGAAAATCAGGAAGCTGCTCTTTACGTGATTGATGGCACGCTTGCCATTGACGGCGATAGCCATGGCGCGTTCAGTTTCATCACGATAGCCCCCGAAGAAATCCCCGATATCATCGCCCAAACCGATTGCCGGGTGATGTTGCTTGGCGGCTTGCCGTTGGGCCATCACCATATGTGGTGGAATTTCGTTTCCAGTTCCAAGGATCGGATTGAACAGGCCAAATCCGATTGGGCCAATGGCCGCTTTCCTCAAATCCCCGGCGAAACCGACATCATTCCGCTTCCGGGCCGATCGACTGGCTAAGCCGGCGATACCGCCTATACCGCCTGATCCGGGCATTCGGGGCATTCTGCCCTTTCTTTCCCATGATATTGCCGAGTTCTGAATATGCGTTTGTTTGTTGGCATCGAAATCCCGGCTGATATCGCAGCCGATCTTTACCCGCTGGCCCGTGGCATCCGGGGGATTGAGGCCCAAACCCCGGCAAATATGCACATCACATTGAAATTCATCGGTAATGTTGATCCCGGCCTTGCCAAAGAAATCGACGGTGTTCTCTCCAACCTGCCGTTCAAGCCCTTTGAACTTCAAGTCAGCGGTCTGGGCGTCTTCGCCTCAGCACGGAAAATCCGCATCCTCTGGGCCGGTGTCGCAAAGCAACCGGAATTATACGTTCTGGTGCACCGGGTGGAAAATTCATTGCTGGCAATGGAAGAATGCCCGGACATGGACATGCGCAACTTCACCCCGCATATCACGTTGGGCCGTAATCGCAACGCCGCTCGCGCCACCGTCGAGCAAACCATCGCCGATCACCTCGACCTGACAAGCAGGGCGTTCACCGTTGATCGGTTCTGTCTGTATGAAAGCCATTCAACAACAGACGGTCCGGAATTTCGGGTGGTTGCGGCGTATGATGAGAATAAGTCTTAGTGTCTGTTAATTAAAATAGATAATAAATAAGATTTTCAAGAATTTATTAAGTCAAAACTGTCGTATTTTGAAAAGTCAACTCCTGACATGGTCAGCTCGCATCTTATTTCCTTTAAAAATGATATTGCTGAGTCGATAAATTCATTTAACGAAATTTCGTATTTATTTTCCATTCCTGTAATGGAACTCTCTAGAAAATATCCTTTATTTTTTATAATTGCAATCAAAGGTTCATCTTCAAAGTCCATTGAATTGTATATAAAATCTTCTGATTTTTTGTGGGTATTGTTTATCCAATTTGCAAGAGCTCTTGCAAATTCAACCAATAGTATCCCATCGCAAAAGAAAATTTTTTCATCATCTTTTTCAATGCTTAACCAACCTTCAGTATCTGATATCAATCGATATCTTTCATTACTCATAGGTAACGTATTTATTTTATAATTTATGTGCATCATTGAATGTGAACCGGAAATGCATTGATAATCTTCCCATCAGAACCAACAATGATTCTGACATTCTGTTGACCTTTGACTCCAACGGTTTTTCCTGCATCCCCTATCACTCTAAATGTGCCGGGTAAGTTGGGATTAGGTAAGAATTTAACATCGGGTGATCGTAATATATTTTGAACGATATCTCTAATCTCATTAACATTATCGGTATTAAAGCGAGCTTTAGACTGCGATCCTCCATCAAGGAGGTGCTTGTTTTTGGGGGTCCAACCGCTGATCTGATCTGCAGCTTTGAGCGCATTCTGAGATGCATTTGCACTAATAAAGGGGACAGTCCCCTTAATATCAACAAAGGGGACAGTCCCCTTTTTACTGCTTTAAATTTCCACCCGCATTAAAAAATAAATCTGTCCCCTTTTCTTGTTTCCCATGCTCTCACGGTCCCCTTTTCTCTCACGGTCCTTAATACTTTTCATGAATGGCTCTGTAGGAGGCATCATAATTTTCTGTATCAGATACCCAACTTCTGAAGTATTCCTTGATGAAATTCGCCTGATTAAGAGCAGATGGTGGTCCAAGTTTTTCACCTGTAGCTCTGCAAAAAAAGTACATCAGTTTGTGAACAGAGTAACCAAGCTCTTCATCTGGAGGGATCACCTTTATGTCAATAAGCGGCCCATAGTACCTCTCTCCTTCAAAAATTAATTTCCATCCATCAGTCGTTTCAAATTCTGCCAAAAAATCCGAGTCTGCAGCTAAGCTAAAGCCCGCATCGGCAAACTGAGACTTAATTTTAGTCAGTATGTTCTCATACTCTGGTGTCATTGCTTCCTCATCATTGAAGTAATGGAGTCATATTCGTAGCCATTTGACTTCAAATAATCGTACTCCTTACCAAAGCCGGTACGGACCTGAGAACCTGTCACTGGGTCAATTCGATTCAAGTAGTCATCGATAGGTTTTGTTGCAAGAACGATATCATCACCCCTCTCAATTGCAGCATCCAAGAACGGCTTGTTGTACTGATCCCAAAATTTATCAAGGTCGGTAGCCAAACTATCAGGTGTGTTTAGCAAATTAAAACCACCATCTTTCGCCGCAAAATCAAGCGTCTTAGGGTAGTTGAGCTCATCGATAATTGATTTTGTGTCCTTTGCAGTAAAAAGGGGACAGTCCCCTTTTTACTGCTTTAAATTTCCACCCGCATCAAAAAATAAATCTGTCCCCTTTTCTTCGTTCAGACGCAAAAACCCGCGAGGCACAAGGCCTTGCGGGTTTCGGTCCGGGTGCATTTCTCCCGTTGATTTTTCTCTTATGACATAGCCAAAAGAACAAATCAAGAACTTTTTTAGGAAATCTAACACCTTTTTCTTTCTATATTTTGATAAAATTCTTCAGTGAAGATGTAGATGGATGGTCGCCAATTATAGGCTCATCTGTGACTTTCCAGAAATCTAATTCTCCAAAGAAACCATCCTCAGTCAGTAAAAGCGTGACAACTACAGGCGTACCGTCTGTATCTGTGTACTCACATGTTGATATAGCTTTTACAGGTTGCTCTTTGCGACAGGATTTAGAGCGTATTGAACCCATTTCAGGATTAATTTCCCAAACTTTTTGTTCTGTTATAATATCGATGCTGATATTGGCTACTTTAGATAAGGCTTTAATAATTCTCTTTTCGCTTTCTTTAATTTGCCGCATGAATCCTCCCGATATTTACCACTAATAAAGGGGACAGTCCCCTTTTTTACTGATTTTTTGCAAAATTCAGTGCGGATAATGTCAGGTAATTGTTGTATCTATAAATATTGTTTATGTATTTAAATTAAGTCACGCAGTTGTTTTGGAAGTTTACTGCGAACGTTTTTTTGATAATTAAGTCTAGTTTTGCGCAAGTAATTAATATCGAATAGATTTTTATCTTCACGCAGAATGTTCAACCCGGCCTTTGCCTTGTCGTAACCGTCGAGGGTTGAAAAATTATACGCTCCTTGATTATCCGCGAGACCTTCAAATACACTATATTGCGTAGGATTTCCGTTCAGGTAGCGTTCTGACTTGGGAGCGTCAATTTCAATCAGTACATCAGTGGAGTCCGAGTATCGCCCGTAATACACTCGAATCACAATCTCATCTTTTGCGAATTGAAGTGTGTATTCATTTTCAAGGCGATACTCGAAACCTCCCTCAATCAACCATTTCGCATCGATCAAAATCTTTGAAACATCTTCTTGAATATTGGATTGAGAAGTCATTCATTTCACCATGCGTGAGGTCGAGGGATCATAGCTATAACCGTGAGAAGTAAGGTATTCGATTTCACGTCCAAATCCAGTCAAACTCCGATCTCGGTAGAGATTTTCAGGTGTTGGTCTTGTTGCAATCGAAAAATGGAACAGTCCCCTTTTTGCTGGTTCTGCTTCGTCTTATCGAATTTTTGAAGGCTTAGAATTTTACAGATATTTTCTTATGTGCAATGGCATTTTGTTTTTTATTATTTCATTGTATTTATTTCTTATTTTTACTAATTCTCCAATTTCAAACAAAGAAGGGTTATCTTTAAGTATATTTAATCCTATTTTTATGTGAGATATTTTATCATTATAGTCAATTCTAATAAAGCCACTCTTCTTTGCGCAAATGCTTTCAAATACACTGTAGGTTACTGGATATCCATTCTCATGACGGTGAGACTCTGATGTATCGATTATGATTCCAACATCAGAAGGGTCAGCGTTATGTCCATAGTATATTTGTATATTTATTTTTCCTTTTTTGAAGTTGATAAAATATTCTCCATCTAGTGATGGTTCGTATCCATCATCTATTAACCATCTGGCTGAATGTAATAGGTCAGGTATATTTTCTAAAAAGGATGATTTTCTATTCATTTATTTAACCATCATGGATGATATTGGATTGTATACATATCCATTTGAAGATAAATACTCAAGTTCCCTTTCAAATCCAGAGAGGGTCGCCATCTGGGCGATTGAGAACACTGCTTGATGGTTTGGTCGCGATAGCAATGTTATCGCCCCGCTGAATCGCGGCGTCCAAGAGCGGCTTGTTATAATTGTCCCAAAAGACATTAGGATCAGTTGCTAGGCGGTGTTTACATTCATTGACAACATTTGAGTGCGGCGACGAGGTTCAGGA
>TARA_R110000737_G_scaffold118339_1_pt1 | contig 39012 bp, 25 predicted proteins | sample TARA_R110000737 | Tara Oceans TARA_R110000737 (sample SAMEA4398027) | marine metagenome | biome: Polar Biome; feature: [SRF] surface water layer (ENVO:00010504); material: water (ENVO:00002006), including particulate matter (ENVO:01000060) such as... | depth 5 m | reverse complement strand
TGTCTGGTTAGATACGCTTTCTTAGAAGGATTGGTCTTATATGTTTCCATCTGTCCCTTGTAGTATTCTAGTGTATCTATTCTACTCCATGTCATGTTGTACATAATAATTTAATTTAAGGGTTATTTGGCTTGTCTCATCAGTAGTAGAGGAGCCATCTCTACTAGACCTACACTAGTAACTAGGTAGGTTTCAACACCTGGTAAAACCAGGGTTAAATTTCCCTAAACCCTAGGGTAATCATGTCGCAGTAGTACCACCTACTTGCTAGATTACTCTATATCCCATGAGCCTTATTACTACGCCTTACTTGATTAAGGATGTTCGCACATCATCCAGAGTCTATCTTATCCTATTTCCTATCAATATCACATCGAGTGTAATCTAGGGGAACGAGAGCCAAGTGTACCAGGTATGCAACCTAGTGGCGTTGATGTCGCAGTAATTCAGCATGTCAATGAACAATTTCAAGGCAAATATACAACCATTGAACTTTAATTTCCAAATAAATTTAAATAAAAATGCAGTTACTAGATACAAATTAATCTCAAAAACATATCAATGTGGCACGAAAACTGGTATAAATGTTGTATCAAAATTGACTGAAAACGTCAGATTCGTTGAACTTTGTTTGTAGAATCGTTAATTACTAGATGTGGAACCTAGTTTAATGGTGGTTATTGGTTACCTGGTAACATGTTTGGTGGTAAAGTTTAGTGATTGGATAGGGTAAAAGGGTAAGAGGGTTACGCATCATCTGTATCAATGTGCGAAATAAGGTACCTGAGAGACGTTCTACTGGACTTTCTCCTATGCAGTGAGCATGTATTCCATTTTCGCTTATATAGTACGCATGTATGAGGTAATGTATTACCAGGAAGTAGTTAGTAAATTTCCCTAGGTAGTAGTAGTTACTGGAGGTAGGACTAGGAATGGTCGCTTTTTATTTGATACTAGATATGGGCTAGGGTACCCACTAGGGAAAAAGGGTTTTCGTTTTCGAGGGGCTGACCCCTGGGAATATATATAACCCCAAACCCCTATTAATGTACGACTTGAAAAAGTTGGTTTACCACTTGACCTTATTAGCCCAGTATGCAGCAGACATTTTACCCTTCTGTATATTCTTCCTATGTCTAGCTCTGAATGCTCTAGCTCTTGCAGTATTAGTTCTATCTCCTGTTTTGCCTTGCTGACCAAACCTAATTAGTTTTGTAGTGCTACCTTCTTTAGCCATTACTACATGTGATTTTGTAGAGTGGTTAGGTGTACGTTTAGGTTTATTAAAGCCACTAAGCCTTAATCTTTTCATTGCTGCCCTTGCTCTTGACAGTTTATTTGATTCTGGCATTACGATAGTGTTTTTGCGTTAGCAGTATACTGCCCTCCTTGTACTATGGTAACATCTGTCTTACCAGAGTTCTGAGCTTTAGCGACTCCTGAGTATATATCTTTTGCTAACAGTATTGAAACCTTAACAATATCTTTCCTAACTGACTCATTGTTTAGGTGTGTACTTATGTGTGTAAAGTTATCTTGTTGGCTTGAGAAGCTATTTATTATAGAGTTTGCTATTCCTTCTACTGTCTTCTTAAATTCTTTATCGTTTACTTTCATATCTTTTCCATTTACCTTTTGGGCACTCTTCTGAAGCCCATTCTGTTTTTAAGTATATAACGCATCCACATGGTTTACATGTTTCTGGTATTGTATCTTCTTTATGTTTGCAGGTCATGCACTTATTAAACCTATGAGACCAAACATCCATTGGTACTTTTGTAAAGTCATTCTCAGCGTGCCTAAACAACGCCTTAAAGAATGTTTTTATTTTTTTAAATAGCATATACAAATATACGAATTTTGTTTCTTTTAACAAAATGATAGAGAGATATATATATTACTTAGGTTTTATAATAGAGTATTATATATATATCTTATATACTATGTATTATTATGTATTAGGTTTACCTAAAGGGGGTATTGGGAAAACCCAATGGGGGTGTTAGGTTTTTAACAGGGGGTTGCCTATGTCAAATATTTTGTATATTTGTGACATGGATGTAAACAAAAGACTACAGAGGGTAATAAAAGACCTTGACAAAATTAAACAAGAAGTTACAGCCTTTAACTTTGCCATAGCATTTACTACAGGTGCAGTTGACTTAGAAGACGAAGAGCATGACGAATTAGAGGAGGGTGAAGATTTTGAGATGGGGATATGCTCTATTGTTGATAGGGGGATAGGAGACTATGTTTTCTATGAAATGATTTATGGTCTTATAGACACAAAGAACGAGATTGATGGTAGGTCATCAACAGATATAGATAATTTTTTAAATAATAATTAAATGGAATTAAATAATAATATAATAAGAAAGATAACGATTGCAAGGGGAGATATTAAGGATGGCATATCATATGTTGTTGGGAGGATTATTATGGGAGGCACCCTAAAGATTGAGGCAATCATGAGGGATGAAGCTTACTACCAAGAGTATGGAGAGGTTTGTTATAGCATCTACTGCTCTAAGGTTGGCTCTCCTGGAGAGGCTTTTGCATGGAAGGACTTCTTTGGACAACCAATGATTATTGAGTATGACATAAACCCAGACTACGATGCACTATAAGTTACTACACAATAAATGTTTGCTGGAGTTTAAAGATAGGTCTGAGGTTGTCGAAACAAAATCAGGCGTAGAACTCTACCAAGCTTCTCAGTGGGAGATACTAAAGCACACCAATCAAGATGCCATAGTTAGAAAGATTCCATACAAGCTAAGTAGACACATGAAGGGTTATGATGTTGAGATTAAAGAGGGAGACAGGGTTTTTGTTCACCACTTTATCTGTAGACCAGACCACTGGTTTGAGTGGGAGGGTGACGAGTACGCTGAGTTAGACTATAACCACATATACTGCAAGAAAGAAATAGGTGGTGAGATTGAAATGATTCAGGATTACATATTCTTAGAGAGGGCACACTTTTCTGAGGAGACATGTAAAACCCCAGGTGGTTTGTGGTTAAAATCAGAGCCAGACGAAATACAAGGCTGTGCTTATGTTAGACACATCAATAAATACACAGAAGGATTTAAGGTTGGAGACCTTGTATCATACTCAAGACTTTCTGATTACGAGATGAGCATTGATGGTACAAAGTATCTTAGGATGAGGAATGGAGATATAACAGGTATACTAGACAAAAAACTAATACACTTAGGAGCGTAATGAATAACTACACAAAAGAAAGTATCGTAAGGTTAATATCTGCTGCTAAGAAAAGCGTAGACATTTTAATTGAAGAAATTGAAAGGGAATTAGATAGAGAAGAACTGCAAGATGATAAGGCTCGTAACGCTGTTAAAGCAAAGAGAGAGTGCTTTGAAGACGCACAGAAGATAATTTCAGACATATCTAAACTAGAGGCACAACTCAATGGAGAAGAGATAGATTCTGATGATAATGTTTACAGTGCAGGGTTTGCAGAAAAGTTTGCAAATAAAAAAGAGCAGTAAAAACCACCCTCTTTTATAACGAAAATTTTGTAACCATTTAATAAAATAAATCTACAAAGTGCAAACATACAAAAACATATTGATAATTCAAAATATAATTTGTATATTTGTAGCTCTATTAAAATACCAATGGCGAGAAGACAAAAGGTAAATATTAGTGGACTCTCTATAGAGTTGCCACTCAAACCATCTAAGGAGGAAATCTTTGGACACGACCTCGCAAAAGCTGACCAAAGATGGAGTAGGGTAGGATTACCATCAGGATGGGACTATCTAACAGCTAGAGAAAAATCTGGATTTGTACAACAAGAATACGACAGGAGAGAGAATGGACTATGGTTCATGAATAATGGTGTAGCTACATACATTACAGGCTCTCACTACTTCTACATCAACTGGTGTAAGATAGATATAGGATACCCAGAGTACAGAGATAGGGATAGAAGATTCTTTGTTTTCTGGGAAGAGTGTAAGAAAGATGAAAACTGCTATGGTATGCAGATGATAAAACACAGGAGGGAAGGAGCCTCTTGGAAGGGAGCTTGTATGGCTTTATATGATATTACACAAAACTACAATGCACATGGGGGTTTACTATCTAAGACTGGTAAAGATGCGAGAGAACTTTTCGAGAAGGTTGTTTACATGTTTAGAAACCTACCACCATTTTTCCAACCTATCATTGATGGAACAGATAACCCTAAGTCTGTACTATCATTCAATAAGCCTGGTGAAAGGATTACTAAAACAACTAAGGGGGTTCAGAAATCAAACGCACTAAACTCAAAGATAGACTGGAGGAACACAAAAGAAAACTCCTATGATTCCACTAAACTAAAGTATTACATGTGTGATGAGGCTGGTAAGTGGGAAGAAGCAGACGTTTCTAAGAACTGGCAAATCGTTAAACCATGTCTCTCTGTTGGTACTAACATTGTAGGCAAATGCTTTATGCCATCTACAGTAAACGAAATGACAAAGGGTGGTGGACAGAAGTATAAAGCTATATGGGATGATAGCGACCCAGAAGAAAGAGATGGTAATGGTAGAACAAAATCTGGACTATACAGATACTTTACCCCAGCATATGATGGCTACGAAGGATTCATTGATGAGTATGGAAACTCTAACATAGAAGATGCTAAACAATACCTAGATAATATTAGAGAGAGTTTAAAGAATGATACATCTAAGCTTTCAGAACATAAACGTCAGTTCCCATACAGTTCAGAAGAAGCATTTAGGATTGACAGTAAGAACTGTGCCTTTGACTCAGAAAAAATATACTCACAACTTGACTACATGGAGGGCTTAGTAAGACCAATGACATTCAAGGGAAACCTTATATGGGCTGCTGGACAAAAAGATGGAATGGTAACATTCGTTCCTGATAAGAATGGTAGGTGGGAAATAGCATGGATGCCTGATGTTAATGATAGAAACGAGGTAATTAAGAGGAGGGGTCAGTGGGCTCCGAAAAACGAAGCCACTATCGTGGCTGGAGTAGACCCCTACGACCACAAGACTACAACTGATGGCAAAAGGTCTGACGCTGCTGCCTATGTATTTAGGAAGTATAACCCTTCTATGCCAGCAGAAACACACATGTTTGTTGCAGAGTATATCAACAGACCACCAACAGTTCAGATGTTCTATGAAGATATGATAATGATGTGTAAGTTTTATGGCTGCCAAATACTTGTAGAGAACAACAAGATTGGTCTAATAAACTACATGGAACAGAGGGGTTATGGAGAATACCTAATGGAAAGACCAGAGGTTACTCACACAAAAAACTCAAGGGGACAAAAGATTAAAGGACTTCCATCGTCAGGAGAAGCTGTTATCAATAGCATAATAGACGCAATACAGGTTTATGTTTACGAAGCAGTAGGCTATGACGAAGACTCAGGAGCTATAGGTAGGTGCTTCTTTCCAAACCTATTATTAGATTGGGCAGAATTTGAGCCTGACAACAGAACAAAATACGATGCAAGTATGGCTTCAGGGATTACCCTACTGGCAGCACAAAAAAATGTTAAAGTAAAAAGACAACCAAGTAAGCCAATAGTGTTTGTTAAGAGATACGACAACAGTGGTTTCACATCAAAAATAATAAGATAAAATGTACAAGACAAAAAACGCATTCAACACATCAACTGAAATACATGGGTATCCAAGCCCACTAGTTTCTCCAGAGGTTAAAAATACTAAGGAATATATTTCTCAGTATATAAAGCAAATGTATAGCGACCACGTTAATAACAACAAGTCACTATATGATTATCAAAAACTTTCCTTTGCAGATAACAGAAGGTACTCTGAGGGTAATCAGGGTATTCAAAAATACAAAGACCTAATGGATGGTCAGGGAGACCAGTCGTTTATGAACCTTGATTGGAGTCCTATTGCTATCATACCAAAGTTTGTTGATGTTATAATTGGTGGAATGATGAACCAAGAGTTTGACGTTATGTGCAATGCTATTGACCCTTCTTCAGCTAACAAAAGAAAAGAACAGAGAGCAGAACTTCTCACAGACATGAAGATGAAAGATGTTTCAAAGAAGCTAAAAGATATTGGAATTGATATAGAACAGGGAAGACCTGCATTAGAAGATGAGGAAGAGGTTAATCTATACATGGACCTAAACTACAAACAAGCTGCTGAGATTGCAATGGAGCAAGCTATTAAGTTTGTTATGGAGGCTGGAGACTTTGAGGTTGTTAGAGAACAGTTACTAAACGACCTTGTTGTACTTGGTATATGTGGAATTAAAACAGAGACAGATGTAAATGGTCAGGTAAAGGTAAGGTATGTAGACCCACAAAGACTTATAACTTCTTACTCTTCTAGCCCTGACTTTAGGGATATGGTTCACGCTGGAGAGGTTGTTAAGATGACTATAAGAGATTTAAAGAAACAAGCAGGAGAACAATTCTCTGATGAAGATTATGAGGAAATGGCTTCAATGGTTTCTGGTAGGTATGGAAATCAAGACAGGGCTAACAACAGGGGGGACTATGGTCATGGTGGTCAGCCTTACGATGAGTTTACTATTGAGGTTTTAGACGCAGAGTTTTTAGCTGTTGATACATACAAGTTTGAAAAGAAAAAGAATAAGTTTGGTGGATACTCTTTTAATAAAAAAGACTTTGATTACGACCCACCTAAAAACAGTAAGTACAAGAGAGAGCAGAAAAATATACAGGTAAAGAATAGATACGTTGGAAAGTATATCATTGGAACTGACTATGTGTTTGACTTTGGAAGAGCTAAGAATCAAGAACGACCTAGAGGGTTTATGTCAGAGACAATGTTGTCTTATAGCATTTTCTCACCAGGAATGAAAGAGATGAGATTCAAGTCTTTAGTTTCTAGGATGATTCCATTTGCAGACCAGATACAATTAGCACACCTAAAGATTCAACAACTGGTTGCAAAAGCAAGACCAAAGGGTTTAGCTATTGAGGTTGGTGGTTTAGAGAATGTAACAAAGGGTGATGGTGGAGCTACATGGGACCCACTAGAACTACAATCTATATATGACCAGACTGGTAACTTCTACTACAGGAGACTAGATGATGAAGGTAATGCTTCTTCAGGACCTCCTATTATGGAGCTAGAGAATGGTATTGGTAGAGACCTTGGTAATCTTATATCTATATACAACTACAACCTAGAAAGAATTAGAGACGTTACAGGTATTAACGAGGCTAGAGATGGTTCAACACCATCTAAAGATTCTTTGATTGGCGTACAAAAAATGGCACTAATGTCTTCGAACAATGCGACAAGAGGTCTAAACAACGCATACTTTAACATCATAGGAAGAGCATCTAGGAGTATAGTTAGAAGGGTTCAGGATGTGGTTAACTATCTTGGAGAGTTTGAAATATACGACCAGGCTTTAGGTACAGCAGCAGTAAATTCTTTCAAGGATATTGATGACATGAGAGATATTGACTTTGGAGTATTCATTGATGTAATGCCTGACGAAGAGCAGAAGCAGTTGCTAGAACAAAACATTCAAGTGTCCATAGCAAATAAAGAGCTAAGGATTGAAGATGCCATACTTATAAGGAGCATTAAGAATAATAAGCTAGCAAATAGGATGTTAATATACAGGAGGAAAAAATACATGGAAGACCTTCAGAAACAAGCCCAATCAAATGCTCAGGCTAATTCACAACAGCAGCAGCAATCAGTTCAGATGGCAGGTCAAATGAAGCAACAAGAAACTCAGCAAGGACTTATGGTTGACGCAGAGAAAATGAAGATGGAGTTTGACCTAAAAGAAAAGTTTGCACAGGCTGAACACAAGAGAAAAATGGAGTTACTTGAATTGTCTAAACAACTAGAGGGTAACAACCAAAGCGAAATAGAGAGAGAGCGTTCTGAAAGGAAGGGTCAAGCTCAAGGATAATTTTGTTTTATAATAAAAATTTATTATATTTGCAAATCAAAAGTAACTTAATTTAATATAGATGGATAATAACAATTACATGGCTGATGCCCTTGCTGGTATGCAGGAGTCTAGCCAAGAAAGTTCTTTGAAAAAAGAAGAACCTCAAGTGCAAGAAGTTGTAGCTGAGGAAAAAGTAGTGACTGATACAGTCGCAGAGCAAACAGTTCCAGACGAGCAGTCAACAGAACAAACGCAAGCGACTCCAGAAGTTCAAACTAGCGAAGAGCCTGTTATAGACAGGGAGAAGTTGTTTCAAGAAATGTTAGTCGAAAAGACAGCAGGGAAATTTAACAACCTCGAAGAGTTAAGCTCTATGGCTTCTCAACCAAAACAAACTGAATTGGATGAGAGGTTAACAGAGATTCAAAAGTTCATCACAAGTGGTGGTTCATTTGAAGACTTTATTCTAACGCAGGCAACCAACTACGATAGTTTGAACGACCTAGATTTAGTTAAAGAAAAAATGTTAGTTGACAATCCAGATATGGATGAGAGTGACGTAGACTTTTTAATTTCTAGGAAATATAAATTGAATGACGAAAATTTTGACGAGGATGAGGTTAGGTTATCTAAGATTGAGTTAAAGAGGGAGGCGAAGCTTGCCAAAGAAAGTTTAAAGGACATACAGAATAAGTTCAGGTTACCTGAGGTTAAGCAAAATGTTTCTGAGGATATTCAAAGGCAGCAAGCAGAACAACAAGCTTTAGCAGAACAACAAAGACAGAAGTGGGTTCAAGACGTTACGAACAGTGTGTCTGAACTAAAGGAGGTTTCTTTTCAAGTAAACGACCAAGACTTTAAACATGTTGTTACAGAAGAGCAGAGGGTTAATATTAATAACCTTAATAGTGATTTAAGTTCGTATTTTAAGAAGTACGAAAAGTCAGATGGTAGCGTTGATATGCAACACCTTAATAGTGACAGGTACAAGTTAGAATACTTTGACCAAATTATGAGGAGTGCTGTAGCTCAAGCTAAAGCAACTGGTACTGAAAGCATCATTAATGATATTAAAAATCCTAGTGTTTCTTCTCAAGCTCAAACATCAGAGACTAAACCTAGAACAGTAAACGACCAAATACAAGATGTGCTCTACAGAAATATTTTGTAAATAATTTTTTTAACTTTTAAAACATATATATTATGGCTTTATCACCAACTAATGCACGTTACACAGCTTCAGCAGCAAGGATTGCTACTAGCAGTAACTACATTAGCACACTTGACCTGCACAAACCAGACAGGTCTGAAGACTTTATCAAGAGATATGGTTCTCAAAATTTAACAGGTTTATTAGAAATGGCTGGAGCAAAAGCACCAGCTACACAATCAACTTTCTCTCACTATGAAGAGGAATACGTTCACAACACTATCAAAGTAAATGCAATTCCAACTGAAGCTGCTGGTGCATTTGATATTAAGATTACAGCAGAGGTAGACGTTAATGGTGCTACTGCTAACAATCTTAGAGCTGTAGTTCGTTTGAATGACATCTTAATGTTCCCTGATGGAACTTTAGGTTTAGTTGTTGGACACAGGACACACACTGATGGAGAAAATTCTGCTGGTAGTTCTGTAGCTGGATACGCTGTTCCTGCTGTTTCTGGTGCTACATCTGTTGAAATGATTAGCGTAACATCTTACGATGGAACTGAACCATCTGCTATTGCAGCAGGTGATATTCTTGCTATCGTAGGTAATGAGCATGCTGAAGGTACTGACCAACCAAGTTCAATTACTCCTCAAGCTTCTTTATACTCTAACAATGTTATGATTATGAAGGAATCTTTCGAGGTTACTGGTTCTGAAGCAACTAATGTTGTTTATGTAAAAGTTCAAAACGCTGATGGTTCTGAAGGATACCTTTGGTACTTAAAGGGTGAGAACGATACTTACAGAAGGTTCCAAAACTACTGTGAGATGATGATGTTATTAGGAGAGAAAGCTTCTGATGCAACTTTAGCAGGTGCTGATTTCAAAGGTACTCAAGGATTACTTCCTGAGATTAAAGCTAATGGAACTACTCTTGCTACTTCTGCTGCATTTGTTGCTGCTGACCTTGACTTAATGGTTAAAGGTTTAGACAGAGAGCGTGGTGCTAAAGAGAACGCATTCTACTGTGGTATTGACTTATCTCTAGAGGTTGACGATGCTATCGCAGGATTCAACGCTGGACAGGTTGCTACAGGTGGTGCAGGAAACTCTATGTTCTATGGTAACTTTGACATGGGTTCTGCTCCAAACATGCAGTTCACAAACTTCAGTAGGGGTGGTTACACTTTCAGCAAGTCTATCTATGACCCATTCTCTTACACAGGAATGTTAGGTGGAGCTAACGCTACACAAGACGCTGGTGCAGACTATTCTAAAATTGGTTTCACTGTACCTATGGACTCTCGTAGAGATGCTGCTGGTGACGCTGTTCCTTCAATGAGGATTCGTTACAAGGCTGCTGGAGATTACTCTAGAGAAATGGAACACTGGTTCACTGGTGGTGCTGTTCTTCAAGACAAGACAAACTCTGTCGATAACTTGAAGTGTCACTACAGAACTGAGCGTGGTTTAGAAGTATTTGGTGCTAACAGGTTTATGCTTGTAACTAGATAGTAACTATTTTAATTAAGAGGGGGAGTTTTATCTCTCCCTCTTTTTTTATTTTTAACTTAATTTAATATATAATAATGAAAAAGAATGAAACTCCAGGTGAGTCTATCATGGCAAAACCTAAACTAAAAACTCCAAACAAAGCAAAGAGACTGAAAGGTCTAGCTAGGAGAGAAAGAGAAATGGAAAGGTTGAAAGCAAACAAACCTTATCTATTCAAACTAACAAAATCATACCCAAACAACACAACCTCTAGGTTGTATCCACCAAGGTTTATTATAAAGGGTCAAGATTTAATATATGACGCAGTAACAGGTACTCGTAGAAAAATTAGATACGCTCCAGGTGAGAAGTCTATTTTTGTTGATGAGCAATCTGACAATGTAACTATTGGTTCTATTGTATTCTACAATGGTAATCTTATAGTTAAAAAAACACAACCATTACTATATCAGTTTTTAATGGCTAGTAACTACAATAAAGACAATCCAAACAGGGATAGGTCTTCTTCTATTGTATATTCACTGCAAGATTCTTCAAGAAACATTGGTGAAGACGTTGCTTTGGCTGAAAAACAAGTAGAGGCTATAGGTTTAGTTTTCAGTCTATCTGAAGATAAACTATTGGCACACGCTATGGTTATGGGTGTTGATATAAACAGGGGTGTTGATGAGGTTAAATTTGACCTAAAGGTTAAGGCTGAAGCAAACCCAGTTAAGTTTTTAAAAGACTTTAACGACCCTAAAGCAGAAAAGAAATACCATGTTCTTTTAGCTGAGGATTATAATATTATAGGTCACGACCACTACCAATACTTTTGGTTGAGAGATGGTGGTAAGGATACTATTGTAAATATACCTGTAGGGAAAAGCCCTATTGACTACTTTGTAGACTTCTTATATGAGAAGGATGGAGAGGCTGTATACTCTCAAATTCTAAAAGAACTAGAAGAGTAACAGTATAAGTTATATAAGTGAGAGCCCCTTCTATCCAGTTGGGGCTTTCTTTTTTGAAATATTTTTCGTATATTTGTATCCTAATATGAAGACCTTAAAAATAAAACAATGGCTTTAACGCAAGACATAAGAGTAACATTTCAGCTTAGGAAGCAAGCTTCTGAAAATGAAGGCTCTATAAAAATAGAAGATTTAACTAACTATAAGACTGGAACTTCTTATACTAATGGGCAGGCTGTAAAGGTTTACTTCAAGGTATTAAACCCAAATGGGGTATATGTTGTTGCTGGAACTTCTTATGCAGAGCATATAAACAGCACAATTCAAGCTGATGGTAACGTAGCAGACACAGCAATTTTCGCTAGTGCATCTTTAGGTGTTGGTGGAATTGTTAGTGAGGTTGTAAACTTTACATTTATTCCTGGAGAGTATACTGTTGAAATGTATACGCAGGTAAATAGTGCTGACGTTTATACTCATATTGAAACATTTACAATAGACTACGTTAGACCTGTACCTTCTTTATCTAATAAAGTTAAGTGTGCAAACGCAACCTTAGACTTAACAGATAATACTTCTTATTCATTTACAGGTTCTACAGTAGCTATAACAAGAGCTCAATCTGCAAGCTACCCTTCTGGGGTTTCTATAGCAGACATTACTGGTTCAGGTTCTACAATGACGATGAGTAATCCTTTATACTCTGGTGTTGTTAGGTCTACAGTAGATACAGATGTTACTTATGACTTTGAAAGTTCTTTATCACAAAAAATAAAGATTACTGATACTGTAGTAGGTGGTCAGGATGTTGAGGTTGCCTGTCAGTTTGTAGGCTCTGATGCAGAGAAGTGTTTACAAGGATTAGATAATAAATATAGAAAAGCATTAGCTAACAACCCTGTATTAGCAGATAGATTGTTCAAAACTTTAAGTAGGGCTAGTCAGTTACTAAGTCTTTACGATAAAGCTAGGGAGTCTGATTCTACAAAGGCAGCTCAATTCTTTAATGAGATAAAAACAATAACAAACTGTACAGAAGAATGCACAGGATGTTCCAAGACTGGTCCACAGATTGTTACATCTATTGGTGGTAGTTCTGCTTCAGACATTACGATAAATGGTTCTAGCTCTGTTAGCGTTGTAGAAAGCCCATCTAATACATTCACAGTAACTGCAAACGCTGCCAACATAATTGGAAGCATTGAGGACAATAGGGTTGTTTCTTCAGATGGAATAACAACTACAAACGCTACTGTTTCAGGGGTTAAAACATACACACTAAAGCCTACAGTAAGTAACTCTAGTCTTGACATGTTCTTGACGTTGGTAACAGGAACTACAAACACAGGAGCTTCTGTAACTAAAACATCTGCACAGATATTTGGTACAGACTTTTCTATATCACCAACACTAGCAGTTGAAAACACTAGCCTAGCTAAAAACTTTTATGTTGATATAACAAGTTTCTTTTCAGGCACAGCTAGTGCAGACGCAAACTACAAGGTTACTGTAGACTTTCAAAAGTCACACCTTTTAATTGAACCTATAATTAGTCTAACTACTGACGCAAAAATAACTATTGCATTTGTTGACAGGAGAACAGGATTATTATTGAGTAGAAATGGTATTAATGAATTACAAAACGAAGGAGCTACAGTTAGCTCTGAATTAGTTATTAAAATAAAAAGATAATGGCAGCAGCAATTACAAATATAGGAAATGGAAGTGGTTACTTATATGTAACTAAAAATAATGGAACCACTATACTTGGTAGTGTGGTAAACAATAAGCTAGGAGCTTCCTCTATCATGGCTATGGGTGCAGTAGACTTTGAACTAATAGGCTCTAATAGCTTAGAGGCTAGGAGGTACTTCATCAATACTGGTGGTAGCGAGGGTAGTATTTCTGGTGCTGATGAAATAACAGAGGCTATAAGACAGAATGATTCTATTCTTAGGGAGGGAAACATTACTATAGCTACAGGGGTAGCTTACTATAAGAGACAAGGTTCGATAACAGTTTTATCTTTAAACGAAGAGGGTGGTGCAAATGATTCTCTTGCAACTATTACTCCAAAAGATAACGCTGGAGCAAGTGGTGATGAAAACAATTACCAAGATGGTGACATTGTTATAGTAAAAAAACATGCTGCTTCTAATACGATAACAGTTGTAGATACTGGGAATATTGTTTTAGATGGAGATGCTGATTTTATTATAGCTAACAGACACTCAGATTGTATTGCCCTTCAGTATTCTTCAGGAAACAGCAAGTTTAATGAATTGTTTAGACAGCCAAGTGCAGCCTACAGCGTAACAAAGCTTAGGGCAGCAAATGTTCCTTTAGACATTCTTGGTGTAACTAAGATTTCTTATACAGGAAGCCAAACAGGGACAGGAACTATTACATCTGGAACTGACGAGAATGTTATTATTGTTACTAGCTCTGGAACTATAGCAGCAGCTACTAACTTTACAATTCCTGCTCCAAGTGGTAGCCCAATAACAGGGGAGAAATTTGTGTGTTACTTTAATGCACTTGTAACTAAAGGTGCTCATACGTTTACTATATTTGGGTTAACACTAACAGAACAAGAATTAGCGTCTGGAGCAGTTGTGGTCCAAACTATATACGATGGCTCTGGCTGGAATGCAGTTAAGGTTTCTAGTGCGAGTGGCTCTAACTCTGTTGTTACAGCAATGATTAAAGATGGAAACATCACAACAGCTAAGATTGCTGACAAATCAATTACCTCATCAAAGCTTGCTACTGGTGCTCAGAATGGAATAATAGTTTCTAATCTAGCTTCATCAGTTACATCAACAACAGGCTCTGAGGTTACACTAGTGACATTGAATATACCAGCAGGTACATTTAGTTCAGGCAATGCAGCCAAGCTAAGGATAACTGCTTTTGGAGAGTTTGCAGCAGGAACAGGAACGAACACAATGAATGTTAAATTTGGTGGAACTTCTATAATGACGTTTGGTCAAGCAAGTGCTGCCACAAGGAGTACAGACTGGAAAATAGAATCAGATGTATTCAGGGTGTCTAGTAATGTTCAGAGGTCAGCATCAATAGTACACTGTGCTGATGCAGCTATTTCAAACATCACCACTACTAGTTATGTTGCCTTGACAAAAACTGAAGCTTCTGAGATTGTATTAACCTTTACTGTTAATCAGGCAGACGCAAGTATGATTACTATTCATGGTCTTGTTGTGGAAGCAGTAGCTTCTTCTAATTAATATAAAATAGTTAAGCATGAATATTAATGAGTGTTACGAGTATATACAGTTAATTGCAAACAAAGAAGAGGGGGGTTATATTTCTCCTGAAGACTTTGGTACTGCTATTGACGCAGCTCAAATGGAGTTCTTTAACGATAGATATGGACAGCCTGCTACTTATCAGCCAGGAAGACCTGTTCCAATCGTAGGTTATCCTCAGTCACAAAAGGTTCACGATGATATAAGTGTTTGCTTAACTCACGAAAGGGTTTACTTTGATGGTGTAAATCCATATGTAGATTTAAAAGATGGAGAATACCTTCACCTTGTTGCTGCATACTACAGAAAAAACACTGGGTATCAGGATTATCCTATACACTCTAAAGAAACATATCCATTAGACGTAGAGGAGTATGACCAAAGCCTACAGAATATAAACTCTACAATGTTAGCTCCAGAGCCAAACTCACCAAGACTAAGTGTTGGTGCTGATGGTAGGTACTTTTTTAAAGGGGTAAGTTTTGATGATGGAGTAAATCCATACTCAGAAGATTTTTCAAGCACAAACAAGAATAATGGAGATGAGGTTTATTTGGTTTATCTTAGGAGACCACAGAAGCCTGTATGGAATTACATGTTTGATGAGACTGGTAGACCAGTATACTCTAAAGACCTGGGTGTTATTCCAGTAAAACAAATAGGTTTAAGTTTATTTGAGGATAATGCAGTTGTTATAAATGAAACTGTAGAACAAGAGGATGGAAGCTCTGTTGACGTACAAGTTCAGGACAGTTCAATATCAGGAGAATTAGAATTTTCAGGGAAGAAGCACCACGAATCATCTATGGGAGCGTTATACTTTCCAGAGAGTGGAGCATTTAATATATACTCTAATGACGAGGATGGTAATCTTATTTATAATAACAACCCATCTCAAGGAACTTCAGATGGAGAGATTATAGAGTTTACAATAACATTTGTAGATGGTGGCTCGATAACAACGTCACTAGGTGCAGACAACAGTAATACTGTTTATGTAATTAACAATGACTATCAGATAAACTTTTTAAATTATAGTGGTGTAAACAACGAAGAAACTTATCAAGAGTCTAATGGAGGTTTATTTCAACCTGCATTAGTAGATGGCAACCCATACAGGGGTTATCTTAAGTTAAGTAACCAAGTTGGAGCATCAACCCACAAGCTTGTGTTTAGGAATAGTTTGGATGGTAGTGGTAAGTATAGAATTAAAGTTAGTACAAGTGGGGCAGGATTAAAGATAGAGGATTTAAAAAGATATACTACAGGCTCTGTAGACTTAGAGCTGCCACAACAAACTCATTTAGAAATTTGCATGAGAGCTTTAGGATATTTGGGAATTAATCTTTCTGACCAGCAACTAGTTCAATATGCAGAGGGAAAACAAACTAATACACCAGGAGTATAATGGCAACAAAAAGACAAATAGCAGAACAGGTATTGAGAATATTAGCTGGTGGAACACCTACTAAGGATTTCCCTATCGACCAAAGAGAAGTAATGTATGCTCTAGAACAAGAGAGGGATACAATGATTGCTCAGTATTTATCTGATAGATTCCAAAAAGGAGACTACCACATAGAGGGTCATTTTTTAAACGAAGATGTTTTGGCTGTAAACCTAAGACCTGAACATGCTCCTGCGAAACTAGAGATTGTTAATGGTGTAGAAATAATTGGATACGATGATTCAGGCGTTGCTATACCAGCCACTTCTGCTGCAATAGCGTCATCAAAAAATCAATACGATGAACCAAGTGAGTATGGGGATGGAACAAGAACTCCATTCATTAGGTTAAAAAGAACACCAATAACACTAGGAGATAACAGAGGAATATATCAGGTAAGGAAAGACACAGCATCAAATCAGTTTGGATATGTATTTGACTCTGATGGAAACGCAACAGAACCATCAAGACCATTCATTCCAATGGGATTACATACAAATTCCTTACACTGGAATATGCCATCTAGATTCATGGCAAACAGAACAGGCTATTATGTACAGGGAAAATCTATATTCTTAGTTGATGAAGAGCCTAATACATTATACTCTATAAATACTCAACAACAGAATCCTAACACATATCTTCCAAACAACATTAGGGTGGTTTATGTTGCAGCAACAAGAGATATAAATGACGATGAGAAGCTGCCAATACCTGCTGACATGGAAAGTCTTTTAATAAAGTCTTTAATACAAACATTCTCAGTAATGATTCAAAGACCAACAGACGAAATAAACGATAATATATAATTATAGATAAATGGCTAGTGAGGTACAATATACAAATATAGATGAGGTTGTAAGAAATCTTTTAATCTCAGAGGGTAAAGATACTGAGCATGACTACATGCGTTACTATCAACTTGGTCTCAATGGATTGAAAGAATTAAGCTTTGATGTATTGCAAGAGGTTAGAACTGCTAAGATTGAGATTAACCCTAACACCCACTCTATAGAACTACCCCTTGATTTTGTTAACTATACAAAGATTGGATTATGCCAGGATGGTAGGGTTTCGTGGATGGCTGAGGATAAAACAATGTGCTTGCCTGGAAGTTTTGATTACGAACAAGCTGACACACCAACACTAACAGAGAGTATTGAAACTGAGGTTGTTAATCTTTATAGGACGTATAATGAAGATACAGACCAATACATAGGTGTTACTTCAGCAGATTTTTGGAGTGTTTATCCTGGATTTGAAAAGTTAAGTTTTTTTGATGTGAATCTTGGAGCAGGTATTAGAAATGTAAACTCAGGAGGAACGCATGGAGCAAAAGCAGCTATTACAGCAGCAAATGGATTAAGTGAAGATTTAATTTCAGGTAACAAATATAAGATTTCATTTTTTTTGAATGGTATTACTGACGCAGATAATGTTTTGAACAATAATGTTAGGATAAACCTTATCAATCAAAATGGTTTTGTTGCTCACATAGTAGACAATGAATTTCCTGAAAACCCTATACAGTTTAGTTACGAGTTTATAGCAGAAGAGAGTATCGCTACAACTTACGTTTTGCTTTTAACAAACATGCAAACTGGTGAAATGGTTAATATATCAAAATTAAGAGTAGATAGAATAGATGAAGAAATAACAATTACAGAATCTTTTGACAATCCTATTCCTGGAGCTACAGGTTCTGTTAGTAATCTTACAAACGAAAACATCAACAACGACTTAACTAATGACTACAACAATAGTCTTGGTAGAAAGTTTGGACAGGGTGGTGGACAAAATAAAAATGGTTACTATAGGATAGATAAAGAAAATAATTCTATATACTTTTCTAGCGATGTTACTGGTGATGTTATAGTAGAGTATATTTCTGATGGCTCTACAATGATTGCTAAAGAAAAAAGCAAGGGAGCTAATCAAATAGAAACCACTGACGAGAATGGCAATACTATTGTATCAACAAACCCTGAGGACATAGGGAGTATAAACCAAAGAGAGTTTAGGATTAATGTATTTGCAGTAGAAGCATTAATGGCTTATATTTACTGGCAGAGCATTCAGAGGAGAAGAGGGATTAATATGAATGAAAAAGTGTTAGCTCGTAGAGAATTTTATAATCAGAAAAGATTAGCTAAATCTAGATTAATGTCTTTCACTATTGAAGAGGCTTTGGTTGCTGGAAGAAAAGGATTTAAACAATCTCCTAAACATTAAAAATGAAAATAGATAAGAGAACATATACTGGGGGGATGGATAGAGATACAGACCCTCACATGGTTAAGGGTGGAGATTATCGCTATGCCCTAAACTGTATTGTTGGTAATGATGAGACAGGAAACCTTGGCTCAATATCTAATGTTAAAGGAACCACTATTGTTGACTTTACAATTCCAGATGGGGTAAACAAGTGCATAGGTTCTTATAATGATTCTAAAAACTCTAGGATATTTTTCTTTCTTTACAACTCTGTGGGAAACCATAGTATATTTGAGTACAATACAAAATCAGAAAGTGTATCTTCATTAATAATTTCTAAGGTTTTAAATTTTGATTGGCAACAATTAATTAATGACGTTAATGTTGTTGATGATAATTTATTATACTTTACTGATGGGTGGAATCCACCAAGAAAAATAAACATAGATAAGGCAAAAAAGACACAGGAGATTGGTGGTTATTCAGGTAGGATAAACAATGGGGTAGCCAATACCAATATACCTGAGCTTCAAGACACACTACTAGACAATCCAGTTATGGTTATCGAAGAGTATTTTGATGCAATAAAATATGGTCCATACAAAGAACCTACAGTACAATACTTTAATGACTTCACAGACACCACTACCACAAAGGTAGATAAGTCAGGATTTCAGTTTAAATATAAATGGATATATGACGATGGAGAGCAATCTGTATATTCCCCTATTTCTAAGGTTTCTTTACAGAACGACAAGGCTGCATTCTTTGGAAGCCTAACATCTATATTTTCTGTATCAGGTTCCTCTGGAAGTGCAACTGCTTCAGGCACAACATCAATACAACCAATCTATGACAAGTGGTCTCCAGAAGGAAACTACTGGTATGATATTGAAAGAATATATTTTGATTCTCAGTATGAAAAGAATGAGTTTGATGACCATGGCATAATTTTTTCTCTTGAGACAGGTGAGTCTATTAATCAAGTGCCTGGCAGTCCATTTGCAAATAATTCAGCATTGTCTGAAATTGAATCAACTACAAATATTATTCCTAGTGGTGGTGGAGAGGTTGATGGTGCAGGGTCTTACAACCCTAACACTGGAGTTTACACTGCTCCTTTAGATGGAGTATATAATATAGACATGTCTGTTATTGCTGAGGCTTTAGATGTGCTGGATGATGATGGAAACGATGTTACTAACGCAGGGGTTCTGAATGGATTTAAGCCTGCTTCTGTTGCAACATCTCTTCTATTAACAGAAGATAAACCATACAAATATATTTTTTCACCATCTTTTTCGTTTGAAGGCGATACGCCAAATACGAATCAGATTAATCTTTCTGGAACTGGATGGTCTGCTGATGATACTCCAGTTTTTAGTGATTGGACTGAGGTTGATTTAGAAAACGATATAACCTACATTGACCTTGGGGATGATGGTGTTACTGCCCTTAATCATAACTTTAATCCTGCTGCTTGGGTTGCAGTAGCAGGTACTAATAATTACGAGTGGACAAACTATAGAAAAAATCTTACGAAAGGTTTTTGGGGTGATAACTTTAGTAGTGTTAGTGGCACAAAAGCTAAGTGGAACAAAGACGAATATAAAAAAGGCTCAACCAACAGAAGTGTAGCATATGCTACTAATACATCTTTGTCTTCACAAGCACCATCTTACTCTACTGCTGGCACACTAGATAATCCAGGGATTATTGAGTTTAGCAACTGGGGTGTTCCACCAATGATACTACAGAGGGTAACCTTTTACACAGACCATGAACCAACTGGAGATTACAGTATAGAAGATACTAAGAATAATACTGGAGCTTTTAACACTGAATTATTTCTTGGTAGTATGTTCCAACAGAACAAAAATGAAACGCACAAAATAGGATACCTTAAATATGATTCTGAAAAACAGATTGATGCCAACGAGGTTTCAAAAGTTAAATTCTTTTTAGTACACCAACAATATCAGGGGGGTACTCAAGAATATGCTATGAATCAAACTGGAGCAACTAATGAGCTTGTTGGTACAGATATTTCTGCGACAACATTTAGCTATTCAGATTCAGAGTTTGCGTTGGAACAAGGGGACAAAATTTTTATAATTGCAAAGAGAACAGCTCATGTTTATAATTGCTTTACTGACCTTGAGACTCAGTATGTGTATAAAGAAAAAGTTGGTATAGGGGCTAATATTACTGACGTAAGTTATAACATAGAGTATGACAACACATTGTCAAACAACTTTACCCCTACCTCTTCTCAGTACAAAAACTCTAAAAAGAATGCAGTTAGGGTTACTGTTCAGACTGGTTCTGAGTTGGTTAAAAAAATATCTGTAGCAGTTAGAGATATGGAGATTGGGGTAAATCCTGAGTTCTATAAGCTTCTTGAAATAGATAAGGAAGAGTTAGGTTTGCAAGATTTCCATACATACGATTTAGTTTTTAAGAATGATAAGACAATAAAGGATGTTATAGATGTTGCTGAGTCTAACAGGATGTATGACTTTTTACCAAGAATAGCTAGGTCTCAAGAATATTTAAACAACAATAGGATTGCTTATGCCAATATATTGGAGGGATATAATCCACTGCCAAAGAGTGGCTCTTCTCCAGAAAAACTTAGCGTTAACCTATTAATGGATTTAATGCCACAGGTTTCTGGTCTATCTTTTAAAGCGTTTCCATCTATGTATGAAAACCTAACAGGAATGGAGGCAGGGTTAAATAACTTTACACACCTAGGGAATAAAGCATACACTAACTTTGGAGCGTCTAAAGGAGATACTCTAACGCCAAACTACACCCTTTCTGGAGGTTCTAACAACAGTTCTATTGGTGTTAGGATAATACAAGATGGACAAGAAAACCTAACAATTCCTGCTGCCTCAAGTGACAATGAAAGCTTTAATGATTTTTATTGGGGTGACGCTGATGTTTATGGTGGGTGGGCTTATGATAGGAATGGTATTATAAACCCTGACACTCCAGGATTAAAAAGGGGTGGTAGGTACACTTATGGATTAGTATATTATGATAGAGCTGGAAGGGCTTCCATGGTTAATAGCTATTCAAACCCTGAGAGTCCAAGCACGATGGTTCTTGATGTTCCTTGGTATGACAAGCTTCCAACAGAAATTGGTGGAGAGTTAAGTCCAAACTACGTTAACTCAATAGATGAGGTTTTACAAACTACTACTGTAGGTAATGATGGCTCAGGACTTACAGACAGCTATTTAAACTGGAGGACTTTGCTTTCTCCAAATATTATTTGGGAAATAAATCACACACCACCAAAGTGGGCAACTCACTACCAGTGGGTTATGACTAAGAATGAGAATACAGACTACTTTATACAGGGTGTAACTGGTGGACCTGTTGATTCTGACCAAGCATTAGTTGAACATTTCTTATTCTATAAATCAGAAGGGGGAGAGGGTGAAGTGGGAAGACCCTTTTCTGAACAGGCAATAAGAACAAATCCTGGTTCTATTAAGTATATGGATATTAATGTTGAGCACTTTATGAATTACGATAAATACTATGGTAATGGTAAAGACGAGCCTGTAATATCCTACTCTCACCTGAAGGGAGATAAGATTAGATTTATTGGATGGAAGCAGGGGGTTTCATACTATACTAGTGCCACAGACTTTTGGTGGAGGAACACAGGAACTGCTAACTCAGTACAAGTAGATGCAGGTAATCCTAACAATAACACATACTACTGGGGTCATGGCTTATATCAAAAGTATATAGAGTTTGAAATTAACGACATCATAGAGATTGATGGTCAGTCTTACCTTAGGGTTACTGGAGACTTTAGTATATTTAACGAAACACTGTACTATAAAGGTCCAGGTATAGATGGTGTGGTGGTTCCTCATCAAAGCAATCAACACCAGCCTACTCAAAGTGGTTCAACTATTCCTGCTGACACATACGCTGCATTGTTAAAAAACTCTATGTTTGAAATATATAGGACTAAAGACGAGATAGCACCATCAGATAAAATATTCTATGAGTTTGGTCAAACATTTAGGATTGGCAACCCTCACTCAGATGACAGGTTTCACATGGGAGATTTAAACGACCAAGACCTTAATACTGAAAGAACTGATGGTACTACAGTGCCAGCAAGGGGAGCTTTTGGTGCAAAGTTTTCTATTATAAACCACCCTGTCCCTGTTAATAATGCTAATGGTGAAAACAGAAGGTGTATAGGAATGACAACTAGAAGTTATGGAGACACATACACTAGGAATAGGGTTCATATTATTGATGATTCAAACTGTGCGAATGTACCTACACTAAATGGAACTACCCTAACATCTATTGATTACAATGAGACAGGAGATACCTTAGTAAAATATCTTATTGACGAGTCTTATGTTCAAGACTATCACATAAACGATACAGTTTCTAAGTTCCAAATAACAACAGGAATGGGTAGACCACATCTTCAGAACGATGAGATAGGAGAAGAGTGGAGGTATTCTACAGTTAGGTTTTCTGACCCACTGATAGAGGATACGAATCAGAATCAGTTGAATACATTCTATGAGTCAAAGAATCCATCTCTAGGAATTACTAGTGGATTCATAGACTATGAAAAAGACTATGGTTCTATTCAGAAAATTATTTCAAGAGACACTGACTTAATTATACTTCACGAAAACAAAAGCACAAAAGCTCTTGTAAGCAAAGATATAAATACAAGGGCTGATGGTTCTGGAGACTTAGTTGTTACAGCTAATCCTTTAAGTCCTGCTGTACCTTTTGTTGGTGAGTTTGGAGTGGGATTAAATCCTGAGTCTGTGGCTAAGTTTAATAATGTTATTTATTTTGCTGACCTTAGGAATGGGGCTATATTAAGATTGTCAAGAGATGGTATTACAAGGATTTCAGAGAATGGAATGCACAAATACTTTAAGGATATATCTAGAGAGTTAACCTCTATTAATGGAGCTATAGTAAATGTTTATGGAGAATATAATACAGACTATAACGAGTATATAGTTACCTTTGATTCTGCCTTAGAGTCTAACTTTACTACCCCATCTGCAAATGTTTTCTTAGATTACAATACTCCTAAGTTAAGAAGTTTAATAAGTAAAAATCTAAAATCATAATGGCAGTAAACTTATCATCACCAAGAGGGATACCAGCTAGGACTACAGAGCCTAGAACAATATCATTTAACGAAAGGCTTAATAGGTGGACAACTTTTTATTCTTTCTTCCCTGAGGGCTATCAGAATACAAGTCAAGGATTGTTTGGATTTTTTAAGGGAAAGCTGTATAAAATGTTTAGCAGTAATACACATAACCACTTCTTTAATAATGAGCAAAAGAATTACTACTCATTCTTTGCATATCAAGAAAACTTATCAGACATAAGCACTGCTGCTCAAGTAGAAGTTAATGACCAGGAAATAACCCCATTCACTATAGCTTCAGATACAGAATTTAGCTGGGTGGGTAATGGTGAGAATGGATATGCTTTTCTTAGGATAGCAGACCCTAACCTTTCTAGTGGTGATACTGTAGAGGTTTCCTGGACAGCTAGTGGGTACACTGGCTCTACAGATTATGGCATATCCTCTGGTAGTAGTTCTCAACAAGTATCAAGCAACTCCTTTAGGGTTAACAGCAATGGAAGTTTTAGGACAGTGTATAACGTAGGAATAAATGGTCAGGTTATTTTTTACATTCGTCTAAAGATTTTAACACTAAACATAAGTAATTTTAAGGTTTGTAAAATAAGCGAAAGGGATTCATTATTAGATTACAGCGAGGTTGATTATGTTTCTAATTTATCACCTGTAAACTCAAAGGTTTATAAGGGTATCTCTATTGATGGCAACCAACCATGGAATATTGTTAGCGTAGAAAATGAGAGGGGACAGGATACAAATAACCTGATTACAGACTACAAGACCAAGGAGGGTATACACTACGCTCCAATATTTAGAGATACAAACAGCAGGAAGGGATTGATGAGTGGAGATGATATTCGTTCTCAGACCTTAATTGTAAAGTTAAGAAATATAAGTAGAGACCCAGTGAATATGTTTGCTACAGGGCTTTCATTTACATTCAGCTCCAAAAATGCTGGATAGGAATTAATAATAATTTTTCGTATATTTGCAAACAACGAGATAATAAAATTTACAGAACATGCCAATACCTATAGGAATATATATCGCTGGACTAGCACTTGCAGCATACTCTGCTAAAAAGGGTAGGAATCAAGCTGATAGGCAATTTAACCAAAGTCAAGATATGAACCTTCAAATGCAAAGAGAAGCTCAGGCTAAGGCTGAAGAGTTTGGTGCTTTAGCTGAGGAGCAATTCAACAACATACCAACGTACAAGACCCCTGAAGAATACATGAAGGCTATGGATTTAGCCACAGGTGCATATGAATCAGGAACCTCTAGGCTTGCAACACTTCAGTCTATGATTGAGGACAGGGCTAAACAACCCCTGAGTGGTTATGCAGAGAAACAATTATCTCAAGGATTACAACAAACTCAGCAAAATATAGCAAAGCTTTCTAAGGTTGGTGGCACTAGAGACATATACTCTATGGTAAATACTTTGGGTCAACAAGCTTCAGCAACTGGTGCTTTGGCTGAGGTAGCTATGGAGAAGAAACAGAAGGAGTTATTAAACTTCTTGCCTCAAGCAATGCAAATGGAGCAGGGTTTATCTAGTGCTTATGGTGGAGCCTTCCAAATGATGGGTGGTCAAAAAGCAATGGAGTTTCAAAGTGAAGCTAATAAGGAGCAACAATTATTTAACATGTACTCTTCAGCAGCTACAGGACAAGCAACTTATGGACAAAATGTAGGGTTAGCAGGAATGACTAATCAAGCAAACTACGCTGGTGCAAGCCTAACTGCTAGTGCACAACAAAACGCTGCTATGACTAATGCAGTGAGTAACATAATGGCAAGCGATGGGTTCGCTGAAGCCTTTAGTTAAAAATAATAATATTAAGATATGAGTATAGGACAGGCATTAATAGCAATAGGTGAATCTAGCGTAGACCCTACCTCTTCAATAAAGGAGCAGGGAAGGGCTTACGCACAGGCAGTTCAAAACATGGGTGCACTCAATGCACAGGTGATGACAAACGCTTCTAATCAATTTGTAAAGTATACAGATGGTCTTATTAAGAAGAAAGAGGAAAGCATTAAGCAGAGCTACGATGAATATCAGTTAGCAAAAGAACAGGTAAATAAGGCTGGAGCTACAGGTTACAAGAACGATTACTTGAAGACATTTGCGATAGACAAGCAGACTCAGATTAATGACTTAATGATTGAAATGCAAAACACATCTTCGTTTAAGAAGGGTGAAATCAAAGCAATCAAGAGTAAGATTGACCTTTTGGTTAATGATGTTGAGAGTGCTTCTAATGATGTTATAATGCACTATGATGCCTACCTAGACCTACAGAAAGATATTGACGCTGGGGAGCTGTATGAGTTTGAAGCACAAGAAAAATACAAAGAACTATCTAATCCTTCAACACCACCACTATCAGGGTTTAAGCTTAGAGAGCAAATGAGCGATTACATAAGAAGGGTTGATGAAATGAATGAATACTTTAATGATGAGGTGTTTAAAAAGATGGATGATAATGCCTTTACTATTAACGCCAAAGGTCAGAAGGTAAGGAACACAGAAATAAATGACAAGCTATTCTCTATGTATAATGACACCCCTAAAGGTGTTATGGCAATAGAGTCTTACCAGAGAAGCATACTATCAGGTGATGCTAAAACATATAGGGGTATTAATGATATGAGCACAATTCTATCTGAGATAGATAGTGAAGTTCTTCTTAGCATGGAAACAACTGAGAACAAAAAAACTCTGGATGAAATGGCTAAACTTAAAGCTAGTATATCTACTGAGCTAGGAAAGTCGATGACAAATGAACAGTTAGAAACAATAATGAGAAATCCTCAACTTGTTAACCTAGCTAATGATAGTTTAAAAAAACTTGTTTCATATGAGCTGAAGGAGTACAACAGGTTAAAGGGTACCCTAGATTTAAACTATGTTGATGTTGGTCAAATATACAATTTATATAGTCCAGACGAAGAGGGTAAGGCTGACGAAAACGCTCAATTTATTCTTGGAATGATTACAAACGAACAGTTTGATAAAAACCCAAACAATCAAAACAACATCCCACTATTCATAAACTTCCTGAGAGAAAACAAAAAGACGTTTGGTGAAACCAAGGTAAACAATACTATTGCACTAATTACAGACAAGCTAGGGGATACACTTCCTGAAGCTATAACTGAATACTCTTACAGCAGATTCTCTAACAAGTCTTACAAGAATGCTAAGAAAGACTTTGACACTGAGGCTTACAGAAAAAAAGTTCTTGCCAGCAAGACTAACGATGTAGAAACTTTTAACTTAAACCCACAAGAGGTTTCGTTTGGAGATAGCACATATAGTTTTGATGCAGTAGTAAGCCCATCTTCTAACGCAAAGATTGGGATTCCTGGATTAATAAACATGGTTGGAACAGATGGAGTATCTATAGGTGGTCCTGAAGAAAAAGATAAATACATGTTCTTTGATGGTGGATATGTTCTGGGTTCTGTTAATGCAGATGGTTATGTTCAAAGCCCAGATGGTACTAAAGAACCTGCATCTGGTATAGATGTAAAGGAAGTAAATAAAGTATATAGGGCGATTGAAAAAGATAAGATAATACAAGCGTTGGTGGAGTCACAAAGTATTAGTGTTGAAGATGCAACAACCCAGGTTGAATCAGGTAATGTTGATGTAAACCTATTAGACATGCTCTCTGAAAAATCAGAGTATTTCTTTGTCAATCAATCTGACTTACAAAATTTTAATGTATCTTCGCAACAGAAAAAGTTTATAAACAAGTTAATAGATGAGGGTAATAAATTAAACAATACATACTCTAATTCAAATAACAATAAATACTCTGCTGATGTTGAGGCAGCTATACAAGCATTTGCTAATTCTCAAAAAATAACTAGAGAACAAGCAATAAAGTTATTAAAAGAAAACAATAAGTTATAATATGTCAGACAAAAAAAATATTGATTTTAGTGCATTTGATAATGCTATAAAAGTAGATGATAAAATAGACTTTAGTTCTTTTGATGATACTATAAAAAAAAAAGACAACAACATAATCTTAGGTGGAGATGTATCAACATCTTTGGATACAGAATATGTATTGCCAGAAATAGAAGAGTTTAACTCAGAATCTATATCTTTAGAAATAAACAACAAGTATAAGGGTAAGACCTGGGTTGATATTGACACAGATGGTAGGTCAGAAAATTACTGGAACTTTCAGCAATCAAAATGGGAAAACAGCAGTGACGCTGCTGACATAAATATAGTAAGTGCTATTGGGGAGCAACAAGGTGCAGAATCAGTTGAGCCTATTAGTATTGGAAACCCTCTTGACTTTAATATTAACGACCTTGTTGAATCTGAAACTTTATCAAAGGCAACCCAACAATACAGTATGGATGACAGGGTTAACTTATTGGTTGACCACACACTCCTTAAAATAAAAGACTCAAAACTAAACCTTGAGCAATTACTTAAACCTTCTGGTGGAAATATAAACTTTGAAAACCTACCTAGAGATAGTAGGGGTCAGGAATCGCTTTGGTATGTGGATAGCGAATACTACGATAAAGAAGCAAATAATTTTAATGGAGGAATAGTAGACCCAGCAAAAGGTCTTATCCCTTCTGATTACGATGTAAAGAAATTTAACTACAACGCACTAAGCACCTTCTTTAATGATAAGAGGAGGGATTATTTTGACTTTCAAGATAAGGTTAAGAGTGGTGAGGTAGACCCTACAGACCCAAACATATCTATTCCCTGGACAATACAAGAGATAGATGCTGCTAACATGGCAGTAAAAACTAAAATGAATAGCCTAGAAAGCTCTAGTAAAACCTGGGCATTAGCCAATCTTAACATGGCAAAGAATGGTATGATTCCATTAACAACAAGGTCTATTGTTTCTAAAAACGAATCTGATGAAGCCATTACTCTATATGTAGAAAACTACGAAACTAGAGCCTCTAACCTTTCATCGTCTCTTAACGACAAACTAAATAAGGATGTGTCTCAGGGACTAATGACCTACGATGAGGCTAATAGTATTTACAAAACAGAAATGGAAACATTAGAAGCTGGTTTTAATAAAGCTATGCTTGATAGGTTGGTGTCTATAGAATCCAAGTACACCCTAACACCAGAAGAAGAGGTTAAGGCAAAGAAAATATTTAAAGATTCCTACAAGAGTATTGCACAACAAAAGGTTATTACTGACGCTAGAAAGTACGCTGGTCTTAGTGGGAAAGAAAAGTTTGATGCTGCACTTACTATGGGGTGGGGGAATGTTTTTTCTACTGTAGCATGGGGGACAAAAGCATTGGCTGTAAATGATGCAGATGGAGAATTAAAAAGACTGATGAGTAATGCTTTAATTGATAGAACAGAAGCACTTCAGGATAGAGAGCTTGCTTTAAAGGGAGCTCCAATACTTGAAGAGTTTAGTTTGTCAAGCCTGTCAAATCCAGACTGGTGGTACACTAGGGGAGTATCAACAATACCATTCGTTGCATCTTTACTTCCTCTTGGAATAGCAGGTGCTAAGGTGGGTACTGCTGCTGCTGTTGGTCTTGGGGCTGGTACAATAATGACTGTTGTTGCATCAGGTGTCGTAGGTGCATTTGCAAGTAGACCAGTAGAATCCTTTATGGAGGCAGGTGGTGCTTTTGGAGATTATATAAAATCAGGTAAAACTGAAGAGGAAGCTTTGGGGAAATTCAAGCAGGTTTATAATGACAACATGACCTTGGTTGGTCTTGATGCCTTGCAGTTAACAATAGCAATAGCTGGTTTTAGAGGGGTTAAACTACCTGGAGCTTTTGGAGTAGGTGCTGCTGTTTCTTTTCAGATTGTGTCAGAAGGTATTGAGGAAACTATACAAGGGTATTTCCTAAAGGAAGATAATGAAAGGAATGGATTTAACGACTACATTTCTCACGCTCTATCTCCACATGGTAAAGAGGAGTTTGCTTTGGGTGGTGCAATGGGACTAGGTTTTGCTGGACCAACTATGATTAATGGTGTGGCTAGAGATAAGAGAATAGAACATTTGGCTGAACAACTATTAGACAATGGTCTTGTTGAAAAAATGTCTGAAAATAGAATTGCTTTTGAGCAGGCTAAGAAAGATAAAAACACAGGAGAAATGCTTACTCTTCAAGAGAAGCTTGATGCTAGGATAAACCAAATAGTTAACACCACTGAAACACTTGTTAACAATGGGACAATAACTAGGCAAGACCAAACATTAATTTTACAACATGTATCAGCAGAGGCTAAGTTTAAATTAAGTTTAGTTACTGATAAGATTATTGATAGGTACACTATTCAGGAAGCTAGGTCTGTTTTTCACAGGGTAGAGATGTTAGAAAATCAAAAGAAAGAACTTATTGCCTCTAACAAGGAAACAAACGAGAAGGATATAAACCTAGAAATAGAAGCTATTAACCAAGAGATAGAAGCGTTAAAGAACGACTACGTTGATATTGTTAAGGGAAGAACAACTGCTAGTTACGCTATAGATGGTGTTGTTGTTTCTAGAGAAGAGTTTAGAGAGTTTGTTTCTGAAGAGGGTAATCTACAATTAATTAAAGATGGTACAGTTTCTGTTGATATATCAACTAATAAAGAGGGTGCTGCTTCTGGCTTAAACACTAGAGATGACCAGACAATGGTTATACTAGAAAACATTGTGTTAGGTAATACATCTGTTGTTGATGGTGCAAAACTATTAAACCTATCTACTGAAACATACCAAGAACAACAAGAAAGAAAGTCTGCCATTGATTTTGTTATTGGCAAACTTAATGAAGAGGAGGGTATTGAAATTTTAACTGCTGACAATAACGAGCAGTACAACAGCATTCTAAGTAGTCTAAATGTGACACAAAAAAATGGACAGGGTGTTTATATTGGCGATGGAGTTATGGTAATCAACAAGTCTATTGCAGACATAAGAACTGTATACCATGAAAGACTACACCCAACAGTGGAGAAAATAATAGAAACCATTGGAACTGAGTCTTTTGAAACTCAACTGTCAGAGTTCTTTAGTACAACAAAAGAGGCTGGAGCTTTTTTATCTTGGGCTGAACAAAACTATAAGAGTAAAGACTTTACTAAGGCAGAGCAATTTGAAGAAGCATTAGTGGAGTATTATGCACACCTAGCTAAAAACAAACTAGATGGAAAATTAAACGAGCAAAGAACATTCTACAAAAAGTTTACAGATTTTTTAAAGAATTTATTAAACCTAAACAAAGATGGAATGAAACTTTCTGATTATCAGGAAGGTATGAATGTGTTTGATTTTTTAGATGGTATAACTGATGAGCTTGTAAACACTACAGTTTCTAAATCTACTAGCAAAAGAAATACAAATGAGACTAAGTTTATGGCTAATACAAATTCACAACAAGAGTTTGTAGAAGAAATAAAAGAATCAATTAGTGGTAATGGTTTGTTTGCTCACATGACTGCTGAGAATCCAAACAACAAAACACAGGGAGAAGAGTTAAACAAAGAGAAAAACGAGGAGCTTAGATTAGAGTTAATAGAAAGAGGATACAATCCTATATCTGTAGCTGGGATGTACGACAGGACAGAGAACTCTTTCTTTGTTAAGGGAATGACTATTGTTGATGCTATTTACTTTGGCTCTAAGTATGGTCAAGAGTCTGTAGCTCACAGTGTTGGTATGATATACACTAGTGGAGAGAATGTTGGAAAGATGGAGCCTACCACTGGAGAAATTAACACTGAGCAGTCAATGACTAATTTCTTTAGTTCTATAAATCTTAATGATGGTTTGTTTAAATACAGTATTGGTTATGATTTTGGTAATTTAACAAACACCCCTGTTGTCGTACAAGAGCAGCAAGAGATAGAGATTGAAGGACCTATAAAATCAAAGGGTTCTATAATAGGAGTTCGTGCTAATCTTGACAATCTAAAGCTTGATAATTACATTCTTGCCAAGCAGATGACAAAAGAAAATCAAGACCCACTTTTAATAAAGAGACAGACAGGGTGGGAGCTTGGAAAAGATGGTGAGTGGAGATATGAGTTAATGCCACTTAGTCTAAAGAAAGATATTGAAAGTATTAAGTCTGGGGATATTATAAAGCTTACTGACTTAGCTGACTTAGGTGAACTTACTGAACTATATGGTACAGGTGATTTTGTTGGTACCTTACAAGATATAAACAAAATAAATGTATTAGTAAAGAAAGATAGTTACCTTCAGGAAGGAGGGGTTGGAGGCTCTTATAATGGATTGTATACTACAGAAACATATCAACGTGGCATCAAAATTTTCCCTCTTCCTCAGATAGTATTAGAGATAGGAAAGGGTTCTACAGAAGAGCAGGTTAGGCAGACTTTGATTCATGAAGTACAACATTACATTCAAGATATTGAGTATTTTGAAGGTGGAAGCAGTCCATCTAATTCTTTAAGTACGATTGATAGCTCTATAGCTGAGATGACTAGGGAAATAGAAAATAGTGGCAGCTCTACTCAATCTGAGATTGATGCTTTAACAGAAAGAAGAAATAGATTAGAACGCCAAGCATTAGAGTTAGATAATGTTCGTAGAGAAGATGGCGTTGATGTAGCTAGTTATATGGCTTATTATTCAAATTATGGTGAGGTTGAATCTAGAAATGTAGAAAGAAGATTGAACCTTACAGAAGAGCAGAGGAGAAACGCCTTGTTAGACGCTTCTGAAGACGTTCAAGAAAAAAGCTTAACATTTATAGAATCCTCTTTATTCACTAACAAACTTAATGTTAAAGAATCAAAGCTTCAATGGTCACCATCAATGATAGGGAGAGGAGACAGAGCTATAACAGAAAGAAATAATATTGTTAGAGATGCTGCTGAAGCATACTACAACGAAGAGATTACACAAGAGGAATATCTTGCTACAGTAAATCAATACAGTCCAATCAAACCAATCATAGGATTTATTGAGCCAGCAAAAGCTGAAGATATAGCTACTGCTGTTGGTGTAAAGTCAGAGGGAAAAATAAATTTAGAATTTGAAGAGGGTAAGTCTGTTGGTTTAAGGCTTGATATACCTGCATATACTAATAGTAATATATGGGCTATTACAGTTCATGAGGGAGGAACAAGTGGTTCCCCACTATCATATAACAATGTAGCTAGAATAAAAAATGTAGACTTCACCTCTAATCCTGTTGTTGCTATAAACATAGCTAGACACGCAGAGTTAAAGCCAGGGGGAAGAAGAATGGGTAAGGCTACCATTGCCAGGATGCAGGGTGAGTGGTCTCCAATAGAGGGAGCTACCTCTCAAGAAAAAGGAGTAAATGCTATGAACACTATTGAGTCTATAGTAAAAAACCCAGCTTGGGTTCAGGTGGGTATGAATCCTTTTAGGCACTCGTACTTCTACGATAGGGCTGATGGTATGCCTTTATTACATGCTGATGAAGTAATTCAAATAGGTGGGCTAGTTTACGCTAAGAACGCAGTAAAGACTACTCCACAAGATGAAGCGTTTGAGGCTGAAGAAAAAAAGACAGGAAAGAAAATTAAGTTTTCTAAAATGTCTGGATGGAAACAACAGTATGGTAGCGATAAGAATCTTTCATCAGAGCAGATAACCTCTAAGTATGACTTGCTAAGACAGATGCAGGAATCTTCTGACAAGTTCCAAATACAAAAAGAACTTTGGGCAAAAGCAGAACAAGAGTACAAAGAAAAGTACGACAAGATTAAAAACAATCCTGTTGTGTTTGAGATAAGCTCAGATAGATTACATGGGGAAACTGCATCAGGAAAAGCTGTTAAGTATTCTGGAAGTAGAAGCAAAGAAAAAAGTTATAAGTTTAACTACTTACCAAACTCTATAACAACGATTCAAGAGGTAGGAGATAAGGTTAGGGTGTCAGTTCCAAGATGGTTCTTTGATAAAAACAAATATGAGCTAACTGGTATTGAAAACTTTAATCCTATGACTGGCTTCATGAGCACTGACTTTTCTAAAGACTACTTTGAATTTGGTAGTGGAAGACTGCCAAGTGAATTTATACCTACTATATCTGTTGAAGATATTGACTTCCAATCAAAAGAGCCTAAGCAATCTAAATTAGATTTGCTAGATGAACTTCAACAAGGACAACCATTTGGTCTTACTGAAATACCTCAGGGTTACTTTGAAAGGGTTGGATACAAGAAACCAAAAGAATCTAGGTTTGGTGGTTTACCAATATTTAATCTGCAAGAATTAGAAAATAAATTAGTGTTGGTTGTTCCAGGAGACTTAATGGGTACTGGTGTTTACACTGGATACAGGGATGGCTCTAATATACGAGAGAATATTAATGGTGGTCCACTATTTGGAAATAAGTTTAAAGATAAGAATGCTCTATGGGCATCAACAACAGAGGGTGCGTTTTCTAGTTTTATGAACATGGCATATAAAACAAAAGACATGTACATGGTCATTGTTTCTCAAGGTCCAATATCTCACAGGGGTAACCAAGAGTTTTCTAATCTATATATTCTTGAGCTAGAAGAATCTTTTCAAAGAGAAGAGTTAACAATTAATGAGGCGTTTGCATTTATAAACGAAAAGATTAACTCAACAACAAAAACAGGAAAGAAAAGATTTCCTAAAATACATGGCAAGAACATTAACTCATTAGAGGAACTTAGAGATGTTCTTATAACAAGTGGTACTTACGATGTTCGTAGAGACTTTATGGATGCAATGGGTGCAGCAGGAGTATTGGCAGTTAAAAATCCTAATGCTAAATTTGACAGTGGAGAATTTAAAGGTTTTCCAAACATACCTAAGATGTTAGAGTTGACTTTAGAAAAGTCTATGCCACTAAAATCTGAGAATACAAATAATGATTTAACTAAAGTACCAAGAGGAACTATAATGAGTGTTGGTAGAATAGACTCTCAAAATCCAAGGGGAGAAAAAATTCATCCAGGATACCCTATTACAATTAATGGAGAGTTCTTAGGTATTAATTCAGAGGCAGGAGTTAACATTGCAGGGTTAATGAACTACACACTAACATCTCAAGGCGAACAATACTTTGAGGGAGACATCGTAGAAAGAAATAAAAAGTTAGGTGGGTACACAAAAAATGGTGCAGTATTGGGGGCTATATCTTTAAGGAGTAAAGAGTCTAAGCTTCCTGCCTTAGAAATACACACAGACAATATAAGAATACAGGATAATGGTTTCTTTAGCTTTAATGGAACCAATGCTAAACTACAGTTTAAGAAGAACTTTACAACTAAGGGCTTGATGACTAAGGCAACATACGATGCTAGTATCAGAAAACAGAATGAGACTAAGGCTAAAATGTATGATGTTGAAAAGATTGTAGAAAACTTTCAGGTTGCAGTAGAGAAAGAGTATGGTAAAGATTTAACTAAAGAAACTCTGGGTGCTATAAACTCATCATTGACAGGAACTTACGAACTTGTAGAATCACTTCCTAATAACATCCAAAAAGTTATTGTTGAAATGAGAGATTACATAGATGCTTTGTCTCAACACATGATAGATGAGGGTATGATTCAGGGAGACTTAGAGGCTATTGTTTCTAAAAACATTGGGGTGTATGTAAACAGAACATATGAGGTGTTTGAAAACCCACACTATGAGGTTGCTCCTGAGGTTTGGAACAATGCTGTTTATAAACTAAAAGAGTCTTATAGTGAGATAGGTCAAGAGCTCTCAGAGGAGCAGGCTACTGAAATTTTAAACGAGTTGTTTGCAGAAATGAAGGGTGTTGGTAACAATCCACTATCTTTCTTTATGTCTAGAGATTTAATTAAGAGAGATGTTAAGTCTCTAAAGCAAAGAAAAGATATACCATCTTGGATGAGGGAGGTAATGGGAGAGTCTAAAGACCCTGTGTCTAACTTCTTTAAAACATCTTCTAAGCTTATACACATAATAGAGCAAACCAAATTACTATCTAGTCTTAGAGAGATTGGTTTTAAAGAGGGGTTTTTGTCTGATAAATATGATAGTAAAAAATTCCCTAAAAGAATTACTAAAGACGATACTTCTAAATTTAGTCAATACTATCCACTAACTCATGGACTAGCCTTATACACTACCCCTGAATTTGCTGAGGTTCTTAGGATGTTTACAACTGACATTAATCAGAATGGATTATTAATGCAATCCTTAATGACTGCAAACTATATGTTTAAGTATGGAGCTACTATATTGAGTGTACAAACACACATCAGAAACTTCATGTCTAATACATTGGTTGTTACTGCACTAGGGATTAACCCACTAAATCCATCCTCACATTCTTACATGTTTGGAAGGCTTAAAACAAATGGCAAGTGGAATGAATTAGAAATTAAAAAACTTATACAGCTTGGCGTAATAAAAGATGGGGCTTACTCAGGAGAGGTTAAGGCAATCATAAGCGATACAATGGGAGAAGATGTTCCTACGACAAAGCTAGCTACCAACAAGGCTAAGTTGATTGTACAGGGAGCTTCTAATATAGCACAAAAAGCATACCAAGCAGAGGATGATTACTGGAAGGTATTTGTATACTACAATCTTAGAGAGCAATATACTAAGGCTTACCCTAATGCTACTGAAGAACAGTTAGATGAAATGTCAGCAAACGATGTTATAAGACACATGCCTACCTACAGTAAGATACCTCATGCAGTTAAAGAAATTAGAAAGTTTCCACTGGTTGGTACATTCCCTTCGTTTGTTACTGAAATGATGAGGAATACAATCAATCACATTGAAGACACTCCAAAGATGGTTATGTCTAGTAATGATGATATTAAGAAGATGGGAATAAGAAGAGGCGTTGGATTACTTGGAGCCTCTGGTTTTGCAACACTGATTGCGTCAATGGTAAAGAATCTTTTACCAGACTGGGATGATGAAAAAACTGAAGCACTACAAAGCGAGGTTGCACCTTGGTCAAGAAACTCTGACTTAGTTCCTGTTCAGTACGAAGATGGTAGTGTTTACTACTTTGACTTTAGTTCTTTAGACCCATTTGCTCACATTAAAAAATCTGGCAAAACATTATCATATATATTTACTGGAAAAGGTTATGCTGAAGATTCTCTTAATGAGTTTTTAAGAGAGTCGTTCAGTCCATACTTGGGTGTAGAGCCAGTGACTCAAGCAATCGCAGAGGTTAATGCTAATAAAGATGGATATGGAAACCCTATATACAACGCAACTGACGATGCAGGCTCTATAGCCTCTAAAGGTTTTGTTCATATAGCTAAGGTGTTGACTCCAGGAACAATAAAGTCTTTCATGAAAATGACTGACCCAGATAAAGATTTCACTAAAGAATTTGTTTCTACATTTGCAGGGGTAAGGGTATCAGAATTAAACTCTGAGAAACAATATTACTTTAGGGTTCAAGATGCTGTTGATGATTCAAAGCTTAACTCTAGGTTATACTTTGATGTGGCAAACAAAGATGACGTTAGTAATTCTGATAAAGAAAGTGCTTTACAGAAAGCAAACACTAAGCTTCAAGAAACTTTTGAAACACTTTACAACCACAGGAAAAACCTTGAGACTCTAGGAATGAATCCTAAGAGGGCGTTGAAGATGACTAAGATGCCAGCAGAAAAAGATATTTATATTGGTAAGAAAAATCAAATCTCTATGTATATAGGAGAGGCGTTTCCATTAATGCCTTCTCATAGACCTGTTAATCAATCTGAAATTCAAACTATTGCTAATAACTTATTGGTTGGAGCAAGCGTAGGAATTGTTAATGGTTCTGAGATAAAATCTATATTTAGAAAGTATTTAATTAATGACATACAGGGGGATGCAATTAAACTATTATCTACAGGAGATTACATCTGGGATTATGACATGAGAAAAGTTGTTAAAAAAGAATTAAAATAGTATATTTGCATATGCCACTAAAGATTTGTATATTCTTACTCATTTCGTTTTTTGTAAACACAACTAACGCACAGCTAAAGAAAGTTTTAAAGTTCTCTACATTCTATGTGGCAGCAAATGGTGGAACTTCATTAGCTAATCAAGATGTGTATTCTCTTGATGGAAGTAAGCTTATGTATGATACTATAATAACTCCATATGATTATTCATTATCAATGGGGATAAGAAAGATACAGAGGTTTCAGTATGAGGGGACATCACAATTTAAGGATGGTACAGAAAATTCTTTCTCTGACGCAGCAAACATAGGGAGAAATCCATTTGAGTATTTATTTGAGATAGACTACAGGAGACAGGAGGGGGTTGAGTATTTAGACCAGCATCACTTCTTGCGTTATGTTAAAGATTTGTGGTTTACAAAAGCTGAGTATGTTAAAGAAGGGTTTGCTGATATAAAATACTTTGAGTCAACACAAAGGTTTAGATTAAAGGCAGGTAAAAAGTTATCATTTAACTTTGGTGCTGTACAAAGATTAGCAGAACCTTATGGTTATGACCCTTTAGAAGACTGGTTAATAGCCTCAGGAGAAATACACTACACATGTTTAGCTATTGAGGAGGGATACAGTATAGATGTTTACAATTCAGAATACAGAAACCCAGAGGGAGGTATTGTTGCTAACAACGCTACAGTATGGAACGAGGTGGTTATGCCACAGGTTCTGAAAGATTATGTTGAAAGGAAAAAGAATGCGTTAGATAATCAATGGCAACACTCTTTAGTGGTAGGATTTGATTTCTATCATTATAAGAAAAACTTCTGGTTACACTCTTGGGGTAACTTAATGCCTTACCATTATGATGGGGGTAACGATTACTCTTATCATAAGTACGAGGGTAGCCAATGGTTAGATTACTCAGGAGGATTAATCTTTGGATATAAAATAAACAAACACCTTGGTATATTTACTGAGGGTAAGTATAATAAATACTGGAACAAAGAATGGTATGATTTTAAGTTTGGAATCAACTATGTAATTTTTTAAAAAAATGGCACAAAAACTTAACGAGGAAACAGGGTTTAACGTAAGCATTAAAACATTATTGGGAATAGGTTTTGCAATGGCAACCCTTATTGGAATGTGGTTTACACTACAAGCAGACATAGCTGAAGCTAAAGAGTTACCAGCTCCTACACCAGCAGAAATTACTCGCATGGAATTTGATATGAAAGACCAACTTGTACGTCAAACAATTATGACTACACAAGAGGATGTGAAAGAGCTTAAAGAAGCTATACAGAGAATAGAAGATAAACTAGACAATAGGTAATGAAGCTTTGGACAACAATATTTATTTTGTTTACCTATCAATTTTCTTTTGGGCAGATAGAAATAAAGCATTTTAACGCTGGATTTAATTCAGCTAATGATGTAGTTTGGTTCTCAAAATTGAAGGAATG